>Ga0302263_10000236_pt1 | contig 21758 bp, 19 predicted proteins | sample II_Fen_N1_4_FD_194564 | JGI IMG/M metagenome (GOLD analysis project Ga0302263, IMG submission 194564) | Peat permafrost microbial communities from Stordalen Mire near Abisko, Sweden - II_Fen_N1_4 | ecosystem: Environmental > Terrestrial > Soil > Wetlands > Permafrost | place: Sweden: Abisko... | reverse complement strand
CCGATTGCGATCAACCGGGCTTATTGCAACTGGCAGTATTTCAGCCGCTACCGCGACGCGCTGCTGCAGGGGGCGGTTGAGCTGATCCAGCTGTTTCCGCCCGGCGGCTCGGCCAAGAACGGCGCCGACATCAAGCTGTGCCTCGACGCGCTGGACGACATGGGGCGCTTTGCGCACATCGGCACCATCATCATCGTCGGCGGTGACAGCGACTTCATGCCGCTGTCGCAAAAGGTCAAGGCAGCGGGGCGGCGCCTGATTGGCATCGGAACCAGCAAGAACACCAACCGCCACTGGGCCAAGAGCTGCCACGAGTTCCACTATTACGAGGGGCTGGTCGGCCAGGAAATACCGGAAGTCGGGGCGCCGCTGGAGTGAGCGGGGCCGCAGCGGTTCGCGTTTAGCGCACCACCATCACCGGCACCGTGGCTTCGGCCAGCACGCGGGCGGCCACGCTGCCGAGCATCAGCCGGACCAGCCCGGTGCGCCCGTGCGAGCCGACGATGATCAGGTCAACGCCCTCGTCCTTGGCGGTATGCACGATGCCCGCCGAGGCGGTCATGTTTTCGACCATGCGCGCTTGCAGATCAATTTTGATGGCGCTCCGATCGCACAGCGCCGCCACTTTGGTGTGGGCTTGGGCGGCGTCTTCGTGGGCGGCGGCCATGTAGGCCTGAAAACCCAGCGGATTGGACTCGCCAATGCCCAGATACGGATAAGGATCCACGACATACAGCACGGTCAGCCGTGCCTCATGCGTCTGGGCCATGTCCACGGCCAGTTTGGCGGCGTGTTCGGAGGCGGCGGAACCGTCGGTGGCCAGGAGGATGTGCTTGAACATGGTTGTTTACTTCAGAACGGGTTGATCGGAGAGCTATAGCCTACCGCAGCCGCACTGGCCGCGCCGCGCCCGATAGCCGCTAAATCAGGGAAAGCGTCAGATAAAAGCGGATATTTTTCTTTTAGAAATGTGGGCCATAGACGGCAGTGGCGTTTTAATGGGGATGCTTTCTTGGTTTTTTTAAATCCTTCAGGAGTACCGCATGTCCACACGCCGCCAGATCACCCGTTTTTCTTTCGCCGTTTTGACCGCCGTAGCCGCTGTCGCCATCACTGGCTGCGACATGATGCCGCAGGCGGTGCCGCCAGCGCCGGACGCCAATCTGGTCACGTTCACCACCCAGCTGCGCGCCGCCAACGAAGTGCCGCCCAACGCCAGCCCGGCCAGCGGCACGGTCGATGCGGTGTTTAACAAGGACACCAGCCAGTTGCGCTGGAAAGTCAGCTTCACCGGCCTGAGCGGCCCAGCCACCGCCGCGCACTTCCACGGCCCGGCGGCGGTGGGCACGAATGCGGGCGTGGTGCTGCCTTGGGCGCAACCGATCACCAGCCCGATGGAAGGCAGCGCCACCTTGAGCCCCACGCAGGCCGCCGATCTGCTGGCCGGGCGCTGGTACGCCAACATTCACACCGCCGCCCATCCCGGCGGCGAGGTGCGCGGCCAGATGGCGCTGCGCAATTGAGGCGGATGCGCCGCAACGAGTACCCATGAAAGGTGCGCAGACCGGCTTAAAACCTTAAAATCGCCGGTTGTTCTTTTGACGCGCCCGCCATGCAGCCAGCACGGCGGGCGCGTTTTTCACTGATTGCCCGCCATGAACGCCCCCGTCGATGTTTCCTTTTTCGCCCGCGCCGCCAAGCCGCTGACCAGCTACCGCAAATACTGGGCGGCCCGCTTTGGCACCGCCAAATTCCTGCCCACCAGCCGCGCCGAAATGGAAAAGCTCGGCTGGGACAGTTGCGACGTGGTGCTGGTCACGGGCGACGCCTATGTCGATCACCCCAGCTTCGGCATGGCGGTGATTGGCCGCATGCTGGAGGCGCAAGGCTTTCGCGTCGGCATCATCGCCCAGCCCGACTGGCAAAGCGCCGAACCCTTCCGCGCGCTGGGCAAACCGAACCTGTTCTGGGGCGTGACCGCCGGGAACATGGATTCGATGATCAACCGCTACACCGCCGACCGCAAAATCCGCAGCGACGACGCGTACACGCCCGGCGACGTGGCCGGCAAGCGCCCCGACCGCGCCGCCGTCGTTTATAGCCAACGCTGCCGCGAAGCCTATAAAGACGTGCCTATCATTCTGGGCGGCATTGAAGGCAGCCTGCGCCGCATTGCCCATTACGACTACTGGAGCGACAAGGTGCGCCGCTCCATCGTCGTCGATGCGAAAAGCGATTTGCTGCTCTACGGCAACGCCGAGCGCGCGCTGGTGGAAATCGCCCACCGCCTCGCCGCCAAAGAGCCGGTGCAAAAAATCACCGACGTGCGCGGCACCGCCTTCGTGCGCCGCCAGGACGACGAATCGGGCAAAGGCTGGTTCGAGATCGACTCCACGCAGGTCGATGAGCCGGGCCGCGTCGAGTCGCACATCAACCCCTACATGACGACCAGCGAGCAGGCGGCAGGGCAGGGCGCGACCTGCGCCAAAGAAGACGGCGAAAAAGACGGCGCCAGCCAAGATGCGCCAAATTCTGTCGCCGCAGCCGCTTCAATGTTATCTACATATAAAGAATTGGCCGATAGCGCATCCCCGGTTTCCTCCTCAAACAAGACGCCAGCGCAGCCACCAAAAGAGGGCCGCGCCACTGTTCAGCCGCTGACTTTCTTCCCTAACCCTGCGCTCTACGGCAAAGGCAGCCTGAAAGTCCCGCCGCGTGACAGAACGGTGATCCGCCTGCCCAGCTACGAGCAGGTCAAGAGCGACGCGGTGCTCTACGCCCACGCCAACCGCGTGCTGCACCTCGAAACCAACCCCGGCAACGCCAGAGCCCTCGTCCAGGCCCACGGCGAAGGCACCACCGCCCGCGATGTCTGGCTCAACCCGCCGCCCATCCCGCTGACCACCGCCGAGATGGACTACGTTTTCGATCTGCCCTACGCACGCGCCCCGCACCCGAGCTACGCCGACGAGCAGGGCCGCCACGACGGCGCGACCAAAATCCCGGCCTGGGAAATGATCCGCTTTTCCATCAACATCATGCGCGGGTGCTTCGGCGGCTGCACGTTTTGTTCCATCACCGAGCACGAAGGCCGCATCATCCAGAGCCGCTCGGAAGAATCCATCATTCACGAGATTGAAGAAATCCGCGACAAGGTGGACGGCTTCACCGGCACCATTTCCGACCTGGGCGGCCCGACGGCCAATATGTACCGCCTGGGCTGCCGCAGCCCCGAGATTGAAGCGGCCTGCCGCAAGCCCAGCTGCGTCTATCCCGGCCTGTGCCAGAACCTGACCACCGACCACGGCCCGCTGATCAAGATTTACCGCCGTGGCCGCGCCCTGAAAGGCATCAAAAAAATCCTGATCGGCTCTGGCCTGCGCTACGACCTGGCCGTGCAAAGCCCGGAATACGTCAAGGAACTGGTCACGCACCACGTCGGCGGCTACCTGAAAATCGCGCCCGAGCACACCGAGCAAGGGCCGCTGACCAAGATGATGAAGCCCGGCATCGGCAGCTACGACAAATTTAAAACGCTGTTTGAAAAGTTCAGCCTGGAGGCGGGCAAAAAGCAGTTTTTGATTCCCTACTTCATCGCCGCCCACCCCGGCACCAGCGACGAAGACATGATGAACCTGGCGATCTGGCTGAAAAAGAGCGGTTTCCGCGCCGACCAAGTGCAGACCTTCTACCCCAGCCCAATGGCCACGGCCACGGCGATGTACCACAGCGGCAAAAACCCGCTGCGCAAAATCACCCGCGACAGCGAGACGGTGGACATCGTGCGCGGCGAAAAGCGCCGCCGCCTGCACAAAGCCTTTTTGCGCTACCACGACGCCAACAACTGGCCGCTGCTGCGCGAAGCGCTCAAAGCGATGGGCCGCGCCGACCTGATCGGCAACGGCAAACACCACCTGATTCCGACCTTCCAGCCGATGACGGACGGCACCTACACCAGCGCGCGGCGCAAGAATTCGACGGCTGTTTCGGCGGCTCCGGCTGCGCCGGTGAAAGGGCGGATGCTGACGCAGCACACGGGATTGCCGCCACGGGTGAATGGGGCTGGCAAGCCGCCGCTGGGCGGGAAGGTTTCGGGGAAGCCTTCAAGCAAGCGGCGCTGATTTTTCACGGGTGCTGATTGAGCAGCACCCGCGTGATTTTTGCGGCGGCGCAGCGCGCCGGATTTGAGGCTGCGGTGAGTTAAAGTCGTCAGCTTACGGTAGTTATGCCGATAACTAAAACGAGCAAGCCTATGCCAGATTCCGTCATGACTCCAGAGCAGCAATCAGCCTATGACAAAGCTTTGGAGAAAATCAAAACCTGTCTCAGTGAAAAGGGTACGAAACTTGAATTAAATGCGCTTGGATTGACACGCTTGCCGCCAGAGATAGGACAACTCACGACTCTGACTTCGCTTAAACTTCAAGGCAACCAACTGAGCAGTCTGCCGCCAGAGATAGGTAAGCTTACAGCGCTGGCTATTCTTGATGTAGGCAGTAATAAATTGAGTAGCTTGCCACTCGAAATTCGGCAGCTAACTGCGTTGCGAGTGTTGTGCGCTGACAGCAACCAACTGAGTAGTCTGTCAGTGGCTGTCTGTCAACTCACGATGTTGTCAGCACTCTTCATCAGTGGAAACCAGTTGAGAGGCTTGCCCCCCGAGATTGAGCAACTCACGGCGCTAGATTATCTTTCCATTAGATACAACCAACTGAACAGTTTGCCGCCAGAGATTGGAAAACTCAAGGCGCTGAAGGCGCTTAACATTAATGGCAACCAATTAAGAAGTTTTCCTCCAGAAATTGATCAACTTACGTCGCTGACCTCACTTGACCTCAGCGGTAACCAGTTGACCAGCCTGCAGCCAGAAATATGTCGGCTTATGGCGCTTACCTCGCTTGACGTTGCCAATAATCAACTGAGTGGCCTGCCGTCAGAGATTAGTCGGCTTACTAACTTGACGGAGTTATATCTGCATGGTAACTCGGCATTAACCATTCCAGAATCCATCTTGGGGCCGCAATGGGTTGCTACTGTCAGGGAAAAAGAATCTCCTGCACGTCCTCAGGATATTCTAAGTTTTTATTTCGCACAGCGCCAAGCGGCAGCAGCGGGGACATTGCGTGCGGTGAATGAGATCAAGATAATGTTAGTGGGTCGAGGTGGAGCCGGAAAAACCAGCCTGCGGCGCTTCTTTACTGGGAAAGACCACAACACGGATGAGCAGGAAACACCAGGCATCGCACTGGACAGTTTTCAGCTGTCTTCCACCCAAAAAGCCATCACGGTGCGGCTGTGGGATTTTGCCGGGCAGGAAATCACGCATGCGCTGCACCAGTTTTTCTTGACAGAGGGCTGTGTCTATATCCTGGTGCTGGACCCGCGCTCCAATACGGAAATGCGGGATGCGGAATATTGGTTGGGGCTGCTCAAGCGTTATGGCGGCGGTGCGCCGGTGCTGGTGGCACTCAATCGGCAGGATGCACGACCGGGCGGTTATGACGTAGATCGCAGGTTGCTGCAGGAGCGTTTTCCTTTCATCCATAGTTTTACTTTTACGAATTGCGAAAAGCGGGACACCTGTGATGCGTTGTGGCCAAGGCTTTCGGAGGCGGTAGGTTTGCTCAAGGATACGGAACCACCCAAACTGCAGGTGCCAGCAAGCTGGCTGGCTGTCATGAACGATTGCGATGGGGCGGCACATGCTCAGATACAGCATCTGACACTGGATGAGTTTCGAGGAATTTGCATCAGACACGGTGTGACCGAACCGGCGAATCAGGAATCACTGGCGCGCTTGTTGCACAAGTTGGGTGCTGTCCTGCACTTCGTTGATGAACCACGCCTGCGGGACACCACAGTGCTGAATCCGCATTGGGTGACGGACGGCGTTTACCGGCTGCTGCGTTTCAAAGACAAACCGGGCAGCGATGGCACTCTGACGCTGGAGGACGGACTTCAGGCGCTGCCGAAAGAAACGCCTGAAACCTTGCGCTTTTTCCTGCGGCTGATGGAACGCTTCGAGATGTGCTTTGTGCTCAATGAAAATGAGGCGGACGGCGACGAGCTGGCGGTGAAGTGGCTGATTCCGGGCGCTTTGAACGAATTTCAACCCGAAGGGGTGACGGCTGACTGGCAGAAGCCGGGCGGCGTGCGGCTGCGCTATGTGTATGACCCGCTGCCTGAAGGCGTCATACCGCGCTTTATCGTGATGACGCATTTGCTGAGCGAAGGCAGGCCGCGCTGGCGCAATGGCGTGGTGTTGCAAGATGGTCAGGCCGCTGCGCTGGTGCGCCGGGGCGCAAATGCCAACCACGTCGAAGTGACCGCCTTTGGCCCCGAAGCGGAGCGCCTGCGCCTGCTGGAGATTATTCAGGGCACGCTGGAGCGCATCCATGCCGATCTGCCGGAGCCAAAACCGGAAGCGCAATTAGAGCTTGCTGGCTTGCCGGGAACTTTCCGCACCGTGGCCGACCTAGAGGCTGCTGAGCAGGGCGGGCAGAGTCTGGCGTTGAAGACATCGCAGGGCGATTCTTTGGCCGTCAAGCCAACACCTCAACTGAACCAAGCATCCGAGCCGCAAGCGCGTGATGGCTCTCGGATGCCGCTCAAGACCTTTCTGAGCTATTCCCATAAGGACAAGACGACAAAAGGAATCTTTCAGGACAACCTGACGGTGATGACGAAGAAAAACTATATCGAGCCGTGGCACGACGGATTGATTGAGACGGGAATGCGCTGGCGGGAGAAGATCGAAGAGAATCTGGCACGGATGGATGTTTTTGTAGGCTTGCTGACGACGGCGTTTCTCGCGTCAGAGTTCATTGAAACGGTGGAGATCAAAGCAGCGCGGGACAAGCTGAACAAGCAGGGTGGCGATTTTCTGTTTGTGTTGATCCTCGTCGATGACATCCCTCTGGACGGGCTGGATTTGGCGGCGTATCAAATACTGAGGCCCGGAGGAAAGGCGGTGTGTCGGCATCCAAGCCGGAAGGCCGGATTCAATCAGGCGCAAAAAGAGTTGGAGCCGATACTTCTTGCACGACAGGAGTTAAAGAAACAGCAAAACCGCGATGACCCCAGACTCCAGCGGCACGTCAACGTCAGCAAGATGCAGCAGGCGGAAGGCATCACCATCATTGTGCAAGGCGACTATATCCAAGGGAGAAAAACCATGAGCGACGACAACAGCATCCATATCGGTGGCAACGTCATCAACAGCCAAGTCGGCCAAACGCTGACGAACTGCACCAACACGATTCAGCAGCAGGCACCCGGCGAGCAAAAAAGCCTGCTGGAAGAATTGCAAAAGCAGGTCACTCAACTCATCAAGGCGCTGCCCGCCGACAAGCAGGACGAGGCGCCCCAGATTGTCGAAAATCTGGAAATGGTGGTGAAAGAGGTCACGAGCGCCAAGCCTCGGCAGAAGTGGTATTCGCTTTCTGCAGAAGGATTGATGGAGGCTGTAACCTACGTGAAGGACTACAGCGGCGACATCGCCGGAGTTCTCACGGAGCTAAAAAACCTTGTGTGGTGATAAAAAATAAGACCATCACGCGGATGTCGCCAGCCTCAAAAATTTGTATTCCCCTTTTTTCTGCCAAGCGGCAATTCAAAAATTGACCGTGCCGTTTCATAGGTAGAATCGCCGCGTTGGTGCTCGCGGCGTGGTTCACAGGCCGCAGTTCAACGGGAAGCAGGAGGGCGCGGCTGAACAAAGCCTGCCTAACCTGCGCTGCCCCCGCAACGGTAAGTGGACGAATCGTTATCGATTCTGCTTCCATCACAGCCACTGAGCGTTCTGAACACGCGCTTGGGAAGGCGATGGAGGTTGCATCCACCAGCCCGGATACCGGCCAACAAGGTGGCGGCACGCTTGCGTGCTGCCGTAACGCTCATGCACTGTCGGGGACGACGGTGAGGGCTCTTGCCGGTTTTCGTTCTCATGAAAAATTCTCAGCGCCCTGCGCCGCATCAACTGCACACCCTGCACGGTGTTCGCCTGCGCGCGCCCGTTCCATTGGCGACACCCTAGGCCTTTTCAGCCCTAGACCTTCAGGTGCCCGGCTGGCTTTGCCCTGCCTTGGCCAGCCCGATTTTTGCGGGCTCGACTATCAATTCTCCAGGAGTTTTTATGCCTATTCACGCGCAAACGGCCTTGCCGGGCGATGGCGTCACGCGCAGCGGCACCGTCTGGTTTGTCGGCGCTGGCCCCGGCGACCCGGAGCTGATCACCGTCAAGGGCCGTGCGCTGATTGAGCGCGCAGGCGCCATTTTGTTTGCTGGCTCACTGGTCAGCGAAGCGGCCACGCGCTGGGCGCCTGCCGGTTGCGCCATTGCCGACAGCAAGGACATGACGCTCGAAGACATGTCGGCCTGGCTGATTGAGCAAGCCGGGCGCTGCGAAACCGTCGTGCGCCTACAAACCGGCGACCCCGGCCTGTACGGCGCGCTGATCGAACTGGTCCAGCCGCTGGACGCGGCGGGCGTGCCCGTTCAAGTGGTGCCCGGCGTGTCGTCGGCGATGGCTTCGGCGGCGGCGGCGGTCGAAAGCCTGACGCTGCCCGAGGTCACGCAAACGGTGATTTTCACCCGCATGGAAGGGCGCACGCCCATGCCCGAGGGCGAATCGCTGGCCGCGCTGGCCGCGCACCACAGCACGCTGTGCATCTTTTTGAGCATCACGCTGATGGGCAAAGTCACCGCCGCTTTAAGCGAAGCGGGCTGGTCGCCGGACGCGCCCGTCGTCGTGGTCCACAAAGCGAGCTGGCCGGGCGAAGAAAAAATCGTGCGCGGCACCGTCAGCACCATCGCCGCGCTGTGCCGCGAGGCCAAGCTGGTCAGCCAATCCATGATCATCGCCAGCCCGACGCTGGGCGCGCGCCAGTGGACGACGCTGGCCAAATCCAAACTTTACGACGCCAGCTTCACGCACCGATTCCGGCGTGCCAGCGTTCCCGCCACCGAACTCACTCAGGAAAAACCATGATTTCAGAAACCATTTTGCTGGTCGGCCACGGCTCGCGGGAAGCCGCTGGCAACGACGAAATTCTGGCTTTTGCCCAGCAGTGGCGCCAGCGCCAGCCGGGCTGGTCGATTGAAGTCTGCTTCATCGAGTTCTCCGAGATCACGATGAGCGAAGGCCTGAGCCGCGCCGCCGCCCGGTCGGCCCGCGTCATCGTCGTGCCCTTGATTTTGAACGCCGCTGGCCACGTCAAGATGGACATTCCGCAGGCCATAGACGCGGCTCGGCTGAAATTTCCGCTGGTGCAGTTTTTTTACACGCCGCAGCTCAGCGCCTGCGAGCAGTTGCTCAGCGTCGTCAAGCGCCGCCTCAAGTCCGCGATGCTGACGCTGGACATGCCCGACCCGACGACGACCGGCGTGGTGCTGCTCGGGCGCGGCTCGTCGGACCGCCACGCCAACGGCGAGATGGCCAAAATGGCGCGCTGGCTGATGGAAGAAACCGACCACGAGCTGGTTGATGTGGCCTTCACCGGCATCACCTACCCGCGCCTGGAAAAAGCCGTGCAGCGCCAAAGCCTGCTGGGCATGACGCAAATCGTCGTCCTGCCTTATTACCTGTTCAACGGCACGCTGGTGACGCGCATAGCGCGCCAGGTGGAAAACCTCAAAGCCCAGTACCCGACGATTCGTTTCACCTCCACCGCCTATTTCGGCTTTGAGCGCGAGATTTTCGAGGTGCTGGAGCAGCGCGTGGGCGACGTCAAACGCGGCGCACCTGCTGCCTTGATGGCCTGCGACGGCTGCAAGTTCCGCGATTTTGCGGTGGAACACGGCCAGGGCGGCCATCACCACGACGACGCCGTCCCGCACAGCCATGAGCACGATCATGACCATGCACACGGCCACGATCATGCGCATCCGCACGCCGGGCACGAACACGGCCACGATGTGCATGCCGACCACGGCCATTCGCACGACGACCAGAGTCAGGCGCAGGCGCCCGGCCACGACCATCCGCATGACGGCCACGACCACGCACACGCCCACGCCCACACCGGAGTTACGTCATGACTGTTGCCGCCGCCAATGTTGTCACCGAGCAGCTGACCGCCGCCGGGCGCGCCATCGAGCACGACTCGTTTGCCGTGATCGACCGCGAAGTCAGTGCCCACGCCTACACGCCCGAGCAGTGGCCCATCGTGCGCCGCATGATCCACGCCAATGCCGACTTTGATTTCAACGGCCTGACCGACTTTCACCCCGGCGCCGTGGCCGATGGCGTCAAGGCCATCCTGTCCCGCGCCAGCCGCGTCGTGGCCGATGTCGAGATGATTTGCGTCGGCCTGTCGGCGCCGCGCCTGGCGCACTTTGGCATGGCCACGCACCAGTTCATCAGCGACGCCGACGTGATTGAACAAGCTAAAGCCGAGGGCACAACCCGCGCCGTGCAGGCCATGCGCAAGGCGCACCGGCTGGGCCTGATTGACGGCGCCATCGTCGGCATCGGCAACGCGCCGACGGCGCTGATTGAAATCGTGCGGCTGATTCACGAAGAGGGGGCGCGCCCGGCGCTGGTCGTGGGCATGCCGGTGGGCTTTGTCTCGGCAGCCGAATCCAAGGACTTGATGGCGCTGGAAACCGCCGTGCCCTGGGTGGTTATTCGCGGGCGCAAGGGCGGCTCGACGCTGGTGGTGGCGGCGATTCACGCGCTGCTCGGGCTGGCCGAAGCGCAGGAATTGGCCCAGAAATTGGCAAAAAAGGCCAGCGCATGATGAACAAAGACGCAGCACGCGGCACCCGCACCGGGTTCACCACCGGCGCGTGTTCGGCGGCATTCATTGATCGAGAAATCCTATGACTCGACTTTTTGTTGTCGTCTTTATGGCTTCTCTGACAGCCTATTTCAGTGTGGCGGCGTATGCCATTCACTTTGGGATGGACCGCTTGTTATTTCCGCCAACAGCTAATCCACAGACGATGCAGAGGCGTAGCGCATTTGCTGTGGCCAATACGGCAGGCGATGAACTACTGGTTCGTCGATATGGTCGGATGCAGCGTGGTTGTGCGGTTTTTTTTCCAGGGCAGCATGGCGGCATTGCGGCTTATCAACGCCAGTTGTTTCCCCGTCTTGCCGCCGCCGGGCTTGAAGTATTTGCTTTGTCGTATCCGGGTCAGGATGGCGCGTCTGGCAGAACCCACCTTGATGACATTGAGCAACTTGCGCAACGTGCGCTTGTAACGATTGAGTCATCTTGCTCGATGGATAAGACCGTCTTTTTTGGACGTTCATTAGGGGCTATGTTGGCCGCTAATGCGGCGAAGACGCGGCATCCGGCAGGCCTTGTGCTGGAGGGTGCAGCGCCCTTGTTATCGACTGCAGTGCGTACTCGACTTCGGTCCCAATGGCTATTGGCCGCGCTGACTGTTCTGCCCATTGAGCGTTTGTTGCCCCATGACTATTCACTGTCGGATGCGCTGAACGGTTCTGCTTCGATGCCCGTGGCGATCTTTCAGGGGACTGCGGATGTGCAAGCCCCCTTGTCGGATCTTCTGGCGATGGCGGTACCGCCGGGCAAGGTTCAGATCATCCCGGTTGAGGGCGGCACACATTCGGACGCTTACTTGCTGGGTCTTGACCTCATCGCGGCAACTGCCGTCCACATGTTGGAGGCTTCTCACCCATGATGAACAAAGACGCAGCATGCGGCACCCGCACCGGTTTCACCACCGGCGCTTGTTCGGCGGCGGCGGCGCGGGCGGCTGTGATCGGGCTGGTCACGGGCCGCGTGCCGGACAGCGTCGAATGCCTGCTGCCCAATGGCGACCTCGTCACCTTCGCCGTGCAGGACGGCGCGACCGACGGCCACACGGCGCACGCCGTCGTCATCAAAGACGCGGGCGACGACCCGGATTGCACCGACAAAGCCCGCTTGAGCGCCGACGTGTCGCTGCTGCCGGAGCAGCCCGGCCAGGTGCTGCTCACCGGCGGCGCGGGTGTCGGCATTGTGACGATGCCCGGTCTGGGCTTGACCGTTGGCGAAGCCGCGATCAACCCGGTGCCCCGGCGCAACATTGAGGCCAACGTGCGCGCCGTGGGCGCGCCGCTGCTCGACGACGCCGGATTTGCCGTGGTGATTTCCGTGCCGCAAGGCGAGTTGATGGCGAAAAAAACCACCAACGCCCGGCTCGGCATTTTGGGCGGCATTTCGATTCTGGGCACGACCGGCATCGTCAAACCGTATTCAACCGCAGCCTACCGCGCCAGCGTCGTGCAGGGCGTGCAGGTGGCGGGTACCTTGCCGCACGGCATCGTCGTGCTGACGACCGGCGGGCGCACCGAAAAGTTCGTCATGGACGAGCTGCCGCAGCTGCCCGAAGCCGCTTTTGTGCAGATGGGCGACTTTTTGCGCTACGCCATGAGCGCGGCCATCAAAGCCGGTTTGAAACAGGTGGTGATTGGCGGCATGGTCGGCAAGCTGACCAAAATCGCCCAGGGTGAAACCATCACCCACGCGGGCCGCGCCGATGTGAACACCGGCCTGCTGGCCGATCTGGCCGCCGAACTCGGCGCGCCGCTTGACGTGTGCGACGACATCCGCAACGCCAAAACCGCCCGTTACGCGGGCGAGCGCATGGACGAACTGGGCTTGGGCACAGCGTTTCACACCGCGCTGGCCCGCCGCGTGATTGACACGCTGCGCGCGCGTTATCCCGATCAATTTGATTTGAAAGTGCTGGTCTGCGACTTTGACGGTCGCAAAATCGCGGAGGCTTCTTCTTCATGAATTCCATTCAAAAATGCCGCGTCATTGGCGTGCTCGACGACGGCGCGGCCAGTCTGGGCCGCAGCGCGCTGGCGCATCTGGCGCTGGCCGATCTGGTCATTGGCGGGGCGCGCACGCTGCAACTGCTGGCGGAACATATCGCCCCCAACGCCCAGCAGCGCGACCTGACCGGCGCGATGGCGCAGGTGGCCGAGTGGATTCGCGCCGCGCAGGCTGACGGCCAGCGCGTCGTCGTGCTGGCCACGGGCGACCCGCTGTGCCACGGCATTGCGGCGTATTTAGCCTCGCGCCTGTGCATCGAGGCGCTGGAGATCATTCCGAATGTCTCGACGCTGCAACTGGCCTGCGCCCGGCTGTGCCTGCCGTGGCAGGAGATGAAATTTTCCTCCGTCCACAGCAAGGACGCGGGCGACTGGGTGGCGGGCAGCGGCCCCGAGCACGGCCTGTACGCGCTGCTGCGCGACATCCGACAGCACGACCGGCTGGCGGTGTTGACCAGCCCAGTCAACTCGCCGGATCGCATCGCCCGCATGCTGGTCGCCGAAGGGCTGGCCGACGATTTCGAGATGGCCGTGGCCGAGCGCCTGTGCCAGCCCGAAGAGCGCATCGTCAGCGGTTTTAATATCCGAGCCGCCGCGCAAATGCCGTTTGCCGAACTGAACGTGGTGCTGCTGTGGCGCACCGCGCTGCACAGGCCGCCGGTCTTGTTCGGCCTGCCCGACGCCAGCTTTGCCCAGCGCCATCCGGAAAAAGGCTTGATCACCAAGAACGAAGTCCGCGCCGTCTCGCTGGCGCGCATGCAGTTGCGCGCCGACAGCGTCGTCTGGGACATTGGCGCCGGTTCCGGCTCGGTCGGGCTGGAAGCGGCGCGCCTGTGCCGCCAGGGCCATATCTACGCCATCGAAAAAAACGAAGCCGACTGCGCCATCGTGCTGCAAAACCGCCTGGCAATGGGCATCAGCAACCACACACTGGCGCACGGCAAAGCGCCCGACAGCCTGCAAGACTGGCCCGCGCCCGACGCGGTGTTCATCGGCGGCTCCGGCGGCGAGCTGGCCGAGCTGATCGCGCTGATCGTGCAGCGCCTCAAGCCCGAAGGCACGCTGGTGATGAACTTTGTCACGCTGGAAAACCTGAGCCTGGCGATTGAAACCGTCAAGACCCTGGGCCTGAGTTGGGACGTACTGCAACTGCAAGCGGCCCGCAGCAAACCGATTTTGCACATGAACCGCATGGCCGCCGAAAACCCAGTCTGGATTGTCTGCGCGCAAAAAATCAGCGCGCCCCACGGAGAAAAGCAATGATTGAACCGTCCAATGCCACTGCGATTCCCGCCGCGCCGCCCGCTGGCCGCCTGTTTGGCGTGTCGCTCGGCCCCGGCGACCCTGGCCTGATCACGCGCCGCGCTTGGGAGCTGCTGCAACGCCCCGATGCGGTCTGGACTTACCCGGTGCGCAGCCTGCGCCGCGAAAGCTACGCCCTGGACATCGCCCTGCGCGCCGGGCTGGCGCTGCCCGCCCAGCACGAGGCGCTGCTGTTCCCGATGACGCACGACGCTGAAAAACTCACCCGCCACTGGCTCAAGGCCGCGCAAACTGTGCAGGCGCTGCTGGCGGGCGGGCAGGATGTGCTGTTTCTGGTCGAAGGCGACGCCTCGACCTACGCCAGCTTTGGCTACCTGGCGCGCGTGCTGCGCGAGCTGGACGAGGCCGCGCAGATCGAGATCGTCGCGGGCGTGAACTCCTTCAACGCCGCCTGCGCCCGGCTGCAGATTCCGCTGTCCGAGCAGGACGACACGATTGCCATCGTGCCTGCCGCTTACGGAATTGCCGCCGTCGAAAAGATGCTGGAAGACTTCGACACGCTGGTGCTGATGAAGGTCAAACCGCTGCTGGACGACCTGATTGACCTGCTCGCGCGGCGCGGCTTGTTAGTACACAGCCGCTTTATTGAAAAAGCCGGCTCGCCCGTCGAGCGCATCGTGCTGGACGTGGCCAGCCTGAAGGGCACGAAAGTCAATTACCTGTCGCTGCTGCTGGTCAAAAACCCGAACCGCGAACGCGGCGAAATGATTCGCGGCTGCCGCAAGAAAACCAGCACCGAACTTGAAGAGGAAACTTTAGGATGAGCACGACCACTTTGCCAGACGCCGGTTTGGCGCCCGCCGCAGCCTTGCCCGTTAGTGCCGTCGCTGTTGAATCGGCTGAAACCGCCCCCGCCGCCGTGCGTGTCGCGCTGATCGCCATCACCAAGCACGGCGCGCAGCAGACCGCCGCGCTGGCGCGGCTGCTGCCTGCGGCCAGCGTCTGCGTGGCCGACAAGTTCGCCCCGCTGATGGCCGATTTGAGCAACCCGGTGCGCGCCTACAGCGGGCCGTTTCGCGATGAAATCGGCCCGTTGTTTGCCGACTTTGACCAGCTGGTTTTCTTTGTGTCGCTGGGTGCTGTCGTGCGGCTGATTGCGCCGCATTTGAAAAGCAAGGACGAAGACCCCGGCGTCGTGGTCGTCGATGACGCGGGGCAATTCGTCATCCCGGTGCTGTCCGGCCATGTCGGCGGCGCGAATGCTTGTGCCCTGCAGATCGCCGCGCTGATCGGGGCCACGGCGGTGCTGACCACGGCGTCCGATGTCGGCAAGACGATTCCGGTCGATATTCTGGGCCGCGAGCTGGGCTGGAAGGTCGAGGCGCCGAAGATCAACATCACCCGCGTTTCCGCCGCCGTGGTCAACGAAGAGCTGGTGGCCGTGGTGCAGGACGCGGGCAGCCCGCACTGGTGGACGCGGCCCACGCCGCTGCCCGCCAGCATTCACAAATTCAGCCGTCTGGACGACGTGGACCTGACCCGCTTCAAGGCCGTGCTCTGGATCACCAACGCCGAAGTCACGCCCGCGCACTGGGCGCAGTGGCACGAGCGTCTGGTGGTGTACCGCCCGCCGCTGGGGCAGGGCGCATGAGCGTGCCTGTTTCGCCCGTGGTGTCTTTACCGCCCGTGCCGCCTTTGCCGCAACTGGCCGTCGGTCTGGGCTGCGACCGTGGCACGCCGCTGGCGACGTTGCAGCAGGTGCTGCATGAGGCGCTGGCGCAGGTGGGCGCCGAGCCGGGCGACGTGGCGGTGGCGGCCAGCATCACCCTCAAAGCCGATGAACCGGCTTTGCTGGCGCTGGCCGCGCAGCACGGCTGGACGATGGTTTTTTACACCCCTGAGCAACTCGCTGCCGTGCCCGTGCCCAACCCGTCCGAGACGGTGCGCCGTTTCACCGGCACGCCCTCGGTCAGCGAGGCCGCCGCCTTGCTGGCGGCGTCGGCGGCGGGGCCAGTGCTTGGTGCCACGGCGCTGCTGCTTGAAAAGCACAAGCTGCGCGGCCCCGACGGCAAAAACGCCACCGTCTCCCTTGCCCGCATGGCGCTTCCTGCTTCCCCTTGCATTTTTTCTCCCGGTTCTTCTCCCTGTTCTACAACCACAACCTGAAAGCGCATCATCATGCACATCGAAATCGGCATTCTCTCTCCCGAAAAAATCGCTTACGCCTCGGCGGGCGCCACGGCGCTGCTGGCGGCGCATTCGGCCAACTGGCTAAAAAGTCCCACAATCTGGCTGCGCACCGCGCTGGCGGCCTTCTTTTTTAGCGCCTTGATGCAGGCTTGGCACATGCCCGTCGGGCCGTCGGAGTTGCACATGGTGGGCGCGATGCCGATTTACCTGCTGTTCGGGTTTATTCCGACGCTGTTTGGTTTTGGCCTGGGCTTGCTGGTGCAGGCGCTGGTGTTTGAGCCGCAGGATCTGGCGCATCTGGCGGTCAATTTCCTGAGTCTGGCCGTGCCGCTGGTGGCCGTGCATCACAGTCTGGGCAAAAAGATGCAGGGTTTGAGCGTGGCCAATGTGCTCAAGCTCGATGCCGTGTATTACACCGGCGTGACCTTGATGGTCGGTTTCTGGCTCTCTATCAGCAACGACGCTGCGCCTGTCGCTGACTGGGCCATGTTTGCCGCTTCGTATGCCAGTCTGGTGGTGATTGAGCCTTTGATGACGATGGGTTTGGTGATGGCCGGAGCGCGCCTGCGTACCCACCGCTTCGCCATTGCGTGCCTTGACGAGCGTGCCTTGCAGCACGCGGCTGCGTGAAGTCCGGGGCCATGCGCAGCGGAAAAATCATGCTGGTGGGCATTGGCCCCGGCAGTCACGATCACATGACGCACCGCGCCCGCGCGGCCATCGCCGAGGCCGATGTGGTCGTCGGCTACGTCACCTACATCAAGCTGGTCGCCGACCTGCTCGAAGGCAAAGAAGTCATCCGCAAAGGCATGACCGAAGAGCTAGACCGCGCCGTCCACGCCTTAGACAGCGCCCGCGAAGGCAAAAAAGTCGCCTTGATTTCCTCCGGCGACGCGGGCGTTTACGGCATGGCCGGGCCGACTTACGAGGTGCTGTTTCAGGCCGGCTGGACGCCAGACTCCGGCGTCGAAGTCGAAGTGATTCCGGGCGCGTCGGCGATCAATGCCTGCGCCTCGCTGGTCGGCGCGCCGCTGACGCACGATTTTTGCTCGATTTCGCTGTCGGATCTGCTCACGCCCTGGCCGGTGATTGCGCGCCGTCTGGATGCGGTGGCGGCGGCCGATTTTGTCGTCGCGCTGTACAACCCCAAAAGCGGACGGCGCACCCAGCAAATCGTGCAGGCGCAGCAATTGTTCCTGCGCCATCGCCGCCCGGACACGCCAGTGGCCATCGTCAAATCGGCCTACCGGCGCCGCCAGGCCATCGTCTTCACGACGCTGGACAGCATGAGCGACTGCGACATCGGCATGCTCAGCACGGTGCTGATCGGCAACAGCCACACCTTTGTCCGCGAGGGTCTGATGATCACGCCGCGCGGCTACGACAACAAGTACGAGCTACACGGCGACGGCAGCACCCGCGAGGGCGAAAAGCGCGGGCGCTCGCTGTCCACCGGCCTGACCGGCTGGATGGAGGATTTGCGCGCCGACCACGCTGAGGGCCAGAGCATTGCCGAACTGGCGCTGCGCCACCGCCTGCCCGCCGACTACATCGAGGCCGTGCTGAACACGCCCCTCGACGCGGAAAGTGCGGAAGGCGCGGAAGAAACCAAAGAAGCCAGCGCCACCGTCGGGGAATCCGAGGCATGAGTAGTTCAGTGAATGATTCCGTAGTCAAGCCCAAAATTGGCCACTACAAGCGCCACCTTCTGATCTGCACCGGCCCGCGCTGCGCACCAAGCGGGGCCAGTCAAGACCTGTTTGACAGCCTGGGCGACAAGTTCAAGGCTGCCGGTTTGCACGAGGGCGATTTGCGCGTCAAGCGCAGCCGCGTCGGCTGCTTTGCCGCCTGCAAAGGCGGGCCGGTGCTGTGCGTGCAGCCCGATGGCACTTGGTATTACAACGTCACGTCGGACAATATGGAGCGCATCATCGAGCAGCATCTGGTCGGCGGTGAGCCGGTGGCCGATCTGGTGTTTCACCAAGGGCCGGGAGGGCTGGAATGACTCAGGATTTGACACCGAAAAACGCAGCGCAAAACGTACAGCACAGCGGCGGCGGCTTTGTCTCCATCGTCGGCGCCGGGCCGGGTCCGGCGGACCTGATGACGCTGCGGGCGCTGGACCGACTGCAGCGCGCCGAAGTCGTCGTGCATGACCGGCTGATTTCGCCCGAGGTGCTGGATTTGATTCCGGCCCGCGCTGAGCGTCTCTATGTTGGCAAGGCGCTGGGTAACCATTCGGTGGCGCAGGAGGGCATTCATGCGCTGCTGATCGAGCATGCGCAGCGCGGGCGGCGCGTGGTGCGGCTCAAGGGCGGCGACCCCTATGTGTTTGGGCGCGGCGGCGAAGAGGTGCAAGCCTTGCAGGCGGCGGGCATTGCATTTGAAGTGGTGCCGGGCGTGACGGCGGCCAGCGGCTGCTCGGCGGCGGCGGGCATTCCGCTGACGCACCGCGATCTGGCGGCGAGCTGCGTATTTTTGCCCGGCCATCTGGCCGACGACGCCGCGACGCACGACTGGCAGGCGCTGGCCCGGCCCGGTCAGACGCGGGTGTTTTACATGGGCTTGCAGCGGCTGGCACAGATTGCCCAGCAACTGATCGCCCACGGCCTGGCGCCCGAAACGCCAGCGGCCATCGTCTATGACGGCGCCCGCCCCAGCCAGACGGTGCTGGCGACCCAGTTGCGCCATCTGGTGGCGCGCGCGCCCGGCTACGGCCCCCGGCCCGGCCTGCTGATCATCGGCGAGACGGTGCAGCTCAGTCCCGATTACCGGGCGGATTGACGGCTGGGTGTCATTTGAGTCAGTTAGACTGGTGTTACTTATTCTGAATGTCAGGATCAAACGTGCAAGCCAGCAGCCTTCCTTCCCGTCTTCCGCTTCCCTCATGGCAGTCCCTGCTCATCAAGTATGGGAACGATCCGCATGCGCTGGTGCAAATCCTGCGCGAACTGCAAGCCGCCGAAGGCTGGCTGCCGCGCGAGCAGCTAGCCCAGATCGCCGAGGCGCTGGGCTTGACGCTGGCCCATGTGCAGGGCGTGGCCGGTTTCTACCGCTTTTTTCACACCCAGCCGGTGGGCCGCTACCGCGTGCTGTTCAGCGACAACATCACCGACCGCATGGCGGGCAGTCAGGCGCTGCTGCAGCAACTGTGCCGACTGTTGCACGTCGAGCCGGGTCGGATGCGCGCCGATGGCCGCGTCAGCATCGCCACGACTTCTTGCACCGGGCTGTGCGATCAAGGCCCGGCGCTGCTGATCAACCACCATCAGGTCGTCACGCGCCTGACACCGGCGCGCATCAACCACATCGCCGCGCTGATTGAGCAGGGCGTGCCGCCCGAGCAATGGCCCGCCGACTGGTTCCGCGTTGAAGACCAAATCCGGCTGGCCGATGTCAAGCTCGGCGCCCAGCCTGCGCCCGGCCAAGGCATTGCCGCCGCGCTGGCACGCGGGCCGCAGGCCACGCTCGACGACATCAAACACTCCAAGCTGCGCGGGCGCGGCGGCGCCGGTTACGCCACCGGCACCAAATGGCAGCTGTGCCGCAACGCGCCCGGCCAGAGCCACTACGTCGTCTGCAACGCCGACGAGGGCGAACCGGGCACTTTCAAAGACCGGGTGCTGCTCACCAGCTACGCCGACACGCTGTTTGAAGGCATGACGATAGGCGCTTTCGTCGTCGGCGCTCAGCGCGGGCTGGTCTATCTGCGCGGCGAATACCGCTATTTATTAGAGCCACTGCAAGCCGTGCTGCAACGCCGCCGCGAGCAGGGTTTGCTGGGCGTGGCGATTCAAGGCCGGGCCGGTTTTGATTTCGACATCGAGATTCACATCGGCGCGGGCGCCTACGTCTGCGGCGAAGAATCGGCGCTGATCGAGTCGCTCGAAGGCAAACGCGGCACGCCGCGCATACGCCCGCCGTTCCCGGTCGAGCATGGTTATCTGGGCCAGCCGACCACCGTCAACAACGTCGAAACCTTTTGCGCCGTGACCCACATCGCGGTTCACGGCGGCGCTTGGTGGGCCGCCATCGGCACGCCGCAATCGACGGGCACGAAAATCCATTCCGTCTCCGGCGACTGCGAGCGTCCCGGCCTGTACGAATACCCGTTTGGCACCCGCATTGGCCGCATTCTCGAAGACTGCGGCGCGCGCAACACGCAGGCCGTGCAGGTCGGCGGGCCGTCGGGCGTATGCCTGTCGGTGTCGGAATTTAACCGGCGCATCGCCTTTGAAGACGTGCCGACGGCGGGCGCTTTCATGGTGTTTGACCGCTCGCGCGACATGTTCGAGGTGGCACGCAATTTTGCCCAGTTCTTTGCCCACGAAAGCTGCGGCTTTTGCACGCCGTGCCGCGTCGGCACCGAGCTGGTCGTGCGCCGCATGGACAAGCTGGCCAAAGGCTACGGCTCCAGCGACGACGTGCAGGTTTTGTACGAATTGGACAAGCTGATGCACGGCGCCACCCACTGCGGCCTGGGCGCCGCCGCCTGCAACCCGCTGCGCGACACCATCGCCAAATTCCGCCCCGCTTACGAGCGGCATCTGACCTCGCTGCATTTTGTCCCCGGCTTCGACATGGACGCCGAGCTGTCGCAAGCGCGTCTGGCCACGGGCCGCGACGACACCGGCGCGCATCTGGCGAACCTAGAGAATTGATGATGAACTGCTTTCATGACTGTTTTCACGCAACCAATTTTCGTCCGCAAGGAGTTCCGGCATGAGCAATGACCGCATTGACGCGCTGAGTCCGGGCGTCTTCTCGCTCGATGGCAAGGAGGTCGAATTCGGCCCCGGCGAGACGCTTTTACAAGCGGCCACCCGCGCCGGGCATTACATTCCGCACCTGTGCTGGAAGTCCGGTTTTCACGCCAACGGTTCGTGCCGCCTGTGTACCGTCAAGGTCAATGGCCGCACTGGCGCGGCTTGCACCGTGCAGGCCGCTGCCGGACAAACCGTCGAGAGCAATACCGACGAGTTGAACGGCCAGCGCAAAACGCTGGTGCAAATGCTGTTCGTCGAAGGCAATCACTTTTGCCCATCCTGCGAAAAAAGCGGCGACTGCCTGCTGCAGGCCACGGCCTACGAAATGCGCATGGACGGCCCGCATTTTGAGGAGTTCTACCCGGATCGCCCGGTGGACGCCAGCCACCCGGACCTGCTGCTGGACTTGAACCGCTGCATTTTGTGCGGCCTGTGCGTGCGCGCCAGCGCCGAGGTCGATGGCAAAAACGTCTTTGCCTTTGACGGCCACGGCATTCACACGCACTTGGTGGTTGACAGCGCCAGCGGCCTGCTGGGCGACAGCACGATGGCCGCGAGCGACTGCGCCGCGCACATTTGCCCGGTTGGCGCGATTTTGCCCAAGCGCCAAGGTTTTGCCGTGCCGATTGGCCAGCGCCGTTTTGACATCAAGCCGGTGTCGCAGCAGGTCGAGGAGGACGCCCCATGATGATTTCCCCGGACAGCGCCGCGCCGCTGCACGCGCCGCGCAAATTAAAACTCGCCAC
>Ga0302263_10000235_pt1 | contig 21782 bp, 19 predicted proteins | sample II_Fen_N1_4_FD_194564 | JGI IMG/M metagenome (GOLD analysis project Ga0302263, IMG submission 194564) | Peat permafrost microbial communities from Stordalen Mire near Abisko, Sweden - II_Fen_N1_4 | ecosystem: Environmental > Terrestrial > Soil > Wetlands > Permafrost | place: Sweden: Abisko... | reverse complement strand
GGCCGCCTCACCGGGCACCCGGTCGCCTACCACCTCGTGCACTGCGGTGGACGGCGGGCCGGCATCGGCGACCGGATCGACGAGGTCGCGCAGCGGCTGCGCACCCAGGCGGGCGGGGTGCCGTTCCTCTGCGAGTTCACCTTCGGCGAGTACGGCTTCGTCGACGACGGCCGCAACACCTGCGGCGGCCTGATGCTCTCGTTCACCGGCTTCGCCGACTGACCGCCGGACCCCGACCCCGCACGGAAGGACTCGACATGTTGATGCTCGTGGCCGGCAGGCCGGCCGACGCCGCGGACGGCGCGACGCTGGAGGTGACCAACCCGGCGACGGGCGACGTGGTCGACTCGGTGCCCGCCGCGACCGCCGCCGACTGCGACCGCGCGGTCGCGGCCGCCCGCGCCGCCCAGCCCACGTGGGCCGCGGTGCCGATCCACGCCCGCGCGGCCGTGATGGACCGGTTCCTCGAGCTCGTCGCGCGGGACGCGGAAGACCTGGCCCGCCTGCTGTCGGCCGAGACCGGCAAGCCGATCGTCGAGGCCCGCGCGGAGATCGGGAACATCCCGATCGCATTCCGGGCGTTCAGCGAGAAGGCCAAGCACCTGTACGGGACGGTGATCCCGCCGGGTATCGAGGCCGGTCAGGAGCACCATCTGCAGCTCGTGCTGCGCGAGCCGGTGGGCGTCGTCGTCGCGATCATCCCGTTCAACTTCCCGTGCGACCTGTTCGACCAGAAGGTGGCACCGGCGCTGCTGGCGGGGAACGCCGTGATCGTCAAGCCGTCGTCGGAGAACCCGCTGACGCTGACCCGGCTGGCGTTCCTGCTCGACGAGGCCGGCGTGACGCCGGGCGCGATCTCGGTGATCACCGGGTCCGGGGCCGTGGTGGGCGCGGCGCTGGCCGGCAACGCCGACGTCGACCTCATCACGCTCACGGGCTCGACCGAGGTGGGCATCGCGACGGCGAAGACGGCCGCCGGCTTCCTCACCCACGTGGCGCTGGAGCTGGGCGGCAACGATGCCTTCCTGGTGCTGGCGGACGCCGACCTGGAGCTCGCGGCCGAGGAGGTGATCTGGGCCCGGATGTACAACGGCGGCCAGGTCTGCTGCGCGTCCAAGCGGTTCCTCGTGCACTCGTCCGTCGCGGAGGAGTTCACCGCGAAGGTCGTCGCCAAGGTCGCGGCGATCCGGGTCGGGCCACCGGACGACGAGGCCAGCCAGATGGGGTGCATGGTCTCCGAGCGGGCCGCCATCGCCATCGAGGAGCAGGTGGAGCACACCCGCGCGCAGGGCGGCACCGTGGTGCTGGGCGGCACCCGCAAGGGCGCCTACTTCGAGCCCACCGTGATCACCGGGGTGCCGGCGACCGCCGATGTCGCCCGCGACCTGGAGATCTTCGGCCCGGTGGTGCCGATCATCACGTTCGACACGGTCGACGAGGCGGTGGCGATCGCGAACTCCTCGATCTTCGGCCTGGCGGGGTGCGTGTTCTCGCGCGACTTCGCCACGGCGTACCAGGTGGCGAGCCGGCTGGACTGCGGCAGCGTGGTCATCAACGGTGCGAGCTTCTTCCGCTCGTTCGAGATGCCGTTCGGTGGCTACAAGTACTCCGGCATGGGCACCGAGGGTGTGTCGTCGACCTTCGAGGAGATGACCAGGACGAAGACGGTCGTGCTGAAGAACGTCCTGTGACGACGGTCCGCTGAACGACGGGCCCAGCGTGAGGGGCGAGGGTGGCGCGGGCCCGGCACGACGGGGCGGGGGTGGCCTGGGGGTCGCCCCCGCTCTGCGTTCAGGCGGCGTACCCCAGGCGGCGCGAGATGCGCCGGGCGGTGTCCCGGACACGGGCGGCGACGTCCGGCACCGAGGACGCCGGCAGTGCGGCGGTCGAGCCCGAGGCGCTCACCGCCGCGATCGCCTCCCCGCGGTAGTCCAGGATCGGCGCGCCGATGCACCGGTGCCGCAGCTCGCCCTCTTCGTCGTCGATCGCCCAGCCGCGACGCCGCACCTCACGCAGGTCGGCCTGCAGCGACTCCAGCGTGGTGAGCGTGCGCGGGGTGAACCGCGGGTAGGGCCCGGGGCCGAGCAGCGTCGCCACCTGTCCGCCCGACATCGAAGCCAGGAGGCACTTGCCCAGGGACGACGAGTGCGCCGGCACCCGGAACCCGATCTGCGACGTCAGGCGCACCCCGCTGACCACGTCCAGCCGTTCGATGTACAGCACGTCGGTGCCCTCCAGCACGCCCAGGTGCGCGGTGAGGTGCAGGTCGGCCGTCAGCTCGCCGAGGAACGGCCTCGCCTCGGTCTGCAGCTCGAGGGAGTTGAGGTAGACGCTCACCAGCTCGATCAGCCGCAGTCCCACGGTGTAGTGGCCGGTGCCCGAGTCCTGCGCGACGTAACCGCCGTCCACGAGCGTCTGCGCCAACCGGTGCACCGTGGACTTGCTCAGCCCGGTGCGCACAGCCAGCTCGGAGACGCCGAGACCGTCGCGGGCCGTGGCGAGCTGCTGCAGCAGGGCGAACGCCCGGTCGACGGACTGCACCCCTTCGCGACGCTCCGCCTGGGACGGTCGACCTTCGTCCGGCGCCGTCATCGTCGCGCTCCCCTGTGCCGTGGCCGCGTCCGTGCGGCGTCAACGGGGCCAGTGTGCCACCGCGCACACCGACGACGGGGCCGGTCCCGGCGCCGGGGCCCGGTGAGCCGGGGCCGTCGGCTCCCCCGGCCGATAGACTCCCGCCTCGTGCGCGGCTCCCCCGCGGTCGAGGTGATCGGCCTGGTCAAGCGGTACGACGGCCGCGCCGCCGTGGACGGGCTCGACCTGGTGGCGGCGAGCGGCGCCGTGACCGCGGTGCTCGGGCCGAACGGCGCGGGCAAGACGACGACGATCGAGTGCTGCGAGGGTCTGCGGCGGCCCGACGGCGGCACTGCCCGCGTGCTCGGCCTCGACCCGGTGCGGCAGGCGCGCCAGCTGCGGCCCGTGGTGGGGGTCATGCTGCAGGACGGCGGGCTGCCGAACGTCCAGCGCGCCGGGGCGGTGCTGGCCCACGTCGCCGCGATGTACGCCGCGCCCGCGGACACCGGCGCGCTGACCGAGCGGCTGGGCATCGACTCGTTCGCCCGGACCACCGTGCGGCGCCTGTCCGGCGGCCAGCGGCAACGCCTCGCGCTCGCCGTGGCCATCGTCGGGCGGCCGCGCGTGCTGTTCCTCGACGAGCCGAGCGCCGGCCTGGACCCGCAGGCCCGCCTCGCGGTGTGGGACCTGGTCCGCGAGCTGCGCGACGACGGCGTGTCCGTGGTGCTGACGACGCACTCGATGGTCGAGGCGGAGCAGCTGGCCGACGAGGTGGTCATCGTGGACCACGGTCGCGCGATCGCCGCAGGCACGCCCGCCGAGCTGACGGCATCGGACGGACTCGCCGTGCTGCAGGTGCAGACCGCCCAGCACCTCGACCCGGCCGTGCTCACGGCGGCGCTCGGCCCGGCGTTCACCGTGACGGCGACCGGGCGCGCCGCGTGCGCGGTGACCGGTCCCGTGACGCCCGAGGCGATCGCCGTGGCGACCCGGCGCCTCGCCGACGAGGGCGTCCTGGTGACCCGCCTCGAGGTGGGCACCCGGACCCTGGAGGACGTCTTCCTCGACCTCACCGGCCGGAGCCTGCGATGAGCGCGCCGACGACGACGGACCCGCCGGTCGCCGTCGGCGGTGCGGCCGCGCCGTGGCGCCGCGTGCTGGCCCAGGGTCGCTTCGAGACGCGTGCCGTGCTCCGCAACGGCGAGCAGCTGATGGTGACGGTGATCCTGCCGGTGCTGCTGCTGGTCGGCCTGAACGGCGCCGGCTTCGTCGAGCTGGACACCGGCGGGGCCGCGCGCATCGACCTGCTGACGCCGGGCGTGCTGGCGTTCGCCGCGATGGCCTCGGCGTTCACCTCCCCCGCGATCGCCACCGCGTTCGACCGGCGCAACGGCGTGCTGCGCCTGCTGGCGACGACGCCGCTGGGCCCGACCGGGCTGCTGGCGGGCAAGCTCGTGAGCGTGCTGGCGGTCCAACTGGTGCAGGTGGTGGTGCTCGGCGGCACCGCGGCGGCGCTCGGCTGGCGGCCGACCGTGTCCGGCGTGGGGCTCGCCCTGATCTGCTGGCTGCTCGGCACCGCGGCCTTCGTCGCCCTGGCGCTGCTGGCGGCCGGGACGGTGCGCGCCGAGGCGGTGATCGCGCTGGCGAACATCCTGCTCGTCGTGCTGGCGCTCGGCGGTGTGGTGCTGCCCGCCGACGTGCTGCCCGGGCCGCTGGCGGGCGTCGTCGCGCTGCTGCCGTCCGGTGCGCTCGGCGCTGCGCTGCGGGCGACGCTGCTCGACGGTGCGGTGCCGCTCGGACCGCTGGCCGTGCTCGCCGCCTGGGCGGCCGCGCTCGGTGCCGCTGCGGCGCGGTGGTTCCGGTGGTCGGCGTGAGCGCCCCTACCCTGGAGGCGTGAGCAGCGCTTCCGTAGCACCGCGCCCTGGATTCCTCGACCGCCTGCGTCCCCGCTGGCAGCACCGGGCGGTGGTGGCGAACCTCGTCGCCCAGGTGCTCATCGTCGTCACCGGCGGCGCGGTGCGGCTGACCGGCTCCGGGCTGGGCTGCTCCACCTGGCCGGCCTGCGAGCCCGGCAGCTTCACACCTCAGCTCCGCGAGGCGACCTCGTACCACCCGATCGTCGAGTTCGGGAACCGCACCCTGACCGGTGTGCTGGTGGTGCTCGCGATCGCGGTACTGCTGCTCGCCGGGCTCGACCGCGCACGGTCCACGCGGTACCGCGTGCTCGCGTGGGTGCCGCTGGTCGGCGTCCTGGCGCAGGCCGTGCTCGGGGGCATCACCGTGCTGGTCAAGCTGAACCCGGCCGTGGTGGCGAGCCACTTCCTGCTGTCGATGCTGCTCGTCACCGCCTCCGCGTGGCTGCTGATCCGCACCCGGGAGGGCGACGACGCCCCGACGCCGATGGTGGGCCGATCGACCCGACGGCTGTCCGCGGCGGTCGTCGCGCTGGCCGCGGTGGTGCTGGTGCTCGGCACGGTGGTCACGGGCTCGGGCCCGCACTCCGGCGACGACGAGGTCGGCTACCGGTTCGCCCTCGACCCGGCCCTGATGGCTCGCGTGCACGCCGCCGCGGTCTGGCTGTTCGTCGCGCTGCTGGCGCTCACCCTGTACGGGCTGCAGCGGGTGGTCCGGCGCGCCGCGCGGCCCGACGAGGCCGATGAGCGCGACGAGCCGCCGGCCGGTCCGACCTACCCGGCGGCCGACGGCAGCCGGCAGCCGGCACGAGGGTTCGCCCCGGTGCACACCGCCGCCGCGCCGACGACGGACGGCCCCGCCCGCGCGCTGCGCGCCGGCTACCTGGTGCTGGCCGTCGCTGCCGCCCAGGGCCTGATCGGGTACGTCCAGGTGGCGACGGGCCTGCCGATCGCGCTGGTCAACCTGCACATGCTCGGCGCAGCCCTGCTCGTCGTGGCGCTGGTCCGGTTCGTTGGGTTGCAGCGCTTGCGCCGACCCGCGGTCTAGGTCACCTTCGGGTGGTCGGGGTCGACCTCGTAGTCCTGCCAACACCCCGCGACCCGATCCCACGCGTAGCGGCCGGCCTCGAACGCGGTGTTCCACGCCTGGACCATCGACAGGATCGAGGGTTCGGCAACTTCCCTCCAGTCGCCGTCCTGGATCCACAGCTGGTGCACCGGGGCGACGTCCGGGCCGCGCATGTCCGCCACGAGCCACCACCCGTCCGCACCCACGATCGGCAACCAGTGCGACTGGAACGTGTGCGAGTCGTACGAGAGCTCTGGACTGCACTCCTCAAGCAACATGGCACGCTGCGAAAGCGCCCATCGGATCGGCAGCAGGTGCTGTCGGTTGGGTAGCCAGGTCTCGTCACGGAAGTCCTCGTCCTCGGGAACTTCCGGAGCCCCGTCGTGCCAGGCGAACCACGTCTCGACCTCCGCCGGGACATTGTCGAACACTCCATCCAACGCCGCGTACAGCTCCTCACGCGACAGCCCGGGCCGCAGCAGGTACCCGATCGCCGCCCCGTCCTTGCGAAGATGCCCTTCCAGGCGCCCCAGCGCCGCGCCCAACGTGTCTTCTGCCATCTCGAACCCTCTTCTTCGCCAGGAGTTGAGTTACACGCGCGTTCGCCATGCCGGGTCCGACGAGAGTGGGTACAGGATCTCAAGACGGCATGGCGGCCGGGGTGGAGGTGCACACGTGCATCGTCGGCAAGCCACTGAACGTTGCCGTCGCCGCACCGAAACCGGGGATGGTCCCGTCGGCGCCGGCCAGCGGCACCGCGGTAGGGACGACGAAGAACGTCGTCTGGTTCGGAATCATCCCGCAGGCCGCGTCTGTGTACATCGAGCTGAGGCGGCTTCCTTCGCGCGAATTCTGCGAAGCGGGCACCTCGGCCAGCGAAGCGCCCGGACCACCTTCGTTCGTGCTGATGAACGGATACTCATCGCACTGCACGCCGCGTGGGCCTGGGGCAGCGAAGCACTTGCCGGCGGCATAGAGCTTGAACCCTCCAGCCCTGTACCACCCAGACAACACACCGGGGGCCCGCCCGTACGTGAGTTCCGCCCATGCGGGATTCGAGGCGATTGCCGTGGCGTCGTGCACTGCGGCCCATCCTGCGTCCGCACCTGGCATGAAGATCGGCTCGTCGCGGCACGGGTGCTCGTCGCGTCCGATGACGCCGGCGGCCCGTGCCGCCTTCTCAGACTTCACGCAGTCACGAGCGGCACGCTTCACCTGGTTCGGCGTCGGCTGCCGATCACGCACGATCTCGGCGTCGGCGGCGAACCGGTCCATGACGACCTCAAGATACGTCGGCGTCGTCCCCGTCCCCTCGCCCGGAGTCGTTCCCGGGTCGGTCCCCGGGGTCGTTCCCGGGTCCTCAGGGTCCGTTGCAGGGCGGCTGGTGCAGTAGGCCCACATGGAGGCGATGTCCTCGGCGAACGTCGGCGACGGCTGCCACCCCTCCACCACGAGCGGTCCGAGTTCTCCGGACAGCCACACATCGCCGCAGTGGACCAACTGCGCGGCCCATTGCATCACGAAGGTGTACGCCGCGAGGCTCCCAGTGATGGCCAGGGCCGTGTTGGTGACGCGCGAGTGCGAGAGCCGCACGCTATGCACCAGCGCCTGGACCTCCCGACCTTGCTCGGCCGTGGCGGGAATCTCACACGCGAGCGTCTCGTCCGACGGGGTGCCCTTGACGACGTGGGTAGCCTCCGGCATCTGCGACAACTCAAGGCACATCGTGTCGATGTCGATCTGAGCATCTGCGACCAGCTCGGCGAAGGCGTCGTCGACGCTGGCGAACTCGCCAACGACGGGCGGCGCAAGAGCCGCGGCCGACGCCGCACTCCCGCAGACGATCTGGCCGGTCAACGCGGTCGCTGCCACGACGATCACAGCGGCAAGCCGCCGCCCGCGCGGGTGTGACACGGGTGCCCCCTGTCCGTCAGTGACGCCATGACCGGCGCCTGGCCCCGGACGCTACTCCCCCACTTCCTGCCTCGGGCGGCCTTCGGATCCGGCGGCCTCCAATTCACCCGAGCGCACAGTCGATCAAGGTGAGCTACGCGCCAGCGTCCGTGCCAGCCGCCCGCGCAGCGGCCGCCGCCAGCACGCCGACGACCGTCGTGGGGCACTGCAGGCGCCCGGTCAGCACGCCGTCGACAGCCTCCGCCAGCGGCACCCAGACGACCTCCATGTCGGCCTCCTCGTCCCGCCGCTCGAACCGGTCCACCTCGTCGACGGGTGCGAGGTCCCGCGCGAGGAACACCGTGATGTGCTCCGACGAACCACCGGCCGACGAGTAGAACTCCACCAGCCGCGACCACGAGCCGGCCACCAGGTCCGCCTCCTCGGCCAGCTCGCGCGCCGCCGCGGACTGCTCGTCCTCCCCCTCGACGTCCAGCAGGCCCGCCGGGGGCTCCCACAGCACGTGCCGCACGGGGTGGCGGTACTGCGACAGCAGCAGGACGCGCCCGTCGTCATCCATCGCGATCACCGCGACCGCGCCCGGGTGCGCGACGTATTGGCGGACCACCTGCGCGTGTCCGAGGTCGACGGTGTCCTCGTCGAGGTCCCAGACGAGGCCCTCGAACACCCGCCGGTGGGCGAGAACCGTCCGCGCGGCCGGCTCGTCGCGCAGCCGCCCGTGCTCGTCGCGGCCGGCGACCAGGCCCGTCACGCGGTGGTCCCCCGGTGCTCCAGCGCTGCGGCGATCAGACCGGCGAACAGGGGGTGCGCACGGTTCGGCCGGGACTTGAACTCCGGGTGCGCCTGCGTGGCGACGAAGTAGGGGTGCACGTCACGCGGCAGCTCGACGAACTCGACGAGCGAGGTGTCGGGCGACACCCCGGAGACCACGAGGCCCGCGTCCTCCAGCCGCTGCCGGTAGGTGTTGTTCACCTCGTACCGGTGCCGGTGCCGCTCGGACACCTGCGTCGTGCCGTACAGCTCGGCGACGAGGCTCCCCGGGGTGAGCACGGCGTCGTAGGCGCCCAGGCGCATCGTTCCGCCCAGGTCACCACCGCCGTCGACGATCGCCAGCTGCTCGGACATCGTCGCGATCACCGGGTCGGGCGTGCCCGGGTCGAACTCCGAGGACGACGCGTCCGGCAGGCCGAGCACCTCGCGGGCGTACTCGATCACCAGGCACTGCAGGCCCAGGCACAGGCCGAGCGCCGGGATGCGGTTCTCGCGGGCCCAGCGCAGCGCGCCGACCTTGCCTTCGATCCCGCGCACCCCGAACCCGCCGGGCACGACGATGGCGTCCACGCCGCCGAGGGCCGCCTGCGCGCCCTCCAGCGTCTGGCAGTTGTCGGAGGTCACCCAGCGGATCCGCACCCGCGTGTCGTGCCGGAAGCCGCCGGCGCGCAACGCCTCGGTGACCGACAGGTAGGCGTCCGGCAGGTCGATGTACTTGCCGACCAGGCCGACCTCGACCTCGTGCGCCGGGGAGTGCACGCGCTGCAGCAGGGTGTCCCAGCCGCTCCAGTCCACGTCGCGGAACGGCAGCCCGAGGCGGCGCACGACGAACGCGTCCAGGCCCTCGGCGTGCAGCACGCGCGGGATGTCGTAGATGCTCGGCGCGTCCTTCGCGGTGACGACACCTTCGATGTCGACGTCGCAGAACAGCGCGATCTTGCGCTTGGTCGACTCGGGCACCTCGCGGTCGGCGCGCAGCACGATCGCGTCGGGCTGGATGCCGATGCTGCGCAGCGCGGCGACGGAGTGCTGCGTCGGCTTCGTCTTCAGCTCGCCGGACGGGCCGATGTACGGCACCAGGGACACGTGCAGGAAGAACACGTTGTCGCGGCCCAGCTCGTGACGCACCTGGCGCGCCGCCTCGAGGAACGGCTGCGACTCGATGTCGCCGACCGTGCCGCCGATCTCGGTGATGATCACGTCGATGTCGTCGTCGGCCTGCGAGCGCATCCGGGCCTTGATCTCGTCCGTGATGTGCGGGATCACCTGGACCGTGTCGCCGAGGTACTCCCCGCGCCGCTCCCGGGCGATCACCGTCGAGTACACCTGGCCGGTGGTGACGTTGGCCGATCCGACGAGGTTGACGTCGAGGAATCGCTCGTAGTGGCCGACGTCGAGGTCCGTCTCGGTCCCGTCGTCGGTGACGAACACCTCGCCGTGCTGGAACGGGTTCATCGTCCCGGGGTCGACGTTGAGGTAGGGGTCCAGCTTCTGCATGGTGACCCGCAGGCCCCGCGACCGCAGCAGCCGACCGAGGCTGCTGGCCGTCAGGCCCTTGCCGAGTGAGGAGGCGACGCCCCCGGTGACGAAGATGTGCCGGGTCAGAGAATCCGACCGCCCGGAGAGTCGATGTGCGCGATCCATCACGGGCTTCGACCCTACCGGACTGCGGGACCGACTCCGTCGCCGTCCGCCGGTGCGTCGCCTGGCGTCTCACGGATACGCCCCGTCAGGGCGTCCGCGGCGCTTCCGGCGGCGGGGGTGTCCCGGTCCCGACGGGGTGCGACCGCGTGGCCTCCACCTGCAGCAGGCCGGTGGCCGTCCCGCGGTCGAGGGCTGCCACAGCGGCGACGACGACGAGGACCGCGACCACCGCGCCGCCCGCCGCCGCACCGAGCGCCACCGACCAACCCCGGCCGACGAGCTCGCCGACCGCGTCCACGACCCACCGGCCGACCCACGCGGCGGCGACACCGGAGCCGGCCAGCACGAGCGCGGTGCGGCCCAGGCCGTGCAGCGCCTCGCCGCCGGCCGCGCGGCGCAGCGCGACGAGGGCCACCAGGGCGCCGGCGGCCATCCCGGCGGTGCTCGCGCCGCCGAGCGCGGCCAGCGCCGCCGAGGGGTCCGGTCCGGAGCGTGTGGCCAGCGGCACCGCGACGAGCGCGACGACGCTCACGGTGCCCCAGCCGACGACGTTGGCCAGCACGGCCGACCGTGCGCGCTCCAGCGCGTACAGGGAGCGCGAGACGTGGAACAGGGCCGCGAAGCCCACCACCCCAGGCGCCAGGAAGCCCAGCGCTGCCGACATCTCGTCGGTGACGTCCGGGCGGTGTGCGACCGCGGCGAACACCGCGGCGACCGCCGGACCTGCCGCGAACACCGCAGCGGCGCCGGCGGTGGCCACCGCGAGCACGGCGCGGGTGGTCGTCGAGGACAGCCGGGCGAAGCCGATGCGGTCGCGTCGCGCGGCGGCGGCGGCCACCCGGGGGAAGGTCGCCGTCGCGAGGGGCACCACGAGCACCGCGTACGGGAGCAGGTAGACCTGCTGCGCCCACAGGAACGGCGTGTAGCTGCCGTGCCCACCGCGCGCGAACGCGAGCAGCAGCACGACGACGACCGACAGCTGCTGGGCGGCGACCCCGCCGATGCCCGCGAGCGCCAGCGCGCGGAAACGGGCGCCGACCCCGGGCGGGAACCGCAAGGTCGGCCGGATGCGGATGCCGAGCCGCGTCACCGGCAGCAGCATCGGCAGCAGCATCGCGGCCACGCCCGCGGTGGTGCCCCAGGCCAGCACCCGCAGGGCCCCTTGCCCGACGGCCACCGGGTCGTCCGCCTCGCCTCCCGCCAGCGCGCCGTACACCGCATACGTCGCGATGACGACCACCGACGACAACACGGGCGCGAACGCGGGCCAGAAGAACCGCTTGTGCGCCTGCAGCACGCCGTACGCCAGCACGGTCGCGCCGTACATGGGCACCTGCACCGCGAACACCAGCAGGAAGAACTGGATCAGGTCGGCGGTCGCAGCGCCGGACAGGCCGGCCAGGACCCCCGCGATCGGACCCGAGGCCAGGGCGAGAGTCAGCCCGAGCGGCGCCAGCACGGCCAGCGTCCAACCCAGCGCGGCGGATGCGACCTGCTGCACCTCGCGCCGGTCGCTGCGGGAGATCGGCCCGGCGAGCAACGGCACGATGGCCCCGGCGAGCGCCCCTCCGGCGGCGACCTCGAACAGCACGTTGGGCAGAACGTTGGCGCCGTTGTACGCATCGGCGATCGCCCCGGCACCGAGGCCCGACGCCTGCGCGAGGTACCGGACGAACCCCAGGACGCGGGACAGCACGGTCACCGCCGCGATCATCGCGGCAGCGCCGACCAGCCCGCCGAGCGCCCGCCGCGCGGCCGGGCTCACCTGCGCCCGGCTCCGGACGGCGACACCGGCCGCCGACCCCAGGCGTCCAGCTCGCGCAGCACGGGCGTGCGCTCGATCACCCCGCCGAAGCTCACCCGCTCCGAGGCCACCGTCAGCGCCACCACACCCGCCAGCCAGGCCAGCCGCACACCTCGCGGCGCGCCGAGCACCACGGCCGTGCCGAGCGCCGCCCCGAGCGCGTTGGCGCCACCGTCACCGAGCATGTCCACCTCGCCGAGGTCCGCCTCCGCGGCGGACCAGCCGGCCCCGAGCAGGGCAGCCGCGGCCGGTGCGCCCGCGCCACCGGCGACCGCGAGCGGAGCCGCCGCCAGGGCCACCACCTTCCAGGCCCGCCCCGGCCGGAGGTCGAAGAGGTTGACGAGGTTCGCCGTCGCCGCGATCACCGCGCCCGACGCGACCACGTCCGCCACCCCCGACCAGCCGCGACGCGGTCCCTCGCCGGCCCGTGGCGGGGCCAGGGCCGCCGCGAGCAGCCCGCCGGCGCCGATGCCGAGCACCTTGAGCCCCCCGGTCGACACGCGGCCGTGGGCGAGGGCACGCAGGTGCCCACGCAGGCCCTTGTCGCGCGAGGACGTGTCCTCGAAGAGGTCGTCGACCACACCGAACCCGGCGCCGCTGGTCACGGCCACCGCGAGCGCTGCCGCCACCCTCGGCGACGGCGCCACGACCGTGCTGGCCAGCAGCCCGGCCGCCACGGCCGGACCGGCGAGCATGCTCACCGGCTCACCGGCGTGGTTGAGCCGGGTCCACCGGGCCTGGCCCCCGGGCGGCTGGTGGTCCAGGAGCCCGCGCGCCACCGGGGTCGCCACCGAGGCGATCACCGCGGCCGTCACCCGCCGGACCGCTCCGGCGTTCATCCGCCGGACCCGACCACGGGCGTCGTGGGGACCTCCGTCGACGCGGTGGCCGGGTCGACCGGACCGCCCGCGGGCGTAGCAGTCACCGGCGTGCGGTCCACCGGGAGCAGATCCACCTGGCCGGGCACCATCGTCAGTCCGTCGCCGAACCCGTAGTGACCGTTGGTCCCGTCGATGCGCGCCGCGAGCGCCAGCGGCACCGCCACCTGCCCGAAGACGGTGTCCATGCCCGACACCGTCGTCATGGTCGCGGCCAGGTCGGAGTCCGTCAGCACCGCGCGGGTCAGCGATCCGGCCAACGGCTGACCGTCCACCAGCACCGCTCCGTGGGACAGCTGCTGGGCAGCGGTCAGCACCGCCAGCTGAGCATCGATGGCGTCCGTGTCGGGCGTCGGCTGCGCCGTGGCGTCGGCCGCGGGCTCCTCGACGGGCACGGCCAGCACGACGACGGCGTCCGCCGGAACGGTCACCTCCTGGTCGAGCGTCACCATCGGTTGGTCGCCCGTGGAGAGCAGGTCGAGCAGGGCGGCGGCATTCTCGGTGAGCACGTCGGGCTGCGCCGGGTCGGCGCCGATCAGGCCCTGCACCAGCGCCTGGGCCAGCTCGGCGCTTACGCCGGCGCCGGTCGGGGGCAGCGGGTCGAGGTAGTCCGTCAAGAAGCCGACCAGGCTCTGGCGGTAGCTGCGCTGCTCGGGGTCCGTCCAGGCGGCGGCGAGCGTGGCGTGGACCGTCACGGTGGCACCGGCCTCGACCAGCCTCGCGTCGATGGCCTCGCGGTCCGCGGCAGGAACCTCACCGAGCAGCACGACGGCGACCCGGTAGGACGGCAGCGATCCCGTCACCAGCTCGGTCCCGGCGGCACCGGCGAACTGGGTGCTGCGGCTCAGGTCGGCCGATGCTTCGTCGAGCTGGGTGCGCAGGTCCTCCTTCTCCGCACGCAGCTGGTCCACCTGACCCGTCAGGGTGTCGCTCACGGTGTCCTTGAGCGGTCCCGCGCCCAGGGCGATCCCGACGGCCAACGCCAGGAACACGGAGATCAGCGACACCAGGTGATACCGGAAGTCGATCATGCGCCACCCCCGAAAAGGCCGCCGACCCACGACCACAGGTCGTCGAACCGCGCGGCGAGCAATCCGTAGAACGTCTGTCCACCATTCGTCGACGCCAGCGCCACGCCGAGCGCCAGCAGCCCCGCAAGCACCAGCAGCACCACCTGGGCGTTGGAGATCCCGTGCCGGTACAGCCGGGACACCCCCTTGGCGTCGACGAACTTGCTGCCCACCCGCAGCCGGGTGAGGAAGGTGCTGGCCATGCCGGAGCGACCCTTGTCGAGGAACTCGACGAGCGTCGCATGCGTACCCACGGCGACGATGAGCTCCGCACCCTTGTCATCGGCCAGCAGCATCGCCACGTCCTCGCTGGTGCCGGTGGCCGGGAAGACGACATGCGGCACGTCGAGCTGCTCCACGCGGGCCAGGCCCGGCGCGCGCCCGTCGCGGTAGGCGTGCACCACCACCTCCGCGCCACAGCGCAGCGCCCGGTCGGAGACCGAGTCCATGTCGCCGACGATGAGATCCGGCCGCCAGCCCGCTTCGAGGATCGCATCCGCACCGCCGTCCACGCCGATCAGCACCGGGTGGTACTCGCGGATGTACGAGCGGAGGATCTGCAGGTCCTCCTTGTAGTGGTACCCGCGCACGACGATCAGCACGTGCCGTCCGTCGATGGGGGTGCGGATGTCGGGCACACCGACCCCGTCGAGCAGCAGGTCGTGCTCACGGCGCAGGTAGTCCATCGTGTTCGCGGCGAACGACTCCAGCTGCACCGAGAGGCCGGCCCGGGCGTCCTCCATCGCCGCGGCGACGGTCTCGGCGGTCTGCAGCTCGCCCTCGGCGACGACGGTCGCGCCGTCGTGCACGGCGCCGTCCACCAGCCGCAGCAGACGGCCGTCGGCGATGGTCATGACGTCCGGTCCGAGGTCGTCCACCAACGGGACTCCCGCCGCGACGAGGATCTCCGGGCCGAGGTTCGGGTACCTGCCCGACGTCGAGCGGGAGGCGTTCAGCACGGCGGCCGGACGGCAGGCCACCAGCGCCTCGGCCGACACCCGGTCCAGGTCGAGGTGGTCGATGACGGCGATGTCCCCGGGGTGCAGCCGCTTGGTCAGCGCCTTGGTCCGACGGTCGACACGGGCCGGGCCGACCACCTCACCAGGGGGTGCGGGCACGCGTCGTCTACGCAGGGACAGTCTCATCGCCTGTCATCGTCCCACGTTCGACAGTGCGAGGAGCTCCGCCGCGTGGGCACGTGCCGAGGCCGAGTCCTCCTGGCCGGCGAGCATCCGGGCCAGCTCGCGCACGCGGTCCTCTCCCGTAACGTCCACCAGTCCCGACGCGGTCACCGCGTCGACGCCCGGGTCGGTGGACTTCGTCACGACGAGGTGCGTGTCGCCGAACGCCGCGACCTGGGCGAGATGCGTCACGACGAGCACCTGGCCGCCGCGGGCCAACGCCGCGAGCCGGCGACCCACCTCCACGGCGGCCCGGCCCCCCACCCCGGCATCGACCTCGTCGAACACGAACGTGCCCGGCGCCTGGCCGGCGGCCCCGGCGGTCGCCAGCACCAGCTCCAGGGCGAGCATGACGCGCGACAGCTCGCCGCCGGAGGCGCCCTTGCCCAGCGGCCGGGCCGGCGCCCCGGCGTGCGGGACCAGCAGCATCTCCACGCGGTCGCCGCCGTGCACCGTCGGGGTCTCGGCGGCCTCGACCGCCACCTCCAGGCGGGCGCCGGCCATCGCCAGCCCGGCCAGCTCCTCGCTCACCGCGTGGGCCAGCCGGCCGGCCGCCTCGAGGCGGGCCGCGCTCAGCGCACCGCGCAGCTCGTCGAGCGTGGCGTCGAGCGCGTCGCGTCGCTGCCGCAGGCCGGCGATGCGCTCGTCCCCCGAGTCCAGCTCCAGCAGGCGCAGACCGGCCTCCTGCGCCCAGGCGAGCACGTGGGCCACGTCTCCGCCGTGCGTCCGGGTCAATGTCGCCAGCTCGGCACGCCGGCGTCCGACCGCATCCAGCCGTGCCGGGTCGGACTGCAGGTCCTGGGAGTACGCGGCGAGGTCGGCGCCGGCGTCGGCCAGCAGGTAGCCCGCTTCGGCGACCCGGGTCGCCAGCGACGCGAGCGCCGGGTCGTGGGCGCCGGCGTGCTCGAGGAGGCGTCGGGCGGCGTCGGCGAGCGTGGCGGCCGACGGCTCGTCGTCGGCCCCGTCGACGCCGACCAGCGCGCGGTGCGCACCGTCGGCGGCGCCGCGCAGGTCCTCCGCGTGCGCCAGCCGCTCGGACTCCTCGGCGAGCTGGGTGTCCTCACCGGCCCGGGGGTCGACGCGCTCCACGTCGGCCAGGCCGACCCTCAGCAGCTCGGCCTCGCGCGCGCGGTCGGCGGCGCGGTCGGTCAGCTCGCCCAGCTCGACGTCCACCCGGGCCCGGTCGAGCCAGGCGTCCCGGTAGGTGGCCAGCATCGTCAGGTGGTCCGGGCCGACGAAGGCGTCCAGCGCCTCACGCTGGCGTGCGGGCGTCCGCAGCCGCACCTGATCGGCCTGTCCGTGCACCGTGACGAGATCCTCGGCCAGCTCGGCCAGCACCCCCTGGGGCACCGTGCGGCCGCCGAGGTGGGCGCGTGACCGGCCCGGGGCGTCCGCACCCGCCGCGGTCACCGTGCGGAGCAGCACCAACGAACCGTCGTCGTCGAGCTCGCCGCCCGCATCCGCCACCCGTTCGAGCGCAGCGGCACGGCCGTCGAGGCGGACCCTGCCTTCGACCACCGCCGTGGTTGCACCCGAGCGCACCACGCCGGGGTCCGCCTTGCCACCGAGCAGCAGGGTCAACGCGGTGAGCACCATCGTCTTGCCCGCGCCGGTCTCGCCGGTGAGCACCGTCAGGCCCGGCCGCAGGCGCACGTGGGCCGTGGCGATGACGCCGAGGTCCGCGATGGACAGCTCCTCGATCACTGCTGAGGCCCCGACCGGAGCCCGCTCTGGCGCCCGCGGGCCTCAGGCCCGCCACGCCACCCGTCGACGGACAGGTCGAACTTGCTCACCAGTCGCGTGGTGAACGGTGCCGGGCTGAGCCGGGCCAGCCGCACCGGCTGATCGCCGCGCCACACCTCCATCCGGGCGCCGTGCGGTACCCGGTGGCTGCGGCGACCGTCGCAGGTGAGGGTGCCGTCGACCGGCGACCGATCGAGGATCTCCACCGCGAGCCGGCTGCGCGGCCCGATGACGAGCGGCCGGGCGAACAGCGCGTGGGCCACCATCGGGACGACGATCAGCCCGTCGACGTCGGGCCACACCACCGGGCCGCCGGCCGAGAACGCGTGCGCGGTCGAGCCGGTCGGGGTGGCGATGACGATGCCGTCCGTGCCGAACGACGACAGCGGGCGCCCGTCCACCTCGGTGATGATCTCGAGCATCTTCGCCGTGTCGGACTTCTCCAGCGCGGCCTCGTTGAGGGCCCAGTCGTCCGTGACGGTGCCGTCCGGAGCGATGACGCGCACCTGCAGGGTGCTGCGCTCCTCGACGACGTAGTCGCCGCTGGTCATGCGCCGCACGGCCTCCGGCACGTTGTCCGGCTCGATCTCGGCGAGGAATCCGATGTGCCCGAGGTTGATGCCGAGCAGCGGCACCCCGGCGGCGCGGGTCAGCTCGGCCGCCCGCAGGATCGTCCCGTCGCCGCCCAGCACGATCGCCATCTCGACGTCGGGCAGCTGCTCCGCCGTCATGTCGTCCGTCGCCATGACCGCGTCGATCCCGGCCTTCGCGAGCTCCGCCAGCACGTCGCCGGTCGCAGCCACGGCCTCGTGCCGCGTGCGGTGCGCCACGACGAGCGCACGGCGCGTCACCGGGCACCGTCCCGGACGACGTCGTCCACCCGGTGCGGGTCGAGCGCGGCGACGGGGCCGTCCCCGGCGACCAGCCAGCAGAAGTACTCGACGTTGCCCGCGGGACCAGGCAGCGCGCTGCGGACCACGTCCCGGGCCTGCAGAGCGGCGCCCGCCGCAGCGGCGAGCACGCCGCGCACGGCCTCGGCCCGCAGAGCCGCCGCGCGCACCACACCACCCGAACCCAGCCGTTCCCGGCCCACCTCGAACTGCGGCTTGACCAGCACGACGAGGTCGGCGTCCGGTGCGCACACCGCTGCGAGCGCCGGCAGCACCAGCCGCAGCGAGATGAAGGACAGGTCCGCGACCACCAGGTCGGGAGCGGGCTGCACGTCGTCCGGCGTCAGGTCGCGCACGTTGAGCCCCTCGCGGACGTCCACCCGCGGGTCCGTCCGCAGCTCGTCGCGCAGCTGCCCGTGACCGACATCCACCGCCACCACACGCTCGGCGCCCCGGCGCAGCAGCACGTCGGTGAACCCGCCCGTGCTCGCGCCGGCGTCCAGGCAGGTTCGGCCGGCGACCGTCAGCCCCGCCGCGGCCCAGGTGTCCAGCGCGCCGGCCAGCTTGTGGCCGGCGCGGGAGGCGTACCCGGGGTCGGCCGGGTCCGGGACGACCTCCACGTCGTCCCCCGTCACCGGGGCCGCCGCGCGCTGCACGACCGCGCCGCCGACGCGGACCCGGCCGGCGGCGATCAGCTCGCCGGCATGGCCGCGCGAGCGAGCCAGCCCACGCCGCACCAGCTCACTGTCCAGCCGCACCGCCGCGTCCGCGCTCATTCCTCGGCTTCCGCCAGCCGGTCCTGCAGGGCGCCGTGCACCGCCTCGAACGCGGCGACGTGCAAGCGCAGGGGTTGGTCGGCCAGGCCCGGCAGCAGCGACAACGCTTCGTCGACGGAGTCGTCGCCCGTCGGTTCGACGGCGTCCAGCGTCATCTGCGACCTCCTTCGCGATCCGGGCTCCCGACCACGCTACCGGGTGCTGCCCCGCTGCCACGGGACCTGTGGACGGCCACCACCCGCCTCATTCGACCGACAGCTCCGGAACGGCCGACGGGTCCAGCGGGAGCCCGTCGTCAGCAGCCGCCCACGCCGCGGCGCACGACGCGCGGACGAGGTCCAGCCGCCCCTCCGGTTCGTCGTCCGGGGCGGCGGACAGCTCGAGCGTGCCCTCGTTGACTCTCGCGGCCGCTCCCCGGCACGCCCACCAGCCCTCGGCTGCCGGTTGCGGGCACGGGTGTGGCACGAGCAGGGCGCGCAGGTCGGCGCCGATGAGGTGCGGACGCATCCCCGGCGCCGCCAGCACGTCGTCGCGCGCCGAGCTGACGCCGGTGAGCACGTGCAGGCCGGGGTAGTCCGCCGCACGCGCCCCGGCGAGGTCGGTGTCCAGCCGGTCGCCGACGACGAGCGGCGCGGAGGCGCCGGCCCGCTGCACGGCGAGCCGGTACATCCCCGGTTCGGGCTTGCCGGCGGAGTCGGGGACCACCCCGGTCGCCGCCCGTACCGCGCCGACCAGCGCCCCGTTGCCCGGCGCGAAACCGCGTTCGGTTGGCAGGCTGAGGTCGAGGTTGGAGGCGACGAACCAGGCGCCGCCGGCGACGGCGTACGCGGCCTCGGCGAGCTGCGGCCAGCCCACCTGCGGGCCGTAGCCCTGCGCGACCGCAGCGGGGTGGTCGTCCGCCGAGTCCACCACCACGAAGCCGGCCTCCCGCACCGCGGTCCGCAGCGCGTCCGACCCGACGACGAGCACCCGCGCCCAGGGTGACAGCCGGGTCGCCAGCAGCCCAGCCGCGGCTTGAGCCGCGGTGAGCACGTCGCCGGGTGGGGTCGGCATGCCGAGGGCGGCGAGCTGGTCGGCCACCGTCTGCGGTTCCCGTGACGCGTTGTTCGTGACGAAGACGACGTGCAGACCGCGGCCCCGCGCCTCGAGGATGCTCTCCGCCGCCCACGGGATCGGCAGATGACCGCGGTACGCGACACCGTCCAGGTCGACCAGCGCCAGGTCGAACCGATCCGCCGGAGCCTGCTCCGAGCCGATCAGCCCGGCCCCGGTCACGGGTGCTCCACCGGTCACGGGTGCTCCGCCCCGACACCGCCCTCGCCGGAGGGGTCGTCGTCGGCGTCGGCGCGGTCGCCAACCACGGACTCGTCGTCGTCGACCTCGGAGGACCCGCCGGCCGAGTCGGCCTCCTCCATGTCGTCACCGTCAGCGGAGTCGTCCTCCGAGCCGTCGTCGCCGTCCCACGCCGAATCCTCGTCGGACTCCTCGAGCAGGTCGTACACGGCGACGTCGTCCTCGTCGTCGGAGCCGCCGGCGGCCTCGTCGAGCTCCGCCGTGGAGAACGCCGCCAGCTCACGCTGCGCGTCCTTGGCACGGCCCGCCGCGGCGAGCGCCGTGGACCGCGCCTGCGCGACCCGCGCCGCGAGCACGCCGGTGGCGGCCCGCACTGCGGCGGTGTCGAGCACGGCGACGGCGGCGTCGGGCTCGCCGAGGTCCAGCCGCGCGCCACTGACCACCATGGCCAGCTCGACGCGGGCATCCGGGTCCAGCCGCTCCACATCCGGATCGGCCGCGACCGCCAACGCCCGCTCAGGGCGCCCGAGCCCACGCTCGGCATCCGCCATCACGGGCAGGTGCTCCGGCGAGCCGTTGAGACGACGGACGGTGCGCAGCTCGCGCAGCGCCTCCGCGTACCGCCCCGACCGGTAGGCCGCCAGTCCGGCAGCCTCCCGAACGACGTCGACCCGCCCGCCCCGACGGACCGCCGCCAGGGCATGCCGGTACGCCAACTCAGGGTCGTCGTCGATCAGGCGCGCCACCATGACCAGGTGGCGCCCGACGCGCTCCGCGCTGTCCTTGCTCAACGTGCGCAGCCGGCCGCGCACGTCGCGGTCGAGGTCGTGCCAGTCCGCGTCGGCCGCCACGTCGGGCTCGATCGGCCGCTCGGCCCAGAGCGTCGGTCCCTGGTCGTCCGCGCCGCGGGGCGCGTCATCGCTTTCGGATCTGGCTCGCGGACCGGCTCCCCCTGCGCGCGGACGGTCGCCGCCGCCGCTGGACCGAGCACTGTCGGGACGCGGCCGCCGTGCCGCGCCACTGTCGCCCTCCCCGCGCCAGGCAGGACGGCGTGCATCGCCAGCGCGCTGACCCTCCGAGCCGGGCCGGTCGGCACCTTGACGCGCATCGGTCCGTTCGCCGCCGTAGCGCGGGCCGTTCGCCGCACCGGAGCGACTCGTCGTCGGGGGTCGGCCCGCACCGTCGGCGCGACCAGCCGCCGGGGGGCGTCCACCCCCCGCGGGACGACCCGTGCCCTGCAGCCGGCCGGTGCCATACCCCGGGCCGGACCGGACCTGGCTCGCTCCCGAGTCGCCCGACGCCGCGCGAGGCGCCCTCGTCGGGCCGCCGGACCACGCGGGCCGGTCACTACCAAACGAGCGAGCCCCGCGATCGGGCTGATCGCCACGGTACGGGTTGCCGCCACCGACGCCGGGACGGCTGGGACGTCCGCCAGCGGGACGTCCACTCTCCTGCCGATCATCACGACCAGCGCCGTACCCACCACGCGCGCCACCACGATCACCCGCACCAGCGCCGTACCCACCACGCGCGCCACCACGATCACCCGCACCAGCGCCATAGCCACCACGCGCGCCACCACGATCACCCGCACCAGCGCCATAGCCACCACGCGCGCCACCACGATCACCCGCACCAGCACCGTAGCCACCACGCGCGCCACCACGATCACCGCCACCAGCGCCATAGCCACCACGCGCGCCACCACGATCACCGCCACCAGCGCCATAGCCACCACGCGCGCCACCACGGTCGCCGCCACCAGCGCCCCACGCGGGCCGGTCGCCGGGAACCGAACCGGCGCCGCCGTCGGCCCGGAAGGGACGACCGGCACCCGATCCCGTACCGCCGCCGCTGGCACGGCGCTGCCACTCCGGGCGGTCAGTGCGTTCGGTACGCCCGCCGCCGCTCGGCCGACCACCCTGATCGGGCCGCGAGTCGGGACGGCCTCCGCTCCGGCCCGCGCCGCCGAATCCGCCGGCACGTGAGCCAGTGGTGTCCGCCGGCCGCCACCCGGGCCGGCTCGTCCGGGACGAGGAGCCGTTCCGGCTGCCGCCTGCTGACCATCCGGACCCTGCAGGCCGCCCAGCAGCCGAACCTCCGGCCGCTGCGCTGCGCCCGGGACCCGCCCAGCCGCCTGAAGAGCCGCTCCGTGATCCGCCGGCGCTGGACGGCGCTCCGCCACGCGTCGGACCATTGCCCGCACCCGAGCTCGCACCCTCCGCGCGCTGCCACGGCGGGCGGGCCCGGCCGCCCGGGCCCCGC
>Ga0302263_10000233_pt1 | contig 22014 bp, 18 predicted proteins | sample II_Fen_N1_4_FD_194564 | JGI IMG/M metagenome (GOLD analysis project Ga0302263, IMG submission 194564) | Peat permafrost microbial communities from Stordalen Mire near Abisko, Sweden - II_Fen_N1_4 | ecosystem: Environmental > Terrestrial > Soil > Wetlands > Permafrost | place: Sweden: Abisko... | reverse complement strand
CAGGTACAAAAACAGATAGCCCAGCCCCATCCACAGCTTGCCAAAATGCTTTTCCAGAAAGGTTTTCATGATTCGTTTTCCGGTTCGGCGGCAGCGCCGTTGAAGTAGTAGTAATAAATGGCCAGCGGAATCACGATGACCGCGATCATCAGCACTGCCAGCGCCGTGGCTCTGGGCCAGTTGTTGCTGATAAACATTTCGTCCCAGACGACACGGCCAATCATCAGGTTCTCCGGCCCGCCGAGCAGCGAGGGAATCACAAACTCGCCGACGCACGGAATAAAGACCAGCATGAAACCAGCGATGATGCCCGCGCGCGACAGTGGCACCGTGATCAGCCAAAAAACCGTCCACGGCGAAGCGCCCAGGTCACGGGCCGCCTCCAGCAGGCGCACATCAAGCTTGACCAAATTGGCATACAAGGGCAGCACCATGAAGGGCAGATAGACATAGCTCATGCCGACCAGCATGGACACGTCGGTGTAGAGCAGCTGGATCGGCTCGGCGCTGAGCCCGAGAAACATCAGCCCCTGGTTAAGCACGCCCTGGTCGGCCAAAATGCCTTTCCACGCATAAACGCGCAGCAAAAACGAGGTCCAGAATGGCAGCATCACCATCATCAAGAGCGCCGGGCGCACGCTAGGCGCAGAGCGGGCCAGAAAATAGGCAAACGGATAGCCCATCAGCAGGCACAGCACAGCCGTACACAGCGCGTACCACAGCGAGCGCAGGTACGCCTCGACATACATCGTCTCAAATAGCTCGCCGTCCTCGCCGCTGCGAAAAAGTGAGCTGTAGTTTGCGTATTTCAGCTTGAGCTCGCCGGTCTGCGCATCCCAGAGCGACTTGAAGGGATGGATGTCGTTGCCCATATCGACAAAGCTGATGTAGAGCAGGATCAAAAAGGGCAGAAGAAAAAATAGGATCAGCCAGAAATAAGGCACGCCAATCACAAAGCGTCGGCCCGGCATGGGAAAAGTTGAAGCAGCCATCAAAAATTGCCTCAATCGCGCAGCACGACGCCAGCGTGGTCGTCCCACCAGAAAAACACGCGGTCTTCGCGCTTGAAGCCGCCGAGATCCTGGCGCGAAGCGTTGGCCTCGGTGATCTTGACCTGCGAGCCGTCGCTGGCTGTCACGATGTAGCTGTTGTAGGCGCCGAAATAGGAAATTTCCTGAACCTTGCCGAAAAACACATTTTTGCTGACAGCGGGCCGCGTCTTGCTGATGCCGATTTTTTCGGGTCGCACGGCAATGGCCACTGGCATGCTCAGCATGCCGCCGCTGACGCCATACCCCACCTTGATTTCGCCAATGCCGGTCATGGCAGCGCAAGAATCGCGCTCATCGACGCTGAGCCAGCCCTCGAACAGGGTGACGCTGCCAATGAAATCGGCGACGAAGCGGCTGGCTGGATGCTCATACAGCACCTCGGGCGTGCCCACCTGCAGCACCCGGCCCCGGTTCATCACCGCAATGCGGCTGGCCATGTTCATCGCTTCCTCCTGGTCATGCGTCACCACGACGCAGGTCACGCCGACCTGCTTGATGATGTTGACCAGCTCGAACTGGGTCTGCTCGCGCAGTTTTTTGTCCAGCGCGCCCAGCGGCTCATCGAGCAGCAACAGCTTGGGCCGCTTGGCCAGGCTGCGCGCCAGCGCCACGCGCTGCTGCTGGCCGCCCGAGAGCTGGTGCGGCTTGCGCTTGGCGTAATCGTTCAACTGCACCAAGTCCAGCATCTCGCCCACGCGCTGCTGAATTTCAGCCTTGGGCAGCCCTTCGCGCTTCAGGCCAAAAGCGATGTTTTCCCAAATATCGAGATGGGGAAACAGCGCGTAAGACTGAAACATCATGTTGATAGGCCGCTGGTGCGGCGGGATCCTCACCATGTCCTGCCCGCCCAGCAAAATCTGCCCCGCACTAGGGACATCAAAACCGGCCAGCATGCGTAGCAGCGTCGATTTGCCGCAGCCCGAGCTGCCCAGCAGCGCAAAAATCTCCCCCTGCCCCACCGACAGCGACACCTCATCTACCGCCAACGCCCCGTCAAAGTTCTTGATCAATTTTTCAGTGACCAGATAACCCGCTGTTGCATCCTTGTCTGCCATCTACTGCCCTTTTGCATTCGTTCTTGAAAAAAGAAAAGGGCTGTTTATACACTTGGTAGAAACAGCCCCTAGGATTCATTTCAAAAAAAGAAAGTTAGCTGCCTTTTTTGAAGTTGTTGAAGGCGTTGGTCATGGCTTCGCGGGCCTCGCTGGTGAAGCTGCTCGGCGCAATCATCTTGCTGAAATACTCATCCCCGACAAAAATGGTCTTGTTGCTGGCAATCTCAGGCTTGATCTGGGCCATCGCAGCCTTGTTCGCTGTCGGGTAGTCCATATTGTTGGTGACCAGCGCGGCGTTTTCCGGGCGCAGGTAAAAGTCGATGAAGGTGTAGGCGTTGTTCGGATGCTTGGCATCCTTGGTCAGCGCCATCGTGTCGGCAAAAAGCAGCGCGCCGGTGCTCGGCAGCAGCGCCTGAATCTCATCCTTGGAGCCGTTTTCCTTGGCGCGATTGGCCGCAATGTTGATGTCGCCGGACCAGCCAATGACCGCACAAACCTTGCCGCTCGCTACGTCGTCAATCATCGTCGCGCTGAACATGCGGATGTCCTTGCGCACCTTGTCCAGCATCTCGCCAGCGACTTTGTAGTCGGACGGAATGACGGAATAAGCGTCCTTGCCGATGTAATGCAAGGCCACAGGCATGACCTCGGCGGGCGAGTCCAGGTAGGCAATGCCGCAAGATTTCAGTCTGGCGGTGTACTTGGGGTTGAACACCAGCTCCCAGGCGTTTTGAGGCATCGGCAAACCAGCCAGGGCTTTGTCCGCCTGGGTCTTGTTGATGCCCACCGTGGTAAAGCCCCAGGCCCAGGGCACCAGATAATTGTTGCCCGGATCGGCTCTGGTCAGCACCTTCATGATGGACGGGTCGAGATTGGCCAGATTGTGAATTTTTGATTTCTCCAGCGGCCGCAGCAGCCCGCCTTCGATCTGGGGCTTGGCAAACACGGTGCCCGGCACCACGATGTCGTAGCCGGTATTGCCCGCCACCAGCTTGGCATGCAGAGCCTCGTTGGTTTCAAAGTTGTCGTAGTTGACCTTGATGCCGCTTTCCTTTTCAAAAGCAGCGATCATGCCCACGGGAATGTAGTCCGGCCAGTTGTAGATGTTGAGCACCTTTTCTTCGGTGTTGCCTATGACCATGCGGATGGCAGACACAGCCACGGCCGCACCCGACTCCTCTTTTTTATCGCAGGCAGCCAGCAAACCAGCGGACACCGCCATCAGCAGTACAAGTTTTTTCATGAAATAAGACTTTAGGAAGAAAGTAAAAAAATTAACAGGGCGGCAGATGACCGATCAGCCACCGGCAGCCCGGTTGACTAGATTAACTGCCTTTTTTGAAGCTGTTGTAGGCGTTCGTCATGGCTTCGCGGGCCTCACTGGTGAAGCTGCTGGGCGCAATCATTTTGCTGAAATAGTCGGATTCTACAAAGATGCTGGTGTTGCTGGCGATATCAGACTTGATCTGGGCAATGGCGGCCTTGTTGGCAGTCGGGTAGTTCATCTGATTAGTCACCAGTGCGCCGTTTTCAGGACGCAGGTAAAAGTCGATGAAAGCTTGGGCATTGTTCGGATGTTTGGCATCCTTGGTCAGCGCCATCGTGTCCGCAAACAGCAGCGCGCCGGTGCTGGGCAGCAATGCCTGAATTTCATCTTTGGAGCCATTTTCCTTGGCGCGCTTGGCCGCAATGTTGATGTCGCCGGACCAGCCAATGACGGCGCAGGCCTTGCCGCTCGCCACATCATCAATCATCGTTGAACTGAACAGCTTGATATCCTTTCGCACCTTGAACAGCGCCTCGCCAGCGGCCTTGTAGTCGGCCAGATCGCTGGAATAGGCATCCTTGCCGATGTAGTGCAGCGCCACTGGCATGATCTCGGCGGGCGAGTCTAGGTAGGCGATGCCGCAGGATTTGAGTTTGGCGGTGTACTTGGGGTTGAACACCAGCTCCCAAGCGTTGTCAGGCATCGGTAAACCGGCCAGTGCTTTATTCACCTGAGTCTTGTTGATGCCGACCGTGGTGAACCCCCAAGCCCAGGGCACCAGATACTTGTTGCCCGGATCAGCCTTGGTCAGCACGTTCATGATGGCCGAATCCAGATTCGCTAGATTCGGAATCTTGGACTTATCCAGCGGCTGCAGCAGCTTGCCTTCAATCTGGGACTTGGCAAACACAGTGCCCGGCACCACGATGTCGTAGCCAGTGTTGCCTGTGACCAGTTTGGCCTGCAGACCTTCATTGGTTTCAAAAGTGTCGTAGCTGACCTTGATACCGGTTTCCTTTTCGAAGGCAGCAATCATGCCATCGGGGATGTAGTCCGGCCAGTTGTAGATATTGAGCACCTTTTCCTCGGTATTGACTGGCACCTCTGCCACCGGGGCAGCCACGGGCGCCGGCGTTGCCGCTACCCGCTCCTCTTTTTTATCGCAGGCGGCCAAGAGACCAGCGGACACTGCCATCAGCAGAACAAGTTTTTTCATAAAGGGGAAGACTCCGAGAGAAAAGTAAAAATAAACGGGGCATATCACCAGCCCTCAGTCACAGGCAACCCCGTTGATCGAAAAAAACTAACTGCCTTGTTTGAAACTGCTGGAAAAAATCATCTTGCTGAAGTAGTCAGACGCCACAAAGATAGTTGTGCTGCTGGCGATGTCGGACTTGATCTGGCCAATGGCCGCCTTGTTGGCCGTGGGGCAGTTCAGTACGTTGGTGACCAGCGCACCGTTTTCGGGGCGTCAGTAAAAATTGATGAAAACTTGGAACAGAAGGCAAAAGGGAAAATTCCCAGCAGCCATAGACAAAAAACGTTATGGATGAAGCAAAAATCCAGACCTCCAGCCGTCACAGAAAATTACAACGAATATTCTATTCGCCTTCAGTCCAGCTGCCCGCCCGCCTGCAAGTCAGCCAAAGTGGCCTCCAGACAGCGGCGAATCAGCGCCACCATCTCGTCAATCTGTGCGTGGGTCATGACCAGCGGCGGCGCCACAATCATGCGGTCCCCGACGGCGCGCATGATCAGTCCAAGCCGGAAACAGTGGCTGCGGCACAGCATGCCCACGCCCAGTTCTGCCTTGAAGCGTTCGTGCGTCGCCTTGTTCTTGACCAGCACCAGCGCGCCCATGAAGCCGCAGGTTTCGGCCAGCCCCACCAGCGGGTGCGCGCCCAGCTCGGCAAAGCGCCGAGCTAGGTAAGGGCCGATATCGTCGCGCACCCGGCCCGGCAGGTTTTCGCGCTCCATCAAATCAAGATTGGCCAGCGCCACCGCGCAGGCCACTGGATGGCCGCTGTAGGTGTAGCCGTGCTCGAACTCCCCGCCCTGCTCTATCAGCACCTGGGCCACCCGGTCGCCCACCATCACGCCGCCCAGCGGAATATAACCACTTGTTACACCTTTAGCAAAGGTCACGAGATCGGGCCGGTAGCCGAATTTCTCGTAAGCAAACCAGTGGCCCAATCGGCCAAAGGCGCAAATCACCTCGTCGCTGATCAGCAAGATGCCGTACTGATCGACAATGCGCTGGATTTCCGGCCAGTAGCTGTCCGGCGGAATGATGACGCCGCCCGCGCCCTGCACCGGCTCGGCAATGAAGGCGGCCACCTTGTCCGGGCCGACTTCCAGGATTTTTTCTTCCAGCCAGCGGGCGGCGCGCACACCAAACTCTGCGGCGGTTTCGCCAAGTTGGCCCAGTTCGTAAAAATATGGCTGGCCGATATGGGTGATGCCGGGAATCGGCAAATCGCCCTGCGCGTGCATGGCGCTCATGCCGCTGAGCGATGCGCCGGCCATCGTGCTGCCGTGGTAGCCGTTGTAGCGACTGATGATGACTTTGCGCTGTGGCTGGCCGAGCAAATCCCAGTAACGGCGCACCATACGCACATTGGAGTCGTTGCTTTCCGAGCCGCTGCTGGCATAAAACACATGCTTGAAACTGCGCCCGCCCACTTCGGGCGCCAGCGCCGCCAGCCGCGCCGCTAGCTGCACGGCGGGCACGTTGGTGGTCTGAAAAAAGCTGTTGTAGTAGGGCAGCGTCATCATCTGCTGGTGCGCCGCGTCGGCCAGTTCCTTGCGCCCGTAGCCGACGTTCATGCACCACAGGCCGCTCATCGCATCGAGGATTTTGCAGCCTTCGGAATCCCAGATATAAATCCCTTCGCCACGGGTGATGACGCGCGCGCCACGCCCTGCCAGCGCCTGAAAATCAGTAAAGGGATGGAGGAAATGCGCGCTGTCCAGCGCCTGGATCAAGGCGGTATCGACGGCAGTGGTATCAACGGCAGTGTTCATGGCAGATTCCTCGATTCACGATCAATGGGCAAATTCAGTGGCGGACAGGAATAGCGTTCAGACATGCAGCAGCAAATGCTCGCGCTCCCAGGGCGAGATCACCTTCATGAACTCGGCGAACTCCATTTCCTTGATTTCAGAATAGACGGTGATGAACTCGCGCCCCAGCACTTCGTGCAGATCGGACTCGCGGCGCAGCCAGTCCAGCGCCTCGCCCAGACTGCGCGGCAGCGAATACGGCGACAAATAAGCATCGCCCTTCATTTCCGGCTTGGGCTTGATCTTGTTCTTGATGCCCAAATAGCCGCAGGCCAGCGTCATGGCCAGCGCAACATACGGGTTGGCGTCGGCACCGATAACACGGTTTTCCAGCCGGCGCGCCTGCGGCGTGGCAATCGGCAAGCGGATGCCGACGGTGCGGTTGTCGTGGCCCCAGGCAATGTTGATCGGCGCGGCGGTGTCGCGACAGGCGCCCAGAGCACGATGCGCACTGTCGAGGGGTCGGGGCGCAGGCGCATGCCCCGGTCTTCGGTGAACTTGACACGCGGCAGAATTTTGCCCCGCGCCACGCCGGTTAAATCGGGCACCAGGCATTCGACTTCGGTGACTCGGCGCTCGTTGAGCCAGTTTTCCAGGTCCGTGAAGGTGGCTCATAGCGCGCTCCCGTTAAGTCAACGCAAGTCGGTGGTAGGGAAAATCGCTAGATTCAGGTGGTACTAGCCCCTCGCTGAGTCCGGGCGGCGTGGCGGCGCTGGCAAGCCTGACCGAATGCGGCCAGGATGGCGCTATAAAAAGGATTGTTTTTGCAGTCCCACTCAGGGTGCCACTGGACAGCGTAGGCAAAGGTGGCCGCGCCGTCGATTTCCACCGCCTCGACCAGCCCGTCGGGCGCGTGGCCCAGCGCGCGCAGGCCGGGCGCGAGCCGGGCAATGCCCTGGCCGTGCAGCGAATTGACCTGCGCCGTCTGCGCCCCGGCCCACTGGGCAAAAACCGAGTCGGGTGCAAAGCGCACCTCGTGCGCTAATCGGGCATAGGCGGCATTCAGCCCCATGCCTTCTGGTTCGCGGTGATCGAAGTGGCCGGGCTGGGCATGCACCGTCTGCTCCAGCGAGCCGCCGAGCGCCACATTGATTTCCTGAAAGCCCCGACAAATGCCCAGCAGCGGCACGCCAGCAGCCTGACAGGCGCGCACCAGCGCCAGCGTCAGCGCATCGCGCTCCCGGTCCAGCGGCAAATCGGGGTTGATAACTTCTTGGTCAAAGTGCGACGGATGCACGTTCGACGGCGAGCCGGTCAGCAGTACACCATCGACCAGCGCCAGCAGCGCCGGAATCTGGGCCGCCTGCGCCAGTGGAAACAGCACCGGCTGGGCATGGGCGCAGTCCTTGAGGGCGCGGGCGTATTTGTCGCCCAGCACCAGAAAGGGCATCCGGTTGCCCTCTTCGCCCAGAAAACGGTGATCGGCGGGAAGCCACACCAGGGCTTGAGTGCTTGTGCGCGAGTCAATTGACATGGATGGCACCTTGTTTACGTTGGTTTGCTTGGGTTCACTCTACAAGCTCATCATAAAGCGGGATTGACCCACAACTCAGCAACGCTTCAGCGCCCGGCGGGCGGCCCCTTAAACCGGCAGCCGGTCAAACAGCTCGTAGCTGTTTTTCAGCCAGATCTTGACGCGCTGGCGCTCCAGCAGGCCGAGCGCGTCCGGGCCTTGGCGGTTGTTGACCGCTTTCCAGAAGCTCAGGTTGTTCTGGTCAATCTTGCGCATGCTGGTCTCGTGCAGGCCGGGCAGCTCGATCAGGTGCGCGCCAGCGGCCTGGGCTTTTTGCAGCGACTCGGAGCTGCGCAGGATCGAAAAATTCGAGCCCCGGCCGTGGTTTTGCACCACGACATAGTTTGGCCCTGCGCCGTAAGTGTCGATCAGGCCGCCGAGCAGTTCGACCGCGTCGCGGCCGTCATCCATCACATGCCAGAAATTGACCGTCACGCCCATGTCGGCAAACAGCGCCAGCAGGTCAGCGTCCTTGATCCATTTGGACAGCGGCGCCGAAGTCTGCGCGGCCAAATCAACGATCACGCTTTGCGCCGGGTTGTCCTCAAAACCGGCGACGACCTGGTCCAGCCCCTCAAAGCTGTCCACAATCACCGGCGATGCGTAATCGGCGTAAAAACGCTTGAAGGAATGGTGCGAGCGGTCTGTGTCAAAGCCGGTAAAGGCCACGCCCTTGTCAATGAAATACTGCGCCAGCACGCGGGCCGTCACTGATTTGCCCACGCCGCCTTTTTCGCCACCGATGAAATTGATTGAAGCCATGTTGGTCCTGTTGTTGATGATGATTAATTTTAGAAGTGCGCTTCAGGCAAACAGCGCCTTGTACTGCTCACGCAGCAAATTCTTCTGCACCTTGCCCATCGTGTTGCGCGGCAATTCATTCACCACAAAGCACTGCTTGGGAATCTTGAAATTGGCCAATTGCGCCTTCAGCGTGGCGACGAGCTGGCCCGGCTCCAGCGCCGCGCCGGGTCGAGCAATCACCACGGCCACGCCGACTTCGCCAAAGTCCGGGTGCGGGACGCCGACCAGCGCGCTTTCCGCCACGCCGGGCAGCGCGTTGAGATAGCCTTCAACCTCCGCCGGATAGACGTTGTAACCGCCGCTGATGATCAAATCCTTGCTGCGCCCAACGATGGTGATGTAGCCGTCGGCGTCGATTTGGCCGACATCGCCGGTCTTGAAGTAGCCGTCAACGGTGAACTCTTCGGCGGTCTTTTCCGGCATGCGCCAGTAGCCGCTGAACACGTTCGGCCCTGTGACCTGAATGCCGCCGATGTCGCCCGCTGGCAGGCGCTGGCCGTCGTCGCCCTGCACGCGCAGGCTGACGCCGGGCAGCGCAAAACCGACGGTGCCACCGCGCCGCTCGCCGCCCTGTTCGGGGCGGTAGGGGTTGGATGTCAGCATCGCCGTTTCGCTCATGCCGTAACGCTCCAGAATGGTGTGGCCGGTGCGCTGCGTCCACGCGCCGAAGGTGTCGATCAGCAGCGGCGCGGAGCCGGAAATGAACAGGCGCATGTGGCGGCAGGCGTCGCGGCTCAGGCCGGGCTCGGCCAGCAGGCGCACGTACAGCGTCGGCACGCCCATGAAGACTGTGGCTTCGGGCAGCTTTTCGATGACGCTTTTCGGGTCAAACTTGTCGAGCCAGATCATCTTGCTGCCGTTGAGCAAAGCGCCGTGAATCGCCACAAACAGGCCGTGGACGTGAAAAATCGGCAGCGCGTGAATCAGCACGTCGCCGCCCTGCTCCGGCGTGCGCCAGCCCCAGTAATCCTTCAGCACCTGGGCGTTGCTGAGCAAGTTGCCGTGCGACAGCATCGCGCCCTTGCTGCGCCCGGTGGTGCCACTGGTATAGACAATCGCGGCCAGATCGCCGGGCTGCATCACCGCCACTTGATGCTGGTCGCTGCAATGCGCGGCGCGGGCCAGCAATGAGCCGCTGCGGTCGTCGTCGAGCGTGAAGACGTTTTGCGTCCCAGCGCGAAAGGCAATTTTGCTGACCCAGCCAAAGTTGGCGCTGCTGCACACCACCACAGCGGGCTCGGCGTTGCTGATGAAATACTCGATTTCGGCGCTCTGGTAGGCGGTGTTGAGCGGCAAGAATACATAACCGGCACGCAGCGTCGCCAAGTAAAGCGCCATCGCTTCGACGGATTTTTCGACTTGCACGGCAATGCGGGCGCCTGCGGGCAAGTCCAGCGATTGCAGCAGGTTGGCCAGCATGGCGCTGCTGCGCTCCAGGTCGCGCCACGAATAATGCAGGCCGCTGCCAGTTTCGACGGCAATGCTGTCCAGATCAGCGGGAAAAGCCGCACGCAGCGCGGCAAACAGGTTGTGGTTGCGCATAAAAGCTGGGCGTTCAGAGAATATGCGGCTCGGCCATCCCCGCCTGAAACTGCGGCGGGCGCTTGTCCATGAAGGCGGCGATGCCCTCGTGGTGCTCGGCGGAATTGGCGTAGTCGTAGGCGCTGGCGATCAGCTGGGCGACGGCGGGGCCGTGCGGCACCGGCGCCAGCGTGCGCAGCGCGGCCTTGTTCATGCGGGCGGCCTGCGGCGCGAGTTGGCTGATACGCTGCACGCGCAGCTGCGCGGCCACGGCGACTTCATCGGCGGGCACGACTTGGTTTAAAAAGCCGCGCAGCTTCATTTCGGTGGCATCCAGCACGGCGGCGGCCAGCAGCATTTCGCGGGCCGTCAGCTCGCCGACAGCGCGCATCACCAGCGCAGCCTCACGCGGGGCCATCGGGAAACCCAGCTTGGCAATCGGCGCGCCAAAACGGGCGCTGTCAGCGGCAATGCGGATGTCGCAGCAACTGGCGATTTCGACGCCCGCGCCCATGCAGTTGCCTTCGATTTGCGCGACGATGGGCAGGTCGCAGGCCAGCATGGCGCTCAAGCCGCCCCAGACATCGTTTTCGTGAAAGTCACGCAGACCGGCTTCATCGAAGCGAAAGCTGGTGTATTCAGAAATGTCGCCGCCCGCGCAGAAATGGCCGTCCTCGCCGCGCACCAGCACGCCGAACAAGTCGGTGCGCTGCTGCAGCGTCTCAAACACAGCGCGCAGCTCGCGCCACATCAGGCGCGACATGGCGTTGAACTTGCCGGTGTGGCGCAGCGTGACGGTGGCCACGCCCGCGTCAATTTTCAGTGAAACGGTGTTGCTCAAAACAAAGACTCCTGTGGTGTTGGGTAAGAAAGAAAATACGTGCTAGCGGGCATCCTGACGCTTGGAGGCCCAGAGCCACAGCGCCGCGCCGCCCAGAATCATGGGTACACATAGCCACTGACCCATGCTCAGGCCCAGCGACAAAATGCCCAGATAGTCGTCGGGCTCACGAAAGAATTCGGCGATGAAGCGGAACACGCCGTAGCCGAACAAAAAGGCGCTGGCGACCTGACCGGTCTTGCGCGGCTTGCGGGCGTAGAGCCAGAGCAGCACAAACAGCAGCAGGCCTTCAAGCAAAAACTGGTAAATCTGCGACGGGTGGCGCGGCTGCAGCGAGCCGCTGTGCGGAAACACCATGCCCCAAGGCAGATCAGGCGCGCTGAAACGCCCCCACAGTTCGCCATTGATGAAGTTGCCGATGCGCCCGGCAGCCAGCCCGGTGGGCACGCAGGGCGCGATGAAATCCATCACTTGCAGCCAGGGTCGCTGGCGCGAGCGCGCAAACCACCACTGCGAGACGACCACGCCCAACAAGCCACCATGAAAGCTCATGCCGCCCTGCCAGACGGCAAAAATTTCCAGCGGATGGGCCGCGTAGTAGCCGGGTTTGTAAAACAGGCAGTAGCCAATGCGCCCGCCCAACACCACGCCCATGACACCAAGAAACAAAATGTCCTCGATGTCCATGCGCGACCAGGCACCGGGGCCGGTAATGGACGCATAGGGCTGGTGCCGCAAACGCAGGCTAGCCAGAAAAAAGAACAGACCGAAAGCGGCCAGATAAGTCAGGCCGTACCAGTGAATGCCGAGTGGCCCGAGCTGGAGCGCGATGGGGTTGATTTGCGGATGGATAAGCATGGGCTGTATTTTGCCTGCCCGCCATGCTCACCGCATGACACCCCGCTCAGGAATGCTCGATACGCACGTATTCAAAGTCTTTCGGCTGGTTGTTGATGCCCACGCGCGGCGGCGCAATCCAGCTGGCGTACTGGCCGGGCGCCATGCAGGGCTTCATCAGAGAGTTGATGTAAGCGTGGTCTTCGTCGCTGCACAGCCACTCGTCTTTTTTGGCGCTCCAGGCCTCGGCACTAAGCAGCTCACCCGCCGGGCTGATATGCGCCTGCGCAAACTCGCCGATCTTGCGGTGAAAGCCCTTGTGCGGCTGGCTGAAACTGAACGTAACGCCAGATTTTTCAATCGCCTTGTTCCAGCGGTCGATGCCGCCCTGGCAGTCGGCAATGTAGTCGTCGAGCAAGCGGCTGTTGATGGCGCGCAGGGCCGGAGCGTCTTCGGTGATGAACTGGCCCTCGACCACACGCTGCACCGGGTAGGTGGCGTTTTCCAGCTGGTGATCGTCGTCCAGCGCGGTTTCATTGAAGCGGCCTTTCAGACCCGTGCTGAAGGCGCTGGCCGCATTCGACGAGATTTCCGAGCCGAACAGGTCGCGGGTGACGGACATGTGGAAGTTGGCTTTTTTCTGCAGCGTCGGCAGGTCAATCACGCCGAGCGCGCGAATCGCGTCCTTGGCATACGGGTCGGTGATGCCCGCTGCTTTCATCGCCAGGCAGGTCGCTTCGATGGTGCGCCCGATGCCGGTTTCGCCGACGAACAGGTGATGCGCTTCCTCGGTCAGCATGAAGCGGCAGCTGCGCGACAGCGGATCAAAGCCGGACTGCGCCAGCGCGGCCAGTTGCATCTTGCCGTCGCGGTCGGTGAAGTAGGTGAACATGAAAAAGGACAGCCAGTCGGGTGTGCGCTCGTTGAACGCGCCCAGAATGCGTGGGTTGTCCTGGTGGCCGGAACGGCGCTCCAGCAGCGCCTGCGCTTCCTCGCGGCCATCGCGGCCAAAATACTTGACCAGCAGATAGACCATCGCCCACAGATGCCGACCTTCTTCGACATTGACCTGAAACAGGTTGCGCATGTCGTACAGCGACGGCGCGGTAGCGCCCAAGAAACGCTGCTGCTCGACGGAAGCAGGCTCGGTATCGCCCTGCACGACGATCAGGCGGCGCAGCAGCGCGCGGTATTCGCCCGGCACTTCCTGCCAGGCCGGCTCGCCCTTGTGGTGGCCGCAGGGAATGGTGCGCCCTTCTTCTTTGGGTGCCAGCAAAATGCCCCAACGGTAATCGGGCATCTTCACATGGCCGAACTTGGCCCAGCCGCTCGGATCGACGCCGACAGCGGTGCGCAGATAGACCTCGGAATTTTGAAAGCCGTCCGGCCCCATGTCTTTCCACCAGTCTAGGTACTGCGGCTGCCAGCCTTCCAGCGCGCGCTGCAACTGCTTGTCGGACGACAGATCCACGTTGTTCGGGATCAGGTCGTCGTAGTTGACCGCAACGAACACATCGCTCTGGATGGCTTCGACGGGTTCGGTGATGTCCATGTTTTCAATCTTGTCGCTCATGCTGTCTCCTACTGTGGGTTGAATCAATCGACTATATGCAGTATATTTCTACAAACTAAAGCCGATAGATGCATTGTTATGCATGTAAATGGAGAAAAACTTGATATAACACAATAAAAATGACAAAAGTAAGCAAAATAATTCACATAAATTTCTTGAAGTCCAATCATGCTGGCTGCGCTGCCATGAGTCAAAATGTAAAAAAGCCCGTGACCTAGCAAGGCTCACGGGCTTTTTTGGGGGGATTGTTTGCACAGCTCTCTCGGCTGCCGGTCAGTGTCAATCGATTCTTCTACGCTTGGGCTTGGTGGTGATGCCTAAGGCGGCGTTCTGCTTTTCCAGCCGATTTTGCTTGCGCACATCCATCTCTTTGATCGCCTGGCGCTTGGTATAGCCTGAAGCATCGGCCCAGGCCCACCAAGCCATAGCCATGCCAAAGGGGGTCAAAACGATCCACCAGTCTAATTGAGCCACCGGGCTTATTTCTAGGTACTTCAGGAGCAAACCCGCAACACCCATCATTAAAAAAAACATCGCTAACTCCTGAGTTTTTGAAACGTAAAGACCGAAAACGAAATATTGTTGGAGTCAACCGCTGTCGGTACAATCCCGTTGACTGAATGTAACCGATCCATTACTCGCAAGGACACATGATGAAACGCACTCTTTTGGCTATCGCCGCCGTCGCTGCAGGCTTTGCAGTTTCCGCCTCGGCTATGGCTGACACGCTGGAGTTGGCCAAGTCGAAAAACTGCATGGCCTGCCATTCCGTTGCCGCCAAAATTGTTGGCCCAGCTTACAAAGATGTGGCCGCCAAATACGCAGGCCAAAAGGATGCTGAAGCCAAGCTGGTGAAGAAAGTCCTGGCGGGCGGTGCAGGCACTTGGGGCGCCATCCCGATGCCCGCCAACACCCAGGTCACCGAAGCCGAAGCGCATACCCTGGTGAAATGGGTTCTGTCGCAGAAGTAATTCGCACACAAGACGGTCGGACTCACCCGGCCTTTCTTGAATCCGAATGAAAAAAGCCCGTCAATTGACGGGCTTTTTTCATGGGTAGGCCTCTTTCGAGGCCCGACCGAGGTCGCTTACAGATTCTGCAGCAGTTGTTCCAGAATCGCTGGGTTTTCCAGCGTCGAGGTGTCTTGCGTCACGGCTTCGCCCTTGGCGACGCCGCGCAGCAGACGGCGCATGATCTTGCCGCTGCGCGTCTTGGGCAGGTTGTCGCCAAAGCGGATGTCTTTTGGCTTGGCAATCGGGCCGATTTCCTTGCCCACCCAGTCGCGCAGTTCTTTGGCGATGGCCTTGGCTTCGTCGCCTTCAGGGCGCGAACGCTTGAGCACCACAAACGCCACGATGGCTTCGCCGGTCAGGTCGTCAGGACGGCCCACCACGGCGGCTTCAGCCACCAGCGGATGCGCCACCAGCGCGGATTCGATTTCCATCGTGCCCATGCGGTGACCGGAGACGTTCAGCACGTCATCGATACGGCCGGTGATGCGGAAGTAGCCGTTGTCAATGTTGCGCACCGCGCCGTCGCCAGCGAGGTAAATCGTGCCGCCCATTTCTTCGGGGAAGTAGCTCTTCTTGAAACGCTCTGGGTCGTTCCAGATGGTGCGAATCATCGAAGGCCAAGGACGCTTGACGACCAGCATGCCGCCCGAACCGTTAGGCAGGTCGTGGCCGGTTTCGTCAACGATGGCGATCATGATGCCGGGCAGCGGCAGCGTGCAGCTACCGGGAACCAGCGGCGTGGCGCCGGGCATGGGGGAAATCATGTGGCCGCCGGTTTCGGTCTGCCAGAAGGTATCGACCACAGGGCAACGCTCGCCGCCGATGTTTTTGTAGTACCACATCCAGGCTTCGGGGTTGATCGGCTCGCCGACCGAACCCAGAATGCGCAGCGTGCTCAGATCGGAGCGATCTGGATGCACAGCAGCATCAGCATCAGCGGCCTTGATCAGCGAGCGAATAGCCGTAGGAGCGGTGTAGAAAATCGTGACCTTGTGGCGCTCGATCATCTGCCAGAAGCGGCCAGCGTTCGGGAAGGTGGGGATGCCTTCAAAGATCACTTGCGTGGCGCCAGCGGCCAGTGGGCCGTAAGCGATGTAGCTGTGGCCGGTGATCCAGCCGATGTCGGCGGTACACCAGAACACGTCGTCGGCCTTCAAGTCGAACGTCCAGTCCATCGTCAGCTTGGTCCACAGCAGGTAGCCACCGGTGCTGTGCTGCACGCCCTTGGGCTTGCCGGTGGAGCCGGAGGTGTAGAGCACGAACAGTGGGTGCTCGGCACCGACGAATTCTGGCTCGCAAACCGGGTTGGCTTTGGCGGCAACTTCATGCATGAAGCTGTCGCGGCCTTCGACCATGTTGCAGGCAGTCGGGGTGCGCTGATAAACGATCACGTTCTTGAGCGACTCGCAGCCGCCCATCGCGATGGCTTCGTCCACGATGGACTTCAGGGCCAGTTCCTTGCCGCCGCGCAGCTGGAAGTTGGCGGTGACAACAGCCACGGCGCCAGCATCATGGATGCGCTCTTGCAGGCTCTTGGCCGAGAAGCCGCCGAACACCACCGAGTGCGTTGCGCCGATGCGGGCGCAAGCCTGCATGGCGACCACGCCTTCAACCGTCATGGGCATGTAGATGACAACGCGGTCACCCTTTTGAACGCCCATTTCCTTCAGGGCGCTGGCGAACTGGCTGACCTTGGCGTGCAGTTCTTTGTAGGTGATGTGCGTGACCTTGCCGTCGTCACTCTCAAAAATGATGGCGTTTTTGTTTTCCGTCGGGGTGCCCAGATGGCGATCCAGGCAGTTGTAGGAGGCGTTGAGCTCGCCATCTTCAAACCAGGTGTAGAACGGAGCGTTGGACTCGTCCAGAACCTTCGTGAAAGGCTTTTTCCAGCTCAGGTTTTCGCGTGCCAGTCGGCCCCAGAAACCTTCGAAGTCGTTTTCAGCTTCGGCGCACAGGGCGTTATAACCTTCCATACCGGAAATGCGGGCCGCCTGCACGGTGGCAGGGCTGGGCGAAAACACGCGGTTTTCGACCAGTGTGGACTCGATGGAAGTGTTAGGGTTGCTCATTCGTAATGTCTCCTTGGTTTAGGTGCGTGATACTTTCGTGCTTGGCACTTACAAGCCACTGACGGATTCGAGCCTTCTTCAATATTCATCCCCTGAACAGCAGACTGGAGGCAGGGCCCTAAAATTCTTCCCTCACGCCGAGACGCCCAGATTTTGCTATTCGCCCTCATTCTTTTGCCGCTGCTGCTGGGCACCGTGCTCACTGGCTGGTCAGGCTCGGGCGCGCTGCGTCCGGCCAGCGAGCGCAGGCGCACGGCCTGGCTGGCCGCTGCAATCACCGGCGCCAGCCTGGGCCTGCTGCTGGCGCAAGCACCCGCCGTAATGGCGGGCGGCTCGCTGCGCAGCTTCACGCCCTGGGTGCCGGAAATCGGTCTGAACCTGTCGTTTGCGCTCGATGGCCTGTCGCTGATGTTTGCGCTGATGATTACCTGCATCGGGCTGCTGATCATTGTGTACGCGCACCATTACCTCGGCCCCAAGGATTCGACGGGCAAGTTCTACAGCACGCTGATGCTGTTCATGGCGGCGATGCTGGGCATTGTGCTGTCGGACAACCTGCTGCTGCTGGTTGTGTTTTGGGAGTTGACCAGCATTTCCTCGTTTCTGCTGGTCGGCTACTGGCAGCACCGCGCCGATGCGCGCTCCGGGGCGCGCATGGCGCTGGCCGTCACCAGCGGCGGTGGTTTGGCGCTCTTAGGCGGCTTTGTGCTGCTGGGCCAGATGGCGGGCACGGATGAAATCAGCCAGTTGATGGCGCTGGCCCCGCGCATTCAGGCCGATGCGCGCTACCCGGTGGCGCTGGGGCTGATTTTGCTCGGCTGCTTTACCAAAAGCGCGCAGTTCCCGTTTCACTTCTGGCTGCCGCAGGCGATGGCCGCGCCCACACCGGTATCGGCGTACCTGCATTCGGCAACGATGGTCAAGGCGGGTATTTTTTTGCTGGCGCGGCTCACGCCGGTCATTGGCGGCACCGATTTGTTCATGGCACTGGTGATGACGACCGGGCTGGCGACGATGCTGTTTGCCGCCTTTATCGCCCTGTTCAAGCATGACGTGAAGGGGCTGCTGGCCTATTCGACCGTCAGCCACCTCGGGCTGATCACCTTTTTGATCGGGCTGGGCTCGCCGCTGGCGGCTGTGGCGGCGCTGTTTCATATCTTGAACCACGCCAGCTTCAAGGCGGCGCTTTTTATGACCGCTGGCATTGTCGATCACGAAACCGGCACCCGCGACATGCGCCAGCTCGGTGGTCTTTATAAAAGCATGCCGTGGATGGCCACGCTGGCAATGGTGGCGGCGGCTGGCATGGCGGGCGTGCCGCTGTTCAACGGTTTTGTGTCGAAAGAAATGTTTTTGACCGAAGCCGTGGCTTTTGCGCAGGGCGGCGGCTGGCGCTGGCTGGTTCCGGCGGCGGCGGCGCTGGCGGCGCTGTGCAGCGTGGCGTATTCGGTGCGGCTGGTGCATGACCTGTTTTTCAACGGCCCGGCGCGGGATTTACCGCAGCCGCACCCGCACGAGCCGCCGCTGGGCATGAAAGCGCCGGTGGCGCTGCTGGCGGCGGTGTGCGTGGCCGTCGGCCTGCTGCCCGCGCTGCTGGCTGGGCCAATGGTCAAAGTCGCCGCCAGCGCCATGCTGGGCCGGGCCGCGCCGGAGTTTCATCTGGCGCTCTGGCACGGTTTTAATTTGCCACTGCTGCTGAGCGTGCTGGCGCTGGGCGGCGGCGCTGGGCTGTATGTCGCGCTGGCGCGTGGCGGGCGGCTGCACCGCATGAATTCTGAAAACTGGTTTGGCGCGCTGACCGGGCTGAACCTGTTCACGCGCAGCATGGACCGGCTGTTCAGCAGCGCCGGGCATTTGACAAACAAGCTGGAAAACGCCTCGCTGCAACGCTATCAGGCGTGGATGCTGCTCGCCGCCGTGGCCGCTGCCGCCGCGCCGTTCTGGGGCGGCGACGCGCCCGGCACCGGAGCGCGCACGCTGCTGCCGGTGTCGCTGCCCGCGCTGGTGCTGTGGGCCTTGCTACTGGCCGCCTGCGGCTGGCTGGCGCTGCGCCATCACCAGCGTTTTAGCTCGGTGGTGGTGCTGGGCGCGGTGGGACTGGCCACGTCCATCAGCTTTATCGCCCTGTCCGCGCCAGATCTGGCGCTGACGCAGTTGACGGTCGATGTCGTCTCCACCGTGCTGCTGCTCATGGGCTTGGCGCTGCTGCCGCAGCAGTCGCCGCACGAATCCTCGCGCCGCCGCAAGGCCCGCGACGCGGCGCTGGCGCTGGCGGGCGGCGCGGGCGTGGCCTGGCTGGCTTGGCTGATGCTCACCCGCGACCACGATTCGATAGCGTGGTATTTCCTCAGCCAGTCGGCGGTGGCGGGCGGCGGCACCAACGTGGTCAACGTCATTTTGGTGGACTTTCGCGGCTACGACACGATGGGCGAAATCACCGTGCTGGGCATTGCCGCCATCGGCGTGCTGGCGCTGATGGACGGCATGCGTACCCGCCGCCCGGCGCTGGACGTGGCGGGCCGGGCCTGGACTTTTGCCGCCCAGCCGCTGATGCTGCGCGTGGCCGCCCGAGTGCTGCTGCCGCTGGCGCTGGTGGTTGCGTTTTATATTTTCATGCGCGGCCACAACCAGCCCGGCGGCGGCTTTATTGCCGGGCTGATCACCGCCGTGACGCTGGTGCTGCAGTACATGGCCAACGGCCAGTCGCGCGCGGAAAACCTGCTGCGCGCGCAGGGCGGACGGCGTTTTGTGGTCTGGATAGGCGTCGGCCTGGGCATTGCGGTGCTCACCGGGCTGGGCGCTTTGGTGTTCGGCCAGCCGTTTTTGACCAGCGCGCACGGCCAGCCGCACCTGCCGATTCTGGGCGAGCTGCCGCTGGCCACGGCGGCGCTGTTTGATTTGGGCGTTTACATCACCGTCGTCGGCGCGACGCTGCTGACGCTGTCCACGCTGGGCAACGTGACCCGCGAACCGGGCAGCTCCGCTGCGCCGCGCCTCAATCCAAGCCCGAATCCAAACCCAAGCTCCAGCCCCAGCCCCGGAAGAATCCCCTCATGAGCCTTGAATTCCTGCTGGCCAGCGGCATTGGCGCAGTCACCGCCACCGGCATTTATCTGATTTTGCGCGGGCGCACCTGGCCGGTCGTGCTCGGCCTGAGCCTGCTGGGCTACGCGGTCAACCTGTTTATTTTTGCAATGGGTCGGCTCTGGCGCGATGCTGCGCCGATTCTCTCCGCCGCTGGCCGCATGGCCGACCCGGTGCCGCAGGCGCTGGTGCTGACGGCCATCGTCATCGGCTTTGCCACGACGGGCTTTGTGATTGAACTGGCGCTGCGCACCCGCCACGAAACCGGCTCCGACCATGTTGACGGCCACGAACCCACGCCGGGCCACAGCGAAACACGGGACAGCGCGTGATGGGCGAGACTTTGAGCGACTTTTTCTCCGTACACCTGCCGATTTTTCCGGTGCTGCTGCCGCTGCTGACGGCGGTTGCACTGCTGCTGATCGGCGACAACGGCGGCGAGGCCAGCCACGGCAGCCCGCTGCTGCGCTGGCGGCGGCTGATCAGCGTGACATCAGCGACGTTGGGCGCGGCGCTGGCCTGGACGCTGATGCGGCAAGCCGACTACGGGCCGCTGACGGTGTACGCGCTGGGCGGCTGGCAAGCGCCGTTTGGCATCGTGCTGGTCGTGGATCGCCTGAGCGCGCTGATGCTGGCGCTGACCTGGACGATTGCCGTGCCGGTGCTGTGCTACGCCACGGCGGGCTGGGATACGCACGGGCGCTACTTTCATGCGCTGTTTCATTTTCAGTTGATGGGCTTGTCGGGCGCGTTTGTCACCGGCGACTTGTTCAATCTGTTTGTGTTTTTTGAAGTGCTCTTGATTTCGTCTTACGTGCTGCTGCTGCACGGCCAGGGGCGGCAGCGCTTCAAGGCCGGGCTGCATTACGTGATTCTCAACTTGGTGGCGTCGGCGCTGTTTCTTATCGGACTGGCGCTGATTTACGGCATCACCGGCACGCTCAACATGGCCGATTTGGCGCTGCGTATTGCCCAGCTTGGGCCGCAGGAAGCCGTGCTGCTCAAAGCCGGGGCCATGCTGCTGCTCGTTGTCTTTGGCCTCAAAGCCGCCATCGTGCCACTTTATTTGTGGCTGCCCGGCACTTACGCGGCGGCCAGCGCGCCGGTGGCGGCGCTGTTTGCGGTGATGACCAAAGTCGGCGTTTACAGCATCATCCGCGTCCACGCCGTGATGCTGGGTGACGGCGCAAGCCACGCCGCGCTGGCCGCTGCGCCGTGGCTGCTGCCGATTGCGCTGCTCACCACGGTGTTGAGCGTGCTGGGCGCGCTGGCGGCGCGCAGCTTGGCGCGGCTGGTGGCTTATCTGACCGTCGCGTCGGTGGGCGTGATTTTGGCGGGCGTGGGGCTGTTCACGCCAGCGGGCCTGTCGGCGGCGCTGTATTACACCGTTCACAGCACGCTGGTGATTGCCGCGCTGTTTTTGCTGGTCGAGCTGGTCGCGTCCCAGCGCGGCGATGCCGAAGACCGCCTGCAGCCCGCCTCGCCCGTGGCCCAGCCAGTGCTGCTCGGGCTGATGACACTCTTGGGCGCAGCCTCGGTGGCGGGATTGCCGCCGCTGCCGGGCTTTTTGGGCAAGGTGATGATTTTGCAAAGCGCCCTTGGCACGCCCGCCCAGAACTGGGTCTGGGCCGTGGTCTTGAGCGCCGGGTTTTTCACGCTGATCGGGCTGGCGCGGGCCGGGTCAATTTTGTTCTGGGGCGTGCTGCCGCCCGAGCCGCACACCCGCCGCGCCGGTGGCGGCAGCAGTCGGCGCATGCTATCGGCCACGCTGGGCCTGCTGGCGCTGAGTCTGGCGCTGGCCGTTTATGCCTCGCCGCTCAAACGCTACACCGATGCCGCCGCCGCCCAACTCGCCGACCGCGCCGCCTATGCCGATGCCGTGCTCGGCCCGCTGGGCGGCGCGGCGGCGCAAACCACGCGCCCCTACCGTGGCGACGCAGGCGAAGTCGCCCCGCCAACGCCGCACAATCCGCCCCAAACCGCACGATGAAACCCGCTTTGAAAACCGCCGCCCGCCGCTTGGCCCATCCGTGGCTCTCGGGCCTGCTGGCCGCCAGCTGGCTGCTGCTGCAGCACAGCCTGGCGCCTGTGCATCTGCTGTCTGCCGCGCTGATCGGCGCTATCGTGCCGCGCCTGCTGCACCGCTTTTTGCCCGCCGCGCCGCGCATTCGCTGGGGGCTGGCGCTGCGGCTGGTCGGCGTGGTGCTGCGCGACATCGTCGTGGCCAACATCACCGTGGCGCGGCTGGTGCTCGGCCCGGTGGCGCGGCTGCAACCGGCGTGGATCACCGTGCCGCTGACGCTCACGCACCCGACCGCCATT
>Ga0302263_10000232_pt1 | contig 22045 bp, 18 predicted proteins | sample II_Fen_N1_4_FD_194564 | JGI IMG/M metagenome (GOLD analysis project Ga0302263, IMG submission 194564) | Peat permafrost microbial communities from Stordalen Mire near Abisko, Sweden - II_Fen_N1_4 | ecosystem: Environmental > Terrestrial > Soil > Wetlands > Permafrost | place: Sweden: Abisko... | reverse complement strand
GAGCGACCGGCCGCTCGCGAGTGGTCCGCTATGGCATCACCGACGAGCAGGCCTGGGACGTGGGGCTAGCCTGTGGCGGCACGATCGACGTGTTGATCGAACCGGTGGTTTCCAAGGCCGCCGAGGCCGCAGCGAGGGCGGCGGCGGGGGCCGGCAGAACCGGTGGTCGGGCGGTGGTCACGCCACTTCCCGCCGACTCGCCCGGGCTGAAGATGGGACCACATCCGCCCGGCGACGGCGAGCCGCCGGCGTCGGTGCTCCTAGTGTGGGAGGACGGGAGCCTCGATGGCGCGCTCGGCGACCCTTCATCCGACGCCCAGCTCGTCCGGCTATCGCTCGAATCACTTGCCAGCGGAACATCCCGAACTGTCGAGCTGGCGGGTCGATGGCTCTTCATCGAGGCCTTCCCGACCCCGCCCAGGCTCGTCGTCGTCGGGGCGGCCCAGATCGCGATCCCGCTCGTCGCAATCGCTCGCACGCTCGGGTACGAGACGGTCGTGATCGACGGCCGGCCGGCGTTCGCCACCCGGGAGCGGTTCCCCGACGTCGATCGGCTCGTCGTGGGCTGGCCCGACGAGGTTGCCGACGAGATCGGCCTGGGCCCGTCCGACGCCGTTGTGGTCCTGTCGCACGACGCGAAGTTCGACGAGCCCGCGATCGTGACGGCTCTCGACCGCGGCTGCCGGTACGTCGGCGCGATCGGGGCGCGCAAGAGGCTGGCCGATAGACGAGAGCGCATGGTCGCCGCCGGGGCTCGGCGTGAGGACCTCGATCGGCTGCGCAGCCCGATCGGCCTGGACCTCGGCGGACGTGGACCGGCCGAGATCGCGCTTGCGATCATGGCCGAGATAGTCGCGATGCGCTACGTCGGAACAGGGCTGCCCTTGCGCGACAAGGCCCGCGCGAAGGGCGACGCGGATTCGTCGACGGTCTCCTCTGCCCCGGCTGCCGGCGAGTGATAGAGGCCCGACGGGTAGCGGCAGTCGTCCTCGCGGCCGGCGCCTCGTCGCGATTCGGCGGGAGCAAAGCCCTCGCGTCGCTGTGGGACCGACCCCTGCTCCAGCACGTCCTCGATGTGGCGGCCGTCCCCGGATTTGGGGAGATCGTCGTCGTCCTCGGCCACAACGCCGACGAGATCGAACGGCGCCTCCAGTGGCGGTCCGAGCGGTGTGTTCGCAACCCTGATCCGGGCGCCGGGCTCTCGAGTTCGCTCCGCGTCGGACTCGATAGCCTGGGCCAGACAAGCGAGGCCGCGCTCATCTTCCTGGGCGACCAGCCGTTGGTGCGAGCGGAAGTGGTCGAGAGACTGCTGGCCGGGTTCAGCTCGCCGGCGCTGCCCATCGTGGTGCCTCGATACCAGGACGGCGGCGGCGCCAATCCGCTGCTGATCCATCGCTCTGCGTGGCCGCTCGCACGCGAGGCGCGGGCGGATCGCGGCCTTGGGCCGGTCGTGCGCGACCACCCGAACCTGGTCCTCGAGATCGACGTGGAGGGCTCGAACCCGGACGTCGACACGCCGCAAGACCTGGCGGCGCTGGAGGCCGCCCGGGACCAGACGTCTCGGTAGAACTCGACGCGGTTGCGGGCGCCGGGCGCAAGCCGCTGGCCGCCCGGCTTTGCCGGTATCCGATACGCTTCAATCCGTCCGCAGACCTGAGTCAAGGTGAGCGAGGCCACCCGTCCCGCGCCCGCTCAGCTTCGATCCACTGAAAGCCCCGCCTCCTGAGGAGTATCGAAACGCACGCCGACCGAAGTTACCCGCTCGCCAGGGTCCAGAATCTGCGCGACGTGGGCGGCCTGACCACTGCCGACGGACGTCGTGTCCGAACCGGACTCCTATTCCGCTCCGCCGCACTCGATGGGCTGGAGGGCGCAGACGTATCGGAATTCACCCGGCTCGGCATCCGGACGGTCTACGACCTCCGAACAGAAACGGAGCGGACGGCACGGCCCGATCGGGTCCCTTCGGACGCGCGATACGTGGTAGTCGACGTTCTGGACGGCCTTGGGGGCCACTCGCCCGGCGAGATCCAGGAGGCCATGCGCAACCCTACCCTCGCTCGAGAGGCGTTTCGCGACGGCAAGGGTACGGCGATGTTCGTCGCTCAGTATCGGGCCTTCATCAGCCTCGACAGCGCTCGCGGTGCGTTTGGTCGGGTATTCCGAGATCTCGCCGACGAGGGCTGCCGGCCGGCCCTGATCCACTGCATGGGCGGCAAGGATAGAACCGGCTGGGCGGCAGCGTCGCTGCAGCTACTGCTTGGCGTGCCCGCCGATCTCGTGATGACGGATTTCATGGCAAGCAACGAGTCTCTGCGGCCGATGTTCCAGGGCTTTTTCGACGACTTCGAGGCACGCGGCGGCGATCCCGAGCTCATTGCCGAGTTCCTCTGGGTCCGCCCCGCTTATCTCGAAGCCGCGCTGGAGGAGATGAGGAGTTCGTTCGGTACGATCGAGCGGTACTTCGAGGATGGGCTCGGGCTCGACCAGCAGGCGCTGCGGGGGCTCCGCACAGCCTTCCTCGAAAGCATCTGAGCGCCGCCCGCTGAGCGCCGCCCACCGTGCCGACCGGTACGTTATGAGATCAGGGCACCATAACGATCTTGATGGCACCGCTCTTGGGGTCGTTGAACGTGTCGAGCGCCTTCCCGTACTCGGACAGCGAGAAGCGATGCGTGGCGACCTCGCGGATGCGTATCCGGCCCTGCTCGACGAGCGGCATGACCCGCAGCATCTCGCCGGCCGAGGCACGGCAACCGACGAGCTCGAGCTCGTCGAGAACTAGCCTCTGCATCGGGATCTCGACACCCTGGGTCGGGATGCCCACGGCCGCGCAGCGCCCGCCGCGACGGAGCATTCCGAGAGCCCACTGGACGGCGACCGGTACGCCGGCACACTCCAGAACGACATCGGCACCCAGGCCGCCGGTCATCGCTCTGACGACCGCCACCGGATCCCCGTCGCTGGTGTCGACTGTCTCGAAGCCGAGCGAGGCCGCCTTGGCCAGGCGGGCAGCGTTCCGTTCGCAGACGATGATTCTCCCGGCGCCCCGCGCCAGGGCCGCGTCTCCGGACAGCAGGCCGATCGCGCCGCCGCCGGTGATCGCAACAGTGTCGCCGGGGGCGACGCGCCCGCGGTTCGCTACGTGGAGGGCGATCGACGCCGGGTCGATGAGGGCTCCGTCCTCGAACGAGAGGGCGTCGGGCAGCTTGAAGATGCACTTGATGCCGTGCACGACGTAGGTTGCGTCCGCGCCCTGGTAGTTGTGCCCGTACTGCCGGTGCAGCCCCTCGACGCCGTAGTTCTCGCAGAGGTTGTAGTGGCCTTCGACGCACTTCTGGCAAACGCCACAGGCGTCGTGGGACGTGCCGGCGACACGATCGCCGACCTTCCAGCCGTAGCGCTCCGCCCCCGGCCCGACCTTCACGATCTCGCCGGCCCACTCGTGACCCGGGATGAACGGGAAGCTGACAGGCCAGAAGCCCGGATAGTCGCCCCGAACGAGATGGACATCGGTGCCGCAGATCGAGACGGCACGGACACGGGCAAGCACTTCGTTCGGGCCCGGCGTCGGGGTCGGCACTTCCTGGATCTCGAAGTGGTTGGGCTCGAGGACGACGAGGGCCTGCATGGTCGGAGACACTTCGGGCACAGAGACTTCCTCCCTAAATGACGGCCACGGGATCGATCATCGAACCCGTAGCACCGCGGATCTTGAGTGGCAGAGCAACGAACAGGAACTCGTAGACACGGTCTCGAGCGAGGGCCTCGAGGTCGAGGCTCTCCATCAGGTGAATGCCGTGCTCGATGAGCAACAGGTTGTGCACCGGCTGGGGATTGCCGGTCGGGCCTGGATCGGGGGCCGGCTGAACCTCGTACGTTTCGGTGTCGGTTCCGGTTGCGACGACCCCTCGCTCTAGGAGCCATTGCGCGGCGGAGATGTCGGGCCCGGCGGTCTTGTGGGCGGCCATGCGCTCGGCGTCGGGCCAGAGACTCATGTAGCCGGTTCGAATGAGAACGACGTCCCAGGGCCGGACCTCCACGCCCTGTGCAGAGCAGATCGCTTTCATCTCGGCGGCGTCGATCGGAGAGCCCTTCGGCAGGCAATCCACGCCGCGGAACCCTGGGGCGTCGAGAAGCACGCCGCGGGTGAAGAATGGCGGCATCTTCGCCGCGTCTCCGTAAGTCGGCCCGAAGTCGGTCAAGTGGTCGTCCGCACGGCCGCCGCCGTACCAGTGCGAATCCTCGCCGACCGTCATGTGAGCCAATGCGTCGATGTGCGCACCGGAGTGAGAGGTCGCCATTATGTATTCGGCCATATAGCCCAATCCGGCATCGTTCACGGGGCCCCAGGGCGTCGCACCCGTGACTCGGATTCCGCGCGGAGTCCGGTAGTTGAGGACCTGGAACGGCGGATGGCCTGGAAAGAGCGGCATCCCGGGATAGCGGGTCGCGGCGAGAGAGTACGTGCGGCCTTGTCGAACCAGTCGGGCCGCCTCGACCAGGCGCTCCGCGGGCAGTTCTCCGATCAGCCCGACCTCCCTGTTCTCACTCATCGACCTTTCCTCCCAGTTGCTACCTGATCGCCTCGTTCTTGCAGCGCCTGCCAGACCCGCTCTGGGCTGAGAGGCAGGTCGCGTATGACCGCCCCGCATGCGTCACGCACTGCGGCCGCGACCGCCGGTGCCACGCATAGCAGGGCCCCTTCGCTCATACCTTTCGAACCGTACGGGCCGGGACCGTCTTCGTTCTCGATGGTCTCGCTGCGCAACTCGAGCGGGAGATCCATGCTTGTTGGAATCCGATAGTCGATTGCGCCGAGATTCCGGATCCGGCCCGATTCGTCGAAGATGTAGTGCTCCATGAGAGTGTGGCCGAGGCCCTGGATCGCCGCGCCTTCGTCCTGCATGCGGACCTGCAGCGGGTTGATCGCCTTGCCGACGTCGGAGACCGTGACATGGCGGAGGATGGTGATGTCGCCGGTCCCCTCGTCGACCTCGGCCTCGATGGCGGTGCAGTTGAACTCGAAGAACGCCGGGGCTCCGCTCAGCGGATGGTTCGGCTCGGCATCCTTTCGCATCTCGCCGTTCCCGGTCAGCTCCCCGCCGAGGCGGCCCAGACCGGGCTTCAGTACTTCGAGGATCGTCAACTGCCGATCCGGTAGCTTGACGACGCCTCGCTCGACCGAAATATCCGACTCGTCGACCTCGTGGAGTCGCGCCGCCATCGTCCGGATCTGCGACTGGATGGAGCGACAAGCCATCAGTACGGAGTTGCCCATCAACACGGTGGAGCGGCTGGCAGAGGTCTGTTGGTCGTACGGCACGATCGCAGTGTCACCCATGACGATCGCGATCGAGTCGAGCGGAGCACCGAGCTCCTCGGCAGCGATCTGGGCGAGGATCGTCCGGGCGCCCTGGCCCATGTCCGACGTGCCCGCCAGCACTACGACGCTGCCATCGCCGAGTAGGCGAACCGTCGAGTACGAGAGGCCGGTGGTCGGTCCGGACTTGATGCCGACGGCGATGCCGCGTCCGTGACCCGGGGCGAGAGGCTGGTCCCATCCGATCAGGTCGGCGGCTCGGCGCACCGCCTGGTCCCAGTCGCCGTCCGCGGGCGTGTCGAACGGGATGAACGCGTCGCCCTTGCGCGCCAGGTTGCGCAGTCGAATCTCGAGTCGGTCGATGCCGAGAGCGCGGGCTCCCTCATCCAGGTTCGACTCGACCGCCCAGTTGACCTGCGGGTTGCCGAAGCCGCGGAACGCCGTGGACGGCAAGGTGTGCGACAGGATGCTGCGCGCGAGGATCCGCACCGCGGGAACGTTGTACGGCCCTGCGGCGGGATAGCTCCCCTTTCCGACGACGCGGTCGGCGATGTCCGTGTACGCACCGATGAGGTAGTCCGCCTTGACGTCCTGGAAGACGATCTTGCCGTCCGCCGTGAAGCCGGTTCGGACGCCGATCTCGCACGCTGCTCGGCGCGCGGCCTGGAATGACTCCTCGAGGCTCAGGATGAGCCGCACCGGCCGGCCCGCCTTCAGGGCCGCGTAAGCGACGAGGGGCTCGTACTTTGTGTGCTGCTTCCCACCGAAGCCGCCACCCGGATCCGGAGCGTAGACCCTGACCTTCGAGAGCGGAAGACCGAGAAGCTTCGCCAGGATCTTCTGCAACCAGTTGGGATGCTGGATCGAGCTCCAGACAGCGATTCCGTTGCCGTCCGGCGCCGCCATGAACGCATGCGGCTCGATCGCGAAATGGGTGACGATGGGGAACGAGTAGGAGTTCTCGATGACGAGGTCGGCCTTCCCCGCGTCCACGTCGCCCCAGCCCACTCGGTGCTCGCGGAGGACGTTCGTGGAGGCGAACTTGTCGTTCGGTCGCAGCGAGGGGTCCTGCACCAGGGGCGCCGCGGGGTCCAGCGCGGCCGCAACGGTGAAAACCGCAGGCAGCTCCTCGTACTCGACGTGCACCAGTCGCGCACCCTCCGCCGCCGCGTCCTTCGTTTCGGCCGCGACAATCGCGACGGGCTCGCCGTGGTACTTCGTCTCGCCGACCGCGATCACCGGCCGGTCCTCAAGCTGCGGTCCGAAGCGGGGCATGGGCTGGGGCAGGTCGGCCGCGGTCATGACGAGGCGGACGCCGGGTACCTGCTCCGCCTCGGAGGTGTCGATCGAGATGATCCTGGCCCGGGCGCAGTCGAGGGTGACGAGCTTCCCCTCGAGGACATCCGGGATCCGGATGTCCGCCACATATTCCTGGAGGCCCGAGACGCGCCCGAAGCCCCCGACGCGGTTGGGGGAGGTGCCGACCAGACGCGCGGTCATCGGTGTCCCCCTTCGGCGGCGGAGAGGACCGCCTCGGTGATCTGGAAGTAGCAGCCGCATCGGCACAGGTTGCCGGCCAGGCCCTCCTGGATCTCGGGCACGCTGGGATCGGCATTTCCGTCCAGGAGCGCCTGCGCAGCCACCAGCTGTCCTGGCGTGCAGAAGCCGCATTGGACGGCTCCCTTGTCGAGGAACGCCTGCTGGAGCGGGCTGAGCTGCCCGTCCTGGGCGAGCCCTTCGACCGTCAGGATCTCGGCACCGTCGGCTTCGACGGCGAGCATCAGACAGGAGTCGACGATCCGCCCGTCGACCATCACAGTGCAGGCACCGCATTCGCCGACCAGACAGCACTCTTTCGTGCCGGTCAGTTCGAGGTCATCTCGAAGGGCGTCGAGCAGGGTGTGATGAACGGCCACCTCGAGCGATCGCCCGCGCCCGTTCACGACGATATCGATGGAACGCATCTCCATGCTGCTCACTCCTCCACCGGCGCGTCCGATGCCAGCCGCTCGATCGCCGTGCGGACCGCCCGTGAGCCGAGAACGCGGAGCATAGCCAGGCGGTATTCGGGGCTCGCGCGCATCGAACGCTTCGACGGGCTGGCGTCCGCAAACATCCTCTCCAGGATCGGTGCCTTCGCAGCATCCGCCGCGGTGGGGTCGGCGAGAACGCCGCTTTCGTCGACCGTGAGAACCGGCCGAGGGCCCACGCTGCCGTAGGAGAGTCGGGTTACACCGTTCGCGTCGACCGAGCAGCAGACCGTGACCGAGGCGAGGTCGTGGCCGCGCCGGCGCGTCCGGCGCAGATGCGCCGCGCCCGTGCGACTTGTCGGCACCGGCAGCTCGATAGCGACGACCAGCTCGTTTCGCTCGAGCGCAGTCACACCCGACCGCACGAAGAACTCCGAGATCGGGATCCGCCGCGTGCCTTGTGGGCCGGCTGCGACGACAACGGCCCCATAGACGAGAAGCGGCGGCGCGGTGTCCGCGGCGGGCGATGCGTTGCAGATGTTGCCGGCGAGCGTCGCGCGGTTCCGGATCTGGACCGACCCGACGACGGCCGCGGCCTCGGCGAGCGCCTCGAATAAACGCCGCACGAGCTTACTCTCGGCGAGATCGGTCATGACCGTCGTCGCCCCGATAGTGACGATCCCATCGTGCTCGCGGATCTCGGGACTCAGCTCGGCGATCCGCTTGACGTCTATCACCACTCGCGGCCGCGCGGACCCGTCGCGAAGCCGGATGACGAGGTCCGTGCCCCCGGCCAGGACGCGGGCGTCCGGGCCGTGGGCATCCAGGAGCGCCACCGCTTCGGCCAGCGTCGCGGGCCGCTCGTAGGCGAACGTCTGCATGGTTTCGGAACCTCCGCGGCTCAGAGGATCTTATCGATCTCGTCGAGCAGCACCTGCGGGGTAGCCGCCCTTACGAAGTAGTAGGGGCGATCCGTGAACTTGGTTACCCACTTGGCGCGGGCGCGGCGTAGGGGCTCTGTGTCGACCATCGGCATCGGCCAGTCCGCGGCGAGCAGCTCGTTGAGCAGGAAGTAGTTCTGGAGCGAATGGAGCGTTTGGAACTGCCGCTCGAAGGGGATCATCTCGGCAAGCGTAGGGCTGTAGTTGCCGTCGATCGCCGGCACCACGACGACATCCACCGGGCTCTGCTCCTGGTAGAGCTCCCAGGTCGGCATTGCCCCGAAGAACTTCGCGACGCCTGCCTCTGGAGCGGCCTTGTCCGCGCGCTCCGTGCCTTCGGTGCGCTTCTTGATGAACGGCTCCTTGGAGCCCTTCACCGCGCGCCCGGCCTCGTCGATGATCGTCGTCTCCGTGGAGACCAGCAGCGCGCCGCGCCGGCAGGCTTCGAGCTGACCCATGCTCTTACCGTGATTTGATTCGCCGCCGAGGAACATCACGGTCTTGCCGCGATACCGGACCGCGGAGGCATGGAACGGGTGCAGACCCTTGGCCTCCAGGCGCAGGGCGAGCATCGCGACCACGACCTTCTGGATCGGACCGGCCGGCCACGGGCCCTGGAACGTCATCTTGCGTCCGTCGTAGGAGATCGACTTGTCGCCTTCCTGGTTCAGGACGATGTCGGGCTCCGCCAGGGTCACCTCGGGCGATATGCGCACGTCGGCGAGCCGGTAGTTGAGGAAGTTCAGGTCTTCGAGAACGTGCTGTCGGGGCTCACCGCCGTAAACGTCCACTCGCAAACGCGCAGTCTCGGCGGACATCTCCTCGGACAGTTGCAGTCGTTCGTTCATGTGCTCCTTCTCCAGGCGGCCTTGGCGCCGTGGCACCCCTGCTCGGGGTCGTGCCGATCGACCTATGTCGCGGCGTCTTGGTGTTGCGTCGGGTCGCGCCGAACAGCCTCCGGCATCCGACACGAAAAAATCAGGATCTGCTCGGCGACTCGCCGTCAGTTCAGGTTCGGACCGGCCCCTTGCGCAGGCGCCGGATCGTCGGACCAGGTCTCCCGGAACATGTCGCCCGCCGCTTCAAAATGGAGGTGGTATGCCGCCTCGGCCTGATCGGGGTCACGGCTGCGGAGGGCCGTGAGAATCGGGACGTGGAGGTCGGCGATGTCGCGCGGGTTCACGCCCGGGACTCCGAGGGTGATAAATGTTCGGGAGAGCGGTTCGAGATATCGCCAGACCCGTTGAAGGGTGTGGTTACCGGACAGCTGGATGATGCGGCCATGGAACGCGACGTCGATGACGGCCTCCGTGTGGGTGTCGCCCGCGTCGGCCGCTTGCTGCATTTCTTCGATATAGCGCTCGAGTTGGTCGAGGTCGGCCTCAGACATCAGAGGCAGGGCTAGTCTCGCGCCGAGCGATTCGAGCTCCGCCCGAATCCCGTAGGCCTCGAGCAGCTCGGCTTTGGATGGGTGTCGGACGCGAGCGCCCCTATACGTCGAAATCTCGACGACCCCGAGACCTTCGAGGTCCCGCAGTGCTTCTCGCACGGGAGCCTGGCTAATGCCAAGCTCCCGTGCAACTCGGGTCTCGACGATTCGAGAGCCGGGCGGGTACGCGCCGGCCAGAATCTCTTGCAGAAGACGGTCCTTGACCTGATCGCTCAGGGGGCTGCGTGAGATCTGGACGTCTGGCGGCATCGAGTCTCCGGTTAGAGCTTTGGTGCGTCACCCTGGCGCGGCGAGAGCCCTTCGGCGGCCGTCTCGAGGATCTCGACGAGACCGGTGGTTCCGTTGATGCGGATCCGGTCGCCGCTCTTGATCTTCTGAGTGGCCACGTCTGTCCCGACGACACAAGGGATGCTGAACTCGCGCGACAGAACGGCCGGGTGAGACACCGTGCCGCCAGCGTCGGTAACGAGGCCAACGATCTTGGTAAAGAGTACAACCCAGGCCGGGTTGGTCATGATGCAGACAAGGATATCGCCTGATCTGACCTGGTCGAATTGGTCCTCCGTTAGGACGACCTTGGCGATGCCTTCGACGACACCGGGGGAGGCGGCGAGGCCGTTGATCTGGCCTTTGACCGTCGAGGGCTTACGGGTGAATTTGTCGGGGAAGCCCCACAGGTTCAGGTAGGGGAAGGCCAACTGGGTGGGCGTGCAGGTGCCGATCCACGACTTCGGGCGGAAGGTGTACGCCTTGTCCTGGGCTGCCCGGCGCTCGGCCACCAGGGCCCGGCCGTCCATGCCTGAAGGATTGCCCATGAAGACCCGGAACTCGTTGTACTTGAAGTAGACGACGTCCTCGGGGGAGTCGAGGACGCCCATCTCCACGAGCTTCTGGCCGCACAGGATGAGGGCCATGCGGAGGTGGGCGTTGGCACCCTGGTCGATGTAGAAGTGATGGTCCGGGGTAAGCGGGGCCATCTTGAGGTTGACGTCGTTGGCCACTTTCATTTCGGCCAGCGCGTCCCCGCTGAGGCCTACAAGGATTTCCTTGGCGGCGGCGGCGATGTCGTCGGCAAGTACCTTGATGGTCTTGGGATAGTCGTAGTTGGTCTCGATGTAGCCGCGGATCAGTTCGATCACCGGCTCCATGTGCTCGCGCACCGTCGGGAATCGGAACTCGTGGCTCCAGACCGCGTGCCAGCCGTATTCCTTCTGGTACGGCTCGATCCGGTCGGCGATGAACTTCTTGCCGCGCTCGGTCGACTTGAGAGCGGCGATGATCTCACCGGCGGTCTCGTGCTTGAAGGCGGTGGCCAGGACGGTATCCGCCTTGGCCTCTTCCTTCATCTTCCAGAGGGCCTCGATCGAGTCCCAGTTGCGGTCCTTGGCCGAGTTCTGGAGGCGTCCCAGGAGCTGCTCGTTGATCTTGCCGTGAGTCTTCTCCATGACGGCCCGCAGGTTGAGCGTCGCGGAGAGCTGGGCGAAGTTGAGCATCCAATGGATCTTCCAGTGCCGGTCGTGGATGTCGATCGCATCCTCGAGCAGGACGGCCATTTGCGCCAGGCTCATCTGCGAAGCCTGGTCGAACTTGTCCTCGAGATACTTGAAGTTGTGGTCCATCTCCGGGCGAAGTCGCCCGTTCCACCACGTCGCGAACTCATCGCCGTAAGTGGGCAGGACGAAGCCCAGATACGCGCCGATCTTGGCGGCGTAGTCTGGATCCTCGGGCACCACGGGCACGATCGCGGAACCGTACTCGCTTGCGGGCGTCGAGAGACCCGCCTGGGCCGGGATGGCCGCGGTGTACAGGTAGCCGTTGACAATCTTGGCGATCCAGTCCGTCGCGAACGGGGTGCCGAAGCGGCGGAACATGTGATCGCAGCTGAGCCACCAGCCGCCGATGTCGTTGTACATCGGGCTGATGGGATGCGGGCAATGCAGGTCGTCGTAGACCCAGAACAGTTCCTTCTCGGTCTCGGACGCCCACTCGACGGGGAAGTCCTTGTCTCCGAAGAACTGCCCAAGCACCTCTTCGCCCGGGCCAACTAGTTTTGTGGCTTCCGCCATTGCCGTTGCCTCCAGATACAAGTGCGCTTGACGTCGGCTCGCAGATGTCTACGCGGTCTAGATACGGGCCGCGAGCCGTGCCGTTGGCAGGTGTCAGCGAATTGGCCGTCGTATTGATTGACGATTGCCGGACCAGGTCCGGAAGACTCGACCGGTCGTCAACCTGCGGGCCCCTCGCCGCCCATCACGACGAGAAGACCTCGTCTCCAGGGCGGCGCGGAACACATGTGACGGGGGACACCCGATGCGAAGTGCTGGGACCGTACGACTACGCCGCCGTGCTGGGCTTCGTCACCTGGCGCGGGAACATGATCACGATGTTGAACCAGCCCAGGAATGCTCCAAGCATCCCACCCAGGAAGGCGGTGATGGCGCAGAAGATCACGATCGCATACGGGAGCATGTCCGCGCCTACGTTGAAGTCCTTGAACCATCCAAGGAACGTGCCCGTGAAGTAGCAGGCAAGGAACATCGTGATTCCGTTGAAGAACGGGAGCGAGCCGGTCTGCGTGACGGGCATGTACTTCATGGCATAGATCAAGGCGCAGAAGCCGAGGAAGAAGGACACGTAGAGGGCCACGTTGTTGTTCGTAAGCGTCTGCAGCCCGAAGTTGAGAACCTGGCCGTCGCCGAGGATCTTGACGAGAACCTGGTAGAGCAGGCCGATCAACATGACGCCGATGACGCCGAGGGTGTACGCGGGAACCATCGTCTTCAGCGCAGAGGGCTTGGCACCCAGAGCGAAGTACTCGGCCCACACGATGAACGCCGCCCACAGCGGCAGGTTGAGCTGGCCGAGCCAGATGCCGAAGGGCAGGCTCACGATGACGGTGATCGCGACGGCCAGCCAGAGCGGGATCGTGTTCTTGGTTTCTGTCTCCACGCCGAACCTCCTACTCGCCGGAGCCAGCCCATCTGGCTGGTCGACCAACACAGACTCGGGCAGACAAGGCTGCCAGAGGCGAACAGTCGGTCTGGCGGAAGGGGCCAGCAAGTGCCGTTCGGCACTATCATCGATCATCGATTATTGTTGGACTAGCGAACCAGCGGACCCCACCTGAGGCCACTCAACCATGCTCGACTCTCCCCTGCTCCGGACGGCACGACTCGGTCCTACGGACTACTGGAACGACTCGTGCGCGGTCGACGAGCTGGCGTACGCCATCGAGCGCGGCGCCACCGGAGCCACCTCGAACCCCTCGATCGTGCTCGAGGTCATCGGCAAGGAGAAGGCGCACTGGGTTCCGCGGGTCCGCCAGCTGTCCGCCGAGAACCCGACCTGGTCCGAGGTGGAGTTGACCTGGGCGATCATCGAGGAGATGGCCGTCCGGGGAGCTGCGAAGCTCGCCCCAATCCAGCGCGAGTACGGGCGAAAAGGCAGGCTGTCGGTGCAGACGAACCCGGCCAACTACCGCGACGCGGCGCGAATGGTCGAGCAGGCCGTGCGCTTTGCCGCCCTCGCCCCCAACCTCCACGTCAAGTTCCCGGCCACGTCCGCCGGCATCGTCGCCATCGAGGAGGCCACGGCCAGAGGGGTCAGCATCAATGCGACGGTTTCGTTCACGGTCCCGCAGGCAATCGCCGCGGCCGAGGCAGTGGAACGTGGCCTGAACCGGTTCGCGGACGCCGGCGGCGACGCCGGAAAGGTTGTCCCGATCGTGACCATCATGATCGGCCGCCTGGACGACTGGCTGAAGGTCGTCGTCGAGCGCGACGGCCTTTCCGTCAATCCGGCCGCGCTGGACTGGGCTGGGATCGCCGCGTTCAAGCGAACGTACGGCATCCTCAAGGAGCGCGGCTATCGCAGCCGCATGCTGGCGGCGGCTTTTCGCCATCATCTCCACTGGACCGAGTTGGTCGGCGGGGAAGTCAGCCTGACCATTCCGTACGCCTGGCAGGTCCGCTTCAACAACAGCGGCATCGACCCGGTCGCGCGGATGGACGAACCCGTAGATCCGGCCATCCTTTCGGAGCTCTGCGACAAGCTTCCCGACTTCAGGCGCGCGTACGAACCGGAAGGGCTTACGCCGGCCGAGTTCGACACGTACGGCGCCACCGTCCGTACTCTTCGCGGCTTCATCAAGGCCTACCACGACTTGCAGGCCGCGATCCGCGACATCGTCATTCCGAACCCCGACGTCCGGACCGTCTGAGTCCGACGCAGTAACAGCCACGGAGGCCAACATCGTGACAACGCAGGTACCCGGTTCGGTCGAGCAAGTTGCCCCCCCGATCCTGAGCCACTGGATCGACGGCCGGCCGGTCGAGGTCCTTCGCGAGCACACGGGCGCGGTCCACGACCCTTCGACCGGCGCCGTCATCGCTCGGGTCCCGCGCGGCGGGGCAACCGAAGTCGACGCGGCCGTCAGCGCCGCCCGGCGGGCATTTCCGGCCTGGCGCGACATGCCGCTCATGGCTCGCAGCCAGATCTTCTTCGCCTACCGAGAATTGGTATACCGGCACCGTGAGGAACTCGCGGCGCTGATCACGCGGGATCACGGCAAGACGTTTCCCGACGCTCTCGGCGAGGTCATGCGAGGCCTGGAGACCATCGAGTTCGCCTGCGGGCTGCCCATCCACCTGGCCGGCCTGAACACGCCGAACGTCTCGACCAAGGTCGATGCGCACACGCTCCGCCAGCCGTTGGGCGTGGCCGCGGGAATCACTCCGTTCAACTTCCCGGTGATGGTCCCGATGTGGATCTACCCGATCGCCATGGCATGCGGGAACACGTTCGTCTGGAAGCCCTCCTCGCATACGCCGGGGGCGACGCAACTCCAGGCCGAACTGTGGAAGGAGGCCGGGCTTCCCGACGGCGTCTTCAACGTCGTCTACGGCGGCCGTGAGGCCGTCTCCGCCATCCTTGAGCACCCCGGCGTCGACGCCATCCAGTTCGTCGGCTCCACTCCGGTCGGCCGCTATGTCTATGAGACCGGCGTGAAGAACGGCAAGCGGGTCGGCGCCTACACGGGTGCCAAGAACGCGATGCTCGTCCTCCCCGACGCGGACATGGACCTCGCTGCCGACGCCGCCGTGGCGTCGGGCTTCGGTTCGGCCGGCGAGCGCTGCATGGCCCAGACTCTGATCATCGCCATCGGCGACTCCGCAGACCGGTTGCTGCCGCTCATGAACGAGAGGATCGGCAAGCTCAGGATCGGCGCAGGCATGGAGCCGGACGTGGACATGGGTCCCGTCTACTCGGCCGAGCACCGCGCCTCCATCGTCGAATGGATCGACAAGGGCGTGGCCGAAGGCGCGGAGCTGGTCCACGACGGGCGGCCGTTCCACGTGGCCGAGCACCCGGACGGCTACTTCCTGGGCGTGACCCTCTTCGACCACGTGACCCCCGAGATGGAGATCTACCGCGAGGAAATCTTCGGGCCTGTGCTCGGCATCGTCCGTGCCAAGACCTACGACGAAGCAATGTCGATGATCAACGGCCACCAGTACGGCAACGGGACCGCGATCTTCACCACCGACGGCGGAGCGGCTCGCCGTTTCGAGCTCGAGGTGGACGTTCCGATGATCGGGATCAATGTGCCGATCCCCGTGCCGGCAGGCTACCTCTCGTTCGGCGGCACGCGCGGCTCGGCCTTCGGCGACCTCAAGATGCGCGGCGAAGACGGCATCCGCTTCTTCACCCAGCAGAAGATGGTCACCGTCCGCTGGCCGGAGCCCGGTCGACGGGAGGCCCTCAGCCTGGCCTTCCCCGGCAACCGCTGAGTCCGGCTACAGGCCGCCCGTCGAGTCGCCACCAAGGGAGATCTCATGAGTCAGCTTGACGCTTTCAGACTCGACGGCCGGGTGGCCTTCGTGTCGGGTGGCGGCGGGGCGATTGGATCCGCGATCGCGCTCGCCCTCGCCTCGGCGGGAGCCAGGATCGTAGTCGGCGACATCTCCCAGGAGCGCGCCGACGCCTCCGCGAGGGCCATCGAGAGCGCCGGCTCGGAATGCCTCGCCATGGCCGCCGACATTGCCGACCCGACGCAGGCCGAACGCCTGATCCAACGGGCGGTCGGTCGGTTCGGAAGGCTAGACATCATCGTGAACGCGGTTGGCGGCGGTGCCGGCAAGGTCATCTTCGACGCCGAGGCGTATCCGCTCAAGGAGTGGGACTGGATCTTCGACCTCAACCTGCGAAGCACTCTCGTAGCTACGCAGGCCGCGGTGAAGGCCATGATCCAGAGCGGCCACGGAGGCCACGTCCTGAACATCTCGTCGGTCCGGGCGCAGCTCGGGATCAACACCGGCTACTCGGCCTACGTCGCCGCAAAGGGTGCCGTCAGCTCCCTGACCCGCCAATGGGCGACCGAATGGGCAAAGTACGGCATCACCGTCAACGCCATCGCCCCGACCTTCGTCGACACTCCTCAGGTGGCGATGCTGCTCGACGACCCGGCCTTCAAGGCCGACGTCGTCAACCGCATTCCGTTGAAGCGCGTCGGCGAGACCGGGGACCTGGTCGGGGCCGCGCTCTTCTTCACGTCGGATGCCTCGTCGTTCGTGACCGGTCAGATCCTCACGATCGACGGCGGCCTCACTGCGACTCAATAGCCGGCACGGGAGTCAGTCGATGGAACAGGTAACACGCAACATTCGCACTGAGACGAAGCTGCGCGGCTGCAACCCGAGCTACGTCGTCACCCGCGACGGGGTTGTCGTGATCGATACGCCGCAGCTGCCGACGAAGGCCGTTGCGATGCGCGCGGAGGCCGAGTCGCACGGCCCGGTCCGCTATGTCATCAACACCGAGCATCACGTCGACCACATCTTCGGCAACTACTACTTCAAGGGTGCGGGCACGGTAGTCAACCACGAGGGCCTGTACAACCGCTTCATGGTCGTGTACCCGGAGCTCGATCCGTTCGCCTACGCCTTCGAGGCGCTGCCGGGGCCCAAGGCCAAGGGCACCGACCTCGACGATCCCGAGGGCGTGGCCCTTTGGCCCGATCGGGACGTGTACTACTCCGACCCTAACATGGGCAAGATCGTATTCACCGGAGACCTGACGCTTCGCGTCGGCGACCACACGTTCGACTGTCTCCACACGCCGGGCCACACGCCCGGGCAGATCGCCGTTCACGTTCCGGAGGAGCGCACGGTCTTCACCGGCGACACGGTCTTCTCCCAGTGCCAGACCTGGCTCATGACTTCAAATGTGGACGAGTGGCTCACGTCCCTCGACCGGATCTGCGGCCTCGACGTGGATCACGTGGTGCCGGGCCACGGTCCGGTGGCTACCAAGAAGGCCTTGGAGATGCAGCGAGCCATTCTCCTCGAGTGGAAATTCGCCGTGGCCCTTGCCGTGGCAAAGGGTTGGTCTCGGGAGGAGACGGTGTCCAGGGTCAGCTTCGCCGATCGATTGCCGGTCGACGTCGGCCAGGGCTACATGATGGATTACATCCAAACGCTCAACGCAGGCTCGTTGTGGGACAAGCTCACCGCGGTCGCGACTCTCGGCTGAGCCATCGTGGCAGGCCGGCAGCGACCCGTCGCAGAGCCGCGCAGGTACTCGCGCATCGCGACTGAAGCCGATGAAAGGAATGACGGACACGATCCTGAGACCCGACCCGAACGCCGCCATTGTCATGGGTTTCGCACTTGGCTCGTCCGTTTCGGCCCCACCACCGCAGCCCTGCTGTTCGACGCGCGAGCCTCGTATCCAAGGAGATTGATATTCAGATGGCCGAAACTGCTAAGCCCCAGAAGGCTGCCAAGCGTTACATCTACGCATGGGGCGGCGGCCGGGCCGAAGGCAACGGCGGGATGAAGGATCTGCTGGGCGGCAAAGGAGCCGGCCTGGCGGAGATGACCAACGCAGGTCTTCCTACGCCCCCCGGATTCACCATCACCACCGAAGCCTGTAACGACTACTTCAATGCGGGCAAGACTCTCCCGGCCGGCCTGTGGGCGGACGTTCTCAGTGCCGTCAAGGTCGTCGAGCAGCAGTCGGGCAAGGGCTTCGGCGATTCGAAGAACCCGCTCCTGGTCTCGGTGCGCTCCGGCGCCAAGTTCTCGATGCCGGGCATGATGGACACGGTCCTCAACCTCGGACTCAACGAGACGACCCTCCAGGGCCTCATCGCCATCACCGGCAACGAGCGCTTCGGCTGGGACGCATACCGCCGCTTCATCAGCATGTTCGGCCGCATCGTGCTCGATGTGCCGACGCGTGCAGTGAAAGGCAAGGACGGGTCCACCGTCGAGTACAACCGCTTCGATGAAGCGCTCGACGCGGCCAAGGAGAAGCACGGCAAGGGCGCCAAGGACACCGATCTCAACGTCGACGACCTCAAGAAGCTCGTCGTCGCGTACAAGAAGATCGTCAAGGACACCATCGGTCGCGAGTTCCCGAACGAGCCCAACGAGCAGCTGGACCTGGCGATCAAGGCGGTCTTCGCCTCGTGGTTCGGAAAGCGCGCCAACGACTACCGCAACAGCCAGAAGATCGCCCACGACCTCGGCACCGCGGTCAACGTGGTGACGATGGTCTTCGGCAACATGGGTGACGACTCCGGTACCGGCGTTGCGTTCACCCGCGACCCGAACACCGGCGAGAGGGTCCTCTACGGCGAGTACCTCACCAACGCCCAGGGCGAAGACGTCGTAGCCGGTGTTCGAACGGCACCCAAGATCGCCCAGCTGGCGACCGACATGCCCAAGGTCTACGCCGAGTTCAAGAAGATCGCCGACAAGCTCGAGAAGCACTACAAGGACGTTCAGGATCTCGAGTTCACCATCGAGCGCGGCCACCTCTACATGCTCCAGACTCGGTCGGCGAAGCGCACCGCGGCCGCCGCGGTGAAGATCGCGATCGACATGGTCAAGGAGAAGCTGATCACCCAGGAGGAGGCCCTCGCCCGCATCGAGCCGGCGCAGGTCGACCAGCTGCTGCGCGATCAGTTCGATCCCAAGCTCCGCGCCGCCGCAAAGCGCATGGCCAAGGGCCTCAACGCGTCGCCAGGTGCGGCCGTTGGCAAGGCCGTGTTCCACGCCGACGTGGCTGCCGCTTGGGCCGCCAAGGGCGAGAAGGTCGTCCTCATCCGCGAGGAGACGTCTCCGGACGATTTCCACGGCATGGCCGTCGCGCAGGGCATCCTCACCGCCAAGGGTGGCGCGACCTCACACGCCGCGGTCGTCGCCCGCCAGATCGGCAAGCCTTGCGTCGCGGGTTGCGCCGAGCTCGAAGTCAACTACGCCACCAAGTCGTGCCACGCCAACGGCGTGACCCTCAAGGAAGGCGACTGGGTCAGCCTCGACGGCTCGTCCGGTGAGGTATTCGCCGGCGCCATTCCGACCGTCCGGGCCCGGTACGAAGACCAGAAGGACCTTCAGACCGTCCTCGGCTGGGCCGACAAGGTCCGCAAGCTGCAGATCTGGACCAACGCCGACAAGCCGGAAGAGGCCGCTCAGGCCCGCTCCTACGGCGCCCAGGGCATCGGCCTCTGCCGCACCGAGCACATGTTCCGCGAGGGCCCACGCCTCGAGATCGTGCGCAGCGCGATCCTCGTCGCCAACGAGGCCACCCGCGCCAAGGCCAAGATCGCCGCAGGCCAGACCCTCAACGCAGAGGAAAAGGCAGTCATCAAGCAGTTCGACGCGGCGATGGCCAAGCTCGAAGTTCTCCAGCAGGGGGACTTCGAGGGCATCCTCGCCGCGATGTCGGGCCTGCCGGTCGTCATCCGCCTGATCGACCCGCCGCTCCACGAGTTCCTCCCGAACCTCGAGGATCAGCTGGTCAAGGTCACCAAGGCCGGCGACAAGGCCACTGCCAAGGACAAGGAACTGCTCGCGACGATCAAGTCGATGCACGAGCAGAACCCGATGCTCGGCCTGCGCGGCTGCCGCCTCGGCCTGATGATCCCCGATTTCGTCAAGATCCAGACCCGGGCCATCCTCAACGCGGCCGTCGCCGTGAAGAAGGCCAAGAAGGACCCGCGGCCGGAGATCATGATCCCGCTCGTCGGCCACGTGAACGAGCTGATCGCCACTCAAACGCTTCTCGAGGCCGAGGCTGCCGCCGTGGTCAAGGCCGCCGGCGTCAAGATCGACTACAAGTTCGGCACCATGATCGAGATCCCGCGGGCCTGCTGGGTCGCGGACGAGATCGCCAAGTACGCCCAGTTCTTCAGCTTCGGCACCAACGACCTGACCCAGATGACGTTCGGCTACAGCCGCGACGACGCCGAGGGCGGGTTCCTGCTCAAGTACGTCGAGGACAAGATCCTCCCGTACAACCCCTTCCAGTCGCTCGACCCCGTCGTCGTCCAGGAGATGAAGATGGCCGTTCAGCTGGGCCGCAAGACTCGCCCCGACCTGAAGGTCGGCATCTGTGGCGAGCACGGCGGCGACCCGATGTCGATCGGGTTCTGCAACGACATCGGCCTCAACTACGTTTCCTGCTCGCCGTTCCGGGTGCCGGTGGCTCGCCTCGCGGCGGCCCAGGCTGCCCTCGCCGGCGCGGCGGAGCGCGACAAGTAACCGTTCCTCGTCCGTAACTCGAAACGCCCGGCGGTCTTCCGCCGGGCGTTTCGATTCAGGGGCGTGGTGTGTGGCGCTCGGCAGCGCAGTCGCCGCGGCGCTCGGTCGCCTCGATCGGTGGGCATCAGAGCGAGGATGACTCTCGCCCGATGACCCGAGGGCCGGGCCATATCGCGCCCGTGGTCGGCTGTCCCGGAGTGGTGATGCACCCCACGCAACGTGCTCACGACGCGGCTGCCGGCGTCGCGAGGACGTCTAGGATTCGACTCAAATCCCGCGGGCGCGAGTGACGGCGCGCTCTTCGCAAACGGCTCGGGCACCCCCTCCCCGGGCCGTTTGCCGCGTCTGGGACTCGCTCGCCCCAGCCGGCTCGCCTCTTGGTCGGCCTAGACCAGTTCCGCCTCGATCATCGACGCCAGCTCGCGCGCGTTCGTAGAGCCGTAGTTCGCGTAGCAGTTGTTCATCAGGACGTGCATCTCGTGCGCCTCCTGAGCGGCCTCACGGATGCGCGGCAGCCACTCTGCCAGTTCGTCGGCGCTATAGAGGTAGCGGAACCTCTCCACCACCGGGATCCCGGTCGCCTCCCACGTCTCCGCGCGCCGACCGTGGAACCGGACGATGGCAAGCTCGGGCGAAGTCACGGCGACCAGGGGCGGCACGCTGCTGCGCAGTCCCTGAGGCCCGTCGACCATCACGAACGGGATTGCGTTGTCGGAAAGGAAGAGGAGGGTCCGCTCCCGGTTCTTCTGGTTGAACCAGGTTTCGCTGCGGAATTCCACCGCGGACCGAACCTCGCCGAGCCGTTGCCGCGCCTCGAGGATCAGGTCGCGGCTCTCACTCGTGGGAAAGAACCAGCGCGGGTACTGCAGCAGCACAGAGCCCAGCTGCCCGCTCGCGACGAGCGGCTGGAGCCCGGCGAGATACATCTCCCAGACGCCGTCGCGGAGCTCGGCGGGGAGGTCTCGGGCGTACAAGCGTGACTTGGCCGCGAGCTCCTCCGGCAACGCTGCCCGAATGTCCTTGGGCAGTCGTTTGGTCTCCGTCGGCTGGCCGGTCATGAGCGCGTGGGCCTTGGCATCGAATACGAAGTCGGGCGGGGTGCGCGCGACCCACGCCTCGGCCACGCGCGCGCTCGGCAGCGCGTAATAGGTGGCGTCGATCTCGACGATCGGGAACGTTTCTGCGTAGAAGGTGAGCCGCTCCTCGGCCGAATCCGCTCCGCGAGGGTAGAAGACACCCGGCGCGGTCATCGTCGGATCCGTCCATGACGCGGTGCCGATGCGGATGGTCGCCCCGGCCGCGGTCACAATCGGCAGAGCGGCCGCCTTCGCCACAGGGACGGCCCGCTCTCCGGAAACACCGGCCCCGGGATCGTGCAGGTTGGCGGCGGGCGACGGATCGAGGGGCAGGATCGGCATGCCGTCAGGGTGCCGCATCGTTGGCGTTCGCGCCAGACCGTTACTCGCAGACCCGTTACTCGCAGCCCCAATCGGGGCGGCCCGCGGTCAGAGCCACGCGACGCGTTCCGCCTTCCTGGGAGAGCAGCCGTCGGCCCAAGCCGATCATGGCTCGGCCGGCGCGCATCTTGGCCGATCGGAGCGCCCCCGGAGCTTCCTCCGCTCCGCGGGGCGCCGACCAGTTGGCCCGACGCCACTCCTCGCGAAGCATCGCGGCGTGGGCTTTGGCGTATCGAAGCTGCTCGGTCTCGTCGAAACCATGGGGACGCATGGTGGTCTTCTCCTTCGTTGAAGGCGGACCGGAACGCCGGCTCGTCGGCCTTCGGGTTCGTCCGGCTCTCCCTTGTTTGCGATCCA
>Ga0302263_10000229_pt1 | contig 22101 bp, 27 predicted proteins | sample II_Fen_N1_4_FD_194564 | JGI IMG/M metagenome (GOLD analysis project Ga0302263, IMG submission 194564) | Peat permafrost microbial communities from Stordalen Mire near Abisko, Sweden - II_Fen_N1_4 | ecosystem: Environmental > Terrestrial > Soil > Wetlands > Permafrost | place: Sweden: Abisko... | reverse complement strand
CTGGTTCGGCTGAGCCCGCCGAGCACCTCATCGGCCGGCGCGCCGAGCCCGTGTCCAGCCAGTGCATCGCGGGCCTGGAAGAACCGCTCCACGAGGTCGCGATCCGGCTGAGGTCGTCGCTTGGTGCGGACCAGCGCGACGAACGCCGCGAGGAAGCTGCCCCAGTCGCGACCACCCGAGCGCCGGGCTCGGTAGAGGGTGCGCGCCGACGGACGCTGGTGCTCGGTCAGGCGCGTTCCTGCGGCGTACGACGGGTCGGCCAGGAACAGGTCCACGATCCGGGTGACGAGGAAGTACTCCTTGTCGACCAGATGCACATGCGCCCGGCCGTTCAGGGCGGGCAGGAACCACGCCAGGGACTCCTCACCCCCGTGCCCGCCGCGGAGGAACTGCCCGGACTTGAGCTCGTGGAGCGAGGACCTGGACCCGGACCGCACTGCCGCGATCAGCTCGGCCGCCTCGGCGACGCACAGGTCGACACTCGCGTGCGCGATCACCGGGGTCGACGCGTCCTGCAGGTTGGTGCCGGAGAATCCCGACTCGTCACAGGCGATCTCCACGACGGGGCCGGCGAGCCCGTCCACCGGCGGCAGCCCGCCCTGAAGTGGCAACCTCACATCCGATCCTCCCGCCTGCGGACCATGCTCGCCCGCCCGACCGGATCAGACCACCGATTTGCCGTCCTACCCGGCTGCGACGGATGGGGGCACCCGACGGGGTCTTCGGCTGCGGTCGACGTACTCTGATCGCGACGCGAGCACGCGCTTCCTGGCGATCGCTACGAGGGATGCAGCCGCGCGATCAGCTCGATCTCGACGGCGATGTCGAACGGAAGCTCGGCGAGCCCGACCGCGCTGCGCGTATGGCGTCCCGACTCGCCGAAGACCTGCACCAGCAGATCTGAGCAGCCGTCGATGACGGCAGGCGTCTGGTTGAAGCCCGGCGCGACGTTGACCATCCCGAACACCTTGACGATCCGGGCGATGCGATCGAGGCCGAGCTCGGCGTTCAGCGTGGCGAGGATGGACAGCGCGGTGAGCCGGGCGGCGTCGCGACCCTCCTCCAACGTCAGATCTCCGCCGACCTTGCCGCGGATGACGGTGGTGCCGTCGATCGGCCCGTGCCCACCGACATGCACCGTCTCCCCGTCCACGACACAGGCCAGGTAGTTGCCTGCCGGTGGAAACGGCTCCGGGAGCACGATGCCCAGCTCACGAAGCCGCTCAGCGATCACGGAGGCAGCCTAGCCACACGCCAGTACGGCCCAGGGACGCAGCGAGCCCACCACGCGCGTCGGGCAGCTATGTGGCGGGTGCGTCGGTGGGCTCACCACCCGAGCTCGCGCAGTCGCGCATCGCCGATTCCGAAGTGATGGCCCACCTCGTGGATGACCGTCCGCCGCACCTGCTCGACCACCTCGGCCTCGCTGCCGCACACCGCACAGATCGCACGGCGGTAGATCGTGATCCGATCCGGCAGGGCCCCGGCGTAGAAGGTCGAGCGGCGTGTCAACGGGACTCCTTGGTAGAGGCCCAACAGGCCAGCCGGACCCGCGTCGTGTTGCACGGTGACCGCCACGTTGCTCATGATCTCTCCGAGCTCGTCGGGCAGACCATCGAGCGCCTCGGTGACCATCACCTCGAACCGCTCGGGTTCCACCTCGACCATGCGGCAAGTGTCCAGCCAGACCCAAGACGGGCGACGGCGGGCGCCAGCCCTTCGGAAGACCCCAGCGGATCGCGGGCAGCTGAGGACGTCGGGTCTCAGGGTCCGGCGAGAGCCGGCTTCAGCTCTCGAGGTCGTCGGCGTACCGCTGGGAGGGGGCCTGGTGGAAGGCGGACTCGAGAAGCGACTCCACGTGGTCGGCCGTCATCTCCAGACCGGTCACCAGCTCGGCCATCGCCATTCCCACCGCGAACCCGTCAGGACGTCCGTCATCGCCCTCGCTCCCCGGGTCGGCGGACAGATCGTCCCAGGCCAGGTCGAACGGGGGCCGCAGCTCTTCGGCACCGCGCCCGGGTCAGTGATGTACAGGTACTCGTTGTCATCGAAGAGCAGCTGAGGACCGATGCCGAGCCCCGTGTTTCGCCTGACATGAGGACGCCGCGGATGCCATGCTCGGGGCCCGCCCTGCCCTGGAGGTCCCGTGCACCGAAGCCTGGCGGTCCTCGCCCTCGTCGTCGCCGGGCTTGCGGCCGTGCCCCCCGCGCACGCCGTCCCGACCTGCGGTGGCAAGCCGGCGACCAGGGTCTTCGGTGGCGGCAACGACGTCGTGACCGGAACGAACGGCGACGACGTGGTGATCCTCGGCGGCGGGGACGACGTCTACCAGGACGACAACGGAGGCGACGACACCATCTGCGCCGGCCCCGGCGACGACACCGTGTACGCCGTCTCCCCGGGTGCCGACGTCATCGACCTCGGTAGGGGCGACGACTGGGCCCAGGTGGATTTCCAGTCGCGCGTCACCGCTGGCGAGGGCAACGACACGGTGCTCGCGGGCTGGTCCGCTGTGGTGAGGGGCGGACCGGGACGCGACGAGCTGAAGTCTGAGATCGGCTCGCCGCGGCTTCTCGGCGGACCGGGGGACGACCATCTCCAGATCGGCCTGTCGACGCCCAGCGCGAACGGCGGGAAGGGGACCGACTCGGTCGGCTTCTGGTTCGGCAACCAGCCGGTCCGGGTCGATCTGGCCAGGGAGAGGGCGTCGAGCCCCGACGCAGGCGCCATGCGGCTGGTCGCTGTCGAGGACGTGGACGGCACCGCCTATGCCGACGTGATCCGCGGGAACGGAGGCCGGAACGTGTTGCGCGGTTCAGGCGGCAACGACCGGATCTACGGCGGAGGAGGCCGCGACCGGGCGGAGGGTGGCAGCGGACGCGACACCTGCATCGCAGAGGTCAGGGTCAGCTGCTGAGCTGCCGGTCGCTCATCGCCCAGGGTGCTCGCCCGACTGGACGGCCGCATGACCGTCCCCTGGGCTCGACGCATCGACACCGAAAGCCGGGGAGTCATCCGGGCCACCGGTGAAGACCAGGACCGCGGGGTCAGGCGAGCTGCGCCTCGTCGTCGGGGAGCTGAGCGGGACCGGGTCCTGACACGACCTGTTGTCGTACGACGTCCGCACGGTCGCCGTCCCGCTCGAGGCCGAGTCGTTCCGCTGGCCCGGGCCTGCCCATGTTCGCCATGTAGTGCTCGGTCTGCATCAGGACTCCTCGGGCGTCGGTCACACCTAGAGCGCAACGCGACCGTGTGAGCAGGTGCCCGAGGCGCTCCAGGTCCTGCACGGGGGAACGCAGCCTGGAGCCCCGAGAGCCGGTCTCGGTACACCGCCAGGCGCGGAAGCGCCCCGCGGCCTATCCCCCGGTAGACCTGCGGAGCGCTTGACGCACCACAGTCCGGGGCGTACCAAGGTCCGGGGCACGTCTCCCACGGTCTCGAGAACCACGAAGGATTCTCTGAAAGTACGCCCGTCTAGCGGTGAGGGGAAGGGGCTTCGGCTGATCCGCACATCGGCGTCGGCCCTGGTGGCTCGCAGGACGTCATACGAACCGTGGCTTCTATGGCTCACTTCGTATGACGTCCCAGGACGCCGCGCACGAGGTCGTTCTCGCGGACGATGACAGAGCGACCCGCCGTGGACTGACGCCCGGCATCGCCCCTGGAAGGCTGAGCCGGCGACTCACTCGCCGGGGGTCGCCTCGATCGCGTCGAGGTCGCGGACCGCGTAGCGGTGGTGCTCCCACTCCTCCTCGAGGATCGTGTGGAGGCACGAGAGTGTGGTCTCGGGACAGGCGGGATCGTGCGGGTTCCTGCGCTCTTCAGCCAGCACGTCGGGTGTGACGGTGGCGAGGAAGCCGCGCACCAGGGCGACCCGGCTCGCCCGGGCCTCGAGCACCTCGTCGTACGACGGCGCGCTCGCGGCGGGCTTCGGCATGTCCCCACCGTCGGACTCGGTGGCCGCATCGAGCAGGCCGAGCGGGTGGAACGGCTGGTCGATCTCCAGGACTGCCCGGCCCAGCCACATGTCGGTGGCCAGGACGAGGTGACGCAGCGTCTGCGCGAACGACCACTCGGCTGCCACCGACACGTCGACCGTGCCGTCCGGCATGGCCGCCACCCGCACGAGCGTGGCCGCCCACGTGCGCTCGAGCGCGGCCCAGGCCGCGCGCAGTCCCTCCGGATCTGAGGCCCGCTGCTCGGCGCGACCGGGGAACCGACGGTTGAGCTCGGACTCGACGAAGGGGGTCACGTCGACACCGTTGACCAGCAGGGGGCCGTCCCCGCTGAGGAGCCACGGTGCGTCGATCTCCGCGCCCTCGACCTGGACACCGCGCATGACGACGCCGGTCAGGTCGGACCCGACGAACCGCGCGCCACGCAGGTTCGCGTCCGCGAACTCCGCTCCCTGCAGGTCGTCGGACCCGGTGAAGGTTGCCACGCGTCCTCCTTGCCACCACGCCGGCCGAGACGGTACGGCTTACTCGCCGTACCCCAGGTCGACCGTGCTCACCGACACCACGCCGTCGTCGGCCTTCACGATGATCCCGCGTCCGTTCTCGGAGACCAGGAACGCGCGCACGGTGTCGAGATCCACCCGTGCCTCGTCGGCGATCTCGCTGTCGCGGATCGCCAGGCTTCCGTCGGTCGCGGGGTTGGTGGCCTGACGTTCGTGCCACATGTCGCGCACCGTGGCGCGCAGTCGCTCGATCTCGTCGAGCATCGTCTCGTCGTTCACCGCTGCACCGTACCGAGGTGAAGCGGCCCAGTCAGGCACTTCGCGGCCGGAGAGCCGGGCGTCAGCGGTGCCCGGACCAGGAGCCGGCGTGCGCGGCGGCAGCGACGAGGGCTGCCAGGTCGTCGTACCCGCCGTCGACCGAGGCGGTGGTGATCCGGATGTGGGACTCGCCGGGCGGGGTGATCCAGAAGGGGTCGCCGCTGGCGGCCCGGACTCCGGCAGCCGCCAGGTGCAGCAGGGCTGCTGACTGGTCGGCGACGGGTACCCAGAGATTGATGCCGTCCCGTCCCGGTACGACGAGCCCGTGGGCCGCCAGAGCGTCTGCCATCGCCGTGGTCCGGTCGGCATAGATGCGTTGCGCGCGGGCCACGACCGCTTGCGAGCGTGCGGCGGTGAGCAGGTCGACCAGGATCGACTGCAGCAGACGGCTGCTCCAGCCCTGTCCCAGATAGCGCCGCTCGACGATCGGGTCGACCACCCTCCGCGGGCCGCCGATCGCAGCGAGCCGCAGGTCCGGGCCGTGCGTCTTCGAGTAGCTCCGTACCAGCGCCGTCTGTCCGGGCAGGCAGGCACCGAGCGAGAGGGGTGCCCCGGACGGGCTGCCCCCGGCCGAGTCGTCCTCGACCACGAGCACGTCGCGGCCCGACAGCGCTGCGGCCAAGGCCCGCGCGCGGCTGGGGGCCAGGGACTGTCCCGAGGGGTTCTGCCCCCACGGCTGGAAGAACAGGACCTTCGCCCCGGCCTCCACCGCGGCGACCAGGTCGGACACCACCGGCCCGCCTGCGTCGTACTCCACCGGCAGCGGTACGACGCCTGCCATCTCCAGGAGGTCGAGCAGCGGCGGGAAGCACGGCTGTTCCACCGCGACGCGGTCGCCGAAGCGGAGGTGTGCGGCGACGAACTGGCTGTGCGCGTCCATGGCGCCGTCCACGACGGTGAGCTGCTCGGCGGGAAACGGCCACGACTCGACGAGGAGCGCCCGCAGGGCCGGGATGACGGGGTCCTCGAGGTAGGAGTGCTGCCGCTCGTCCCGCGGCACCCGGCGCAGCGCCGCGTGCAGGTCCGGCAGCAGGTGGGGGTCGGGCAGGCCGGTGGAGAGGTCGACCCGGAAACCGTCCGGCGAGTCCAACGCACGTCGATACCGGCGCGGCCCGGCCACGGCCGCGCGTACGCGGGTGCCCCGCCGACCGTCGGTCTCGATCAGCCCGGCCCGGGTCAGCTGCGCCCAGGCCGCGCTGACCGTGGCCGGAGCGACCTCGAGGTCACGGGCCGCTCGCCGGATCGGCGGGAGCTGGGTGCCGGGCGCCAGCGCCCCGTGGTCGATCGCCGTCGTGAGGGCCAACGCGATGCCCTTGGCCGAGCGGTCGTCGACGGTCACGACCAGGTCTGCCCACACGGTTTTGTACTGTAGCAAAGACAGAATTGATCTAGGCATGGGTGAGTCGATACTTTCGACACCATGACCGCTCGCATACCGCACTGGACCAACGGCTCCGAGACCCCCGGCGGGTCCGGCCGCACCAGCCCCGTCCACAACCCCGCCACCGGCGTCCAGACCGGGGAGGCCGACCTCGCCTCGCGCGCCGAGGTCGAGGCCGCGGTCGCCCAGGCGGCTGACGCCGCTCGGGGGTGGCGCTCGGCCTCGCTGGCGACCCGCACCGGGGTCCTGTTCCGTTTCCGCGAGCTCCTCGCCGAGTCCATGGACGAGCTCGCCGCGGTCGTCACCGCCGAGCACGGCAAGGTCCTCTCCGACGCGAAGGGGGAGATCCAGCGCGGCCTGGAGAACGTCGAGTACGCCTGTGGGGTCGCCGAGCACATGAAGGGCGGCTACTCCGAGCAGGCCGGCACCGGGGTCGACGTCTACTCGATCCGGCAGCCGCTCGGCGTCGTCGCCGGCATCACGCCGTTCAACTTCCCGGTGATGGTCCCGCTCTGGATGTGCGCCAACGCGATCGCCACCGGCAACGCGTTCATCCTCAAGCCGAGCGAGAAGGACCCGTCGGCCTCCCTGTTCCTGGCCAGGCTGTGGAAGAAGGCCGGCCTCCCCGACGGCGTCTTCACCGTCCTCCAGGGCGACAAGGAAGCAGTGGACGCGATCCTCGAGCACCCGGGCATCGCTGCGGTCAGCTTCGTCGGATCGACCCCGATCGCGCGCTACATCTACGAGACCGGCACCCGCAACGGCAAGCGCGTCCAGGCCCTCGGCGGCGCGAAGAACCACATGCTGGTCCTGCCCGACGCCGACGTCGACATGGCCGCCGACGCGGCCGTCTCCGCGGCCTACGGCGCCGCGGGCGAGCGGTGCATGGCGATCTCCGTCGTGGTGGCGGTCGGCGACGTGGCCGACCCGCTTGTCGACGCGATCGCGGCCAGGCTGCCCAAGCTCCGTATCGGCGACGGCACCGACCCCGACTCCGAGATGGGTCCGCTGATCACCCGCGAGCATCGCGACAAGGTCGCGTCGTACGTCGGTCAGGGCGTCGACGCCGGCGCGGTCGCGGTGGTCGACGGTCGCGAGGCCGACGTGCCCGCAGACGGCTTCTTCCTCGGTACGACGCTCCTCGACCGGGTCAGCCCGGAGATGACCGTCTACACCGACGAGATCTTCGGTCCCGTGCTGTGCGTGGTCCGCGAGGAGAGCTACGACGAGGCCGTCACCCTGATCAACGCCAACCAGTTCGCCAACGGCACCGCGATCTTCACCCGTGACGGCGGTGCCGCTCGGCAGTTCCAGTTCGACGTCGAGGTGGGCATGGTCGGCGTCAACGTGCCGATCCCCGTGCCGGTGTCCTACTACTCCTTCGGCGGCTGGAAGGCCTCCCTGTTCGGCGACACCCACATGTACGGCCCCGAGGGCATCGCGTTCTACACCCGCGGCAAGGTCGTCACCTCGCGCTGGCCCGACCCGGCCACCTCGAAGATCGACCTCGGTTTCCCGACCCACCGCTGAGAGGCAGTCATGACCCCGACGTACGACGGACCCCTGGCCGGCATCCCCACCGACGAGGAGACGGTCCGCTCCCTCGACCGCGCCCACGTCTTCCACTCGTGGTCGGCGCAGGCCCTCATCGACCCGCTGCCGATCCAGAGCGCGTCCGGCTCGCGGTTCACCGACTACTCCGGCCGGAGCTACCTCGACTTCTCGAGCCAGCTGGTCAACGTCAACATCGGCTACCAGCACCCGAAGCTGGTACGGGCGATCGCTGACTACGCCCAGCAGATGACGACCATCCAGCCTTCGTTCGCCAACGACGCGCGCTCGGAGGCGGCGCGGCTGATCGCCGAGGTGGCTCCCGGTGACCTCAGCCGGGTGTTCTTCACCAACGGCGGTGCGGAGGCGACCGAGAACGCGCTGCGGATGGCGCGTCTGCACACCGGTCGACACAAGGTGCTCGCCGCCTACCGCTCCTACCACGGCGCCACCGCCGGCTCGATCTCGATGACCGGCGACCCGCGCCGCTGGCCCAACGAACCGCTGCTCTCCGGCGTCGTGCACTACTTCGGGCCGTACCTCTACCGCTCGGCGTTCCACGCGACCACCGAGGAGGAGGAGTGCGAGCGCGCGCTCGCCCACCTGCGCGACCTGATCACCTTCGCCAAGGGCGTGAACTCCGGCTACGTCCCCCTCGGTGGCGTCCTCATCAACGACGCGATCAACGAGACCTTCCAGCAGCGGGTCTACCCGGGCGGGCTCACGTACTCAGGCCACCCGCTCGCCTGCGCCAGCGCGGTCGCCTCCATCGAGATCTTCAAGGAGGAGGGCATCGTCGAGCACGCCCGGACCATGGGCGACGACGTGATCGGGCCCGAGCTGGAGAAGCTCGCCGCCCGCCACCCGTCGATCGGAGAGGTCCGTGGCCTCGGCATGTTCTGGGCCCTCGAGCTGGTCCGCGACCGCGACACCCATGAGCCGCTGGTGCCGTTCAACGCCGGTGGCGCCGACGCCAAGCCGATGGTCGACCTCGCGAACGCCTGCAAGGAGCGCGGCCTCTGGCCGTTCACCCACTTCAACCGGCTGCACGTCGTACCTCCCTGTACGACGACCGCCGACGAGCTGCGCGAAGGCCTGGCTGCGCTGGACGAGGCGCTCGACGTCGCGGACGAGCACCACACCGGCCGCTGACAGGGCCGGAAGGTGGCTCATCCACGACCGCGTCGAGTGAGGAGCCGCTTCCTCCTCGCGGCGACCCTGAGCCCGCAGCGCTCTGGCGAGCACGACGACGCTCGGATCTCGTAGCCTGCGCCCATGGCCACCTTCACCCTCACCTGCATCGGCGACGACCGGCCGGGACTCGTGTCGGCTCTCTCCGCGCCGATCAACGCCCACGGAGCAAGCTGGGAACGTAGCCAGATGGCGCGACTGGCCGGCAAGTTCGCCGGCATCCTCATGGTCGCGGTGCCCGACGACCAGGCCGAGGCCCTGGTCGCGGACCTGTTGGCGCTCAAGGACAGCGGCCTGCTGGTGACACTCGAGCAGACCGACAAACCGGCCGAGCGCGCCTCCGTACGCCTGAACCTCGAGCTGCTCGGGGCCGACCATCCCGGCATCGTGGCGGAGATCTCCACCGTCCTCGCCGCCCAGGGCATCGGCATCGCAGAGCTCAGCACCGATGTCCGGGAAGCCCCGATGGCAGGGGGCATGTTGTTCGTGGCTTCAGCGGTGCTCGAGGCGCCGCCGGAGACCAGCCTGGATGCGCTCCGGACGGTGCTGGAAGCGGTCGCCAACGAGCTGATGGTCGAGGTCAGGCTGTCCGACAGCTCCGCCCCCACGGCACCCTGAGTCCGGTCTCGGCCCACCCGTCGGGTCAGCGAGACTCGGCTTTCCGCAACACGGACCGGAACTGCTTTCCGAGCGCCCTGGACCCGGCGATGGGAATCAGCGCGCCGATGAGCCGCCCCTTGAACGACTTCGGCAGACGCGTCAGGGTGACCTCCAGGTCGGTGCCGCCCACCGCCGGCGCGAGCTGGTAGCGCCAGCCGCTGCCCACGGCCCACAGGTTCGAGTCCAAGGTGTCGATGGCCACGGTGCCGGCAGCCGCGTCCCACGAGTAGCGCTCACGCTCCCAGCCCATCGAGTTTCCCTCGGTGACCTCGGCCCAGTCCGGGCCTTCGTCATGCACCGTGAAGTGCGCGTCATCGACGTTCGGCCATCGATCGGCCCGATCGGGTCCGAAGTCGGTGATCAGCTCCATCGCGGCGCTCGGCGACAAGGTGGTGTGAACCGTGAACCGCGCTGTCGGCATCGTCGAGTCCCCTTCATCGGGCGGCGGAAGATCCGCCGGTCACGGACATCATCGCCCAGGCAGGGGCCAGACGACGGGGCACCAGCAGTCCGCATCCCGCCGCGCGGTCGGGCGGACACCACGATGCTGACTGCGATCGCCGCCGGGCGGCAGCGCGCCGTACCGCCGTTGACGGCGTAGCCTGAACGCCATGTCCGGTCACCTCGTGGAAGCGTCCCGGCTTGTCGCGGTCGAGCCGACCCAGGCCTTCGATCGGCTGATCGCGGCTCCTCTTCCGGAGATCTTCTCCCGTCGCTTCGCCGCCTTCCCCGCCGTACGGGAGGTGACCGACGAGCCTGAGGCGTGGGACACCGTCGGCCAGGTGCGGACGATCGTGCTCGCCGACGGGAGCACCCTGCGCGAGACCCTCACGGCCGTCGACCGACCGCACGGCTACACCTATCTCCTCGACGATCTCCACGGCCCGCTCCGGCCGTTCGTGCGCACGATCGACGGCGCCTGGACCGTCACCCCGGAAGGCACCGGCGCCCGGATCGGCTGGTCCTGGACCCTGCACCCGAAGGCTCCGCCGGCCCGACTCACCATGAACGTCATGGCCCGGATGTGGAAGGGGTACGCCGAACGCGGCCTCGCCGAGGTCGAGACCATCCTGATGCGCCCCTGACCGGGGCGGCATCGGAGGGTTACCCGCGCTCGATCCTGCGGAGCCCGCGCGTCGGCGTCCACCACTCGACGACGAGCATCGTGGCGCCCGGGTCGAGGTGGGTGTGCACCACCTCGGCGATGTCGGCGTAGAAGCTCTCTCCCTCGGGGCCTTCGGTGATCGGGCCGGCGTGGAGCGCACGTCCGGCGACCTTCGCCTCCCCCGGCCACTCCGCCTCCGAGCCCTCGACCGGGTCGACGGTGGCGCTGTGCAGCGCGAACCGCGGATCTCGCAGCAGATCCGCACCTTTGCGCGCGTTCGGCATCGAGCCGAACGTCAGCTCGCCGTCCTCGAAGACTGCCTCGATCCCTGAGATCCGGGGCGACCCGTCGGCCCTCAGCGTGGCGATCGTCTTGTGCCGGTGCGCCTCGAACAGCTCCCGCACCCGCCGCGCGAGCTCGGGCTCCGCGCGCTCGACATCCAGCCACCTCGCCATCCGGTCACTATCGCACCGGGTGGCCCCTCCCCAGCCGGCTCCACGTCCGCGGCGGTCACCAGCCGTCCACGCGTTCCCGGGCCGCCGGCCGCGGCGGGCCCACGCTGCGGCCGACGACGTGCCGGGAGGGTACGGCGCCCCGGGTTCGCGACCCGCACCCTGACTGGGATCAGCCGAACGACGGCATCCACTCATCCACCCGCGGCGTGCGGGTCCGATTGACCGGCGCCTTCCACACGCCGCCTGTCACCGAAGCCGACAACAGGTCGCCTTTCGTCCGCGGGGTCTTCCTCGCCAGGTTGAAGCGCCACCACGAGCACCACAACGTGTGCGAGTTCTGCCAGGTCGGCAGCTCGGCGATATGGGTGCCCGCACCCGAGATCGCCACCACCAGGTCCGCCGACGACGACGGCGTCACCACCATCACGTCACCGCTCTCCTGCGTCTGAGCCTTGTTGTACACAGACTGGTCGAACGCGAGCCGCCTGCCATCCGGAGACCACGCCAGATCGGCCGCCGCGACCGCGCACCCGGACCTCGACGCGGTAGCCACCACCAGCCCGTGGCTCTCCCCCGTCCGCGGCTGCAGCACGATGATCGTCGCCGACGCCGGCGCCGCCGGAACCGGGTCAGGACACCCAGCCCACGCTCCCACCACTGCCGCCAGCTCACCTGTCGCCGGATTCACCGCCGGATAGGCCATCCCCGCACTCCCCGGGACCCGCACCGGCGTACCGACGCCATGCGGAAACACCCGGGCACCGGCCAGGTACGAGCGGAACAGCCCGTCAGCACTCGGATCGAAGATCGACGGCGACCAGTACAGGTGCCTCTCGTCCGCGGACCACGTCATGCCCGCCACGCCCTCGGGTCCGTTCCCCCGATACGTGACCACGCGATGCGGATGGGAGCCATCCCGGTCCATCACCGTGATCGCGAACCGGCCCTTGCTGCCCAGGAGGTAGTTGTACGCCACTGCGACCCGGCGGCCATCGGGGGACGGAACCACCGGAAGAACAGCAGTCAGCTTCGCGCCCCGCGGCAACGGCGGCCCGATCCGATGCGACCGCCGCGGATGACCCGCAGGCGCCCATACCGCCCGGTCGAACACGTGATAGGGCACATTCGAATGCCCCACGAGATAGGTCACCTGGCGCCCACCGGTATCCGCCACCGCCGCGGGACCAGGCACCACGCCGACGATCGCGACCGCAACCGCGAGACCCGCACCGACCCACGACCGCCGCCACACCCTCATGCGCGCAGGCTACGGTCTCGTCCCGTCTCGGCGGGCGAGGACTGCCGGACGACCTCAGGCAGTGGCGCGGCGCTGCCGGCCGGTGACACCGCCACCGGCCCAGTGGCCGATGTCGAAGATGAAGCCGATGATGACGAAGACCCAGCCCCACCCGCTCAACCCATCGGTGACCGGGTTGTAGGCGAGGACGTAGAACAGCGTCGCGTAGGGGAAGACGATCAACCCCAGCAGCGGGACGAGGAAGCCGTTGAAGGCGCGGTCCACCAGGTTCGAGAAGATCCAGACGAGCACGAGGGCGATCCGCGGCGCGAAACCGGCGAGCAGTGCGAGCAGGCAGCCCATGGTGGATCCTCCTCCCGGTCCGCGGCGTAGGCCTGTTGTCACCTCATGGTGAGGGACGGCCGACCGTGGCCTCCTCACCCGCCGCGGGTGAACGCCCCCCTCGCGACGGGCTGGCGTCAGAACCTCTCTTCACAGGTGCAGCGATCGCCGCCTAGCGTGGCCGTATGGCTACGTCGACCCCACGCATGAGCATGAACAAGGTGATCCACTGCGCGGTCCGTCGGGACCTCGCGCGTTTCCGGCGCGCCCTCGACGCATTCACCGACGGCGACCGGGAGCGGGCGGAGGCGCTGCATCGCGCCTGGGCGAACTTCGATGCTCAGCTCACCGAGCACCACGAGGGAGAGCACGAGATCGCCTGGCCGGCGCTCGAGGCGATCGGCATCGCCGAGCCCACCATCACGTCGTTCGACGCCGAGCACGAGAGGATGGCCGCCGACCTGGCAGCCACGCGGGAGGCGCTGGCGACGTTGCGCCGTACGGCGACCCGTGCGGACGCCGACGTCGCGGCGGCCGCCATGGAGCAGCTGCAGACGACCACAGTGACCCACCTCGACCACGAGGAGCAGGAGACCGAGTCGGCCCTGGCGCAGCACGACGGCGACCCGGCCGTGAAGGAGATGGGCAAGAAGTTCAGCCGCCGCACGGGCCCGCCCAAGGCCGGGATCTTCTTCGCCTGGGTCGAGGACGGTGCCACTCCGGAGGAGAAGACCGCCCTGCGTGCCAGCGTCCCGGGCCCCGTCCTGGCGATCATCGGCGGCATCTTCGGTCGCGGGTACCGCAAGGAGATCGCGCCCGTCTGGTCGGACTGACAGACGGTTCCACGTCCGCCCTCACCGCGGCTGGGAGCGTCAGGCTGCCAGCGCGGCGTAGCGTCCCTCGTCGGCGACGAGCGAGGCGTGGGGCCCTCGCTCGACCACCCGGCCGTGGTCGAGGACGACGATCTGGTCGGCGTCCCGCACGGTCGAGAGCCGGTGGGCGATGGTGATCGTGGTGCGACCCCGGGACAGGGTGTCGAAGGCCTGCGGGACGGCACGCTCGGTCTCGGTGTCGAGTGCGCTGGTCGCCTCGTCGAGCACCAGGATCCGCGGGTCGCGGAGCAGGGTGCGGGCGATGGCGAGCCGCTGCTTCTCCCCGCCGGAGAAGCGATGACCACGTGAGCCGACCACGGTGTCGTAGCCCTCGGGCAGCGAGACCAGCAGGCCGTGGATGCGGGCAGCGCGCGCGGCCTCCTCGATCTCGGCGTCGCTCGCATCCGGCCGCGTGTAGCGGAGGTTCTCGCGCACCGTGCTGTGGAGCAGGTAGGTCTCCTGGCTGACCACCCCGACGGGCCCCCGGGTGGGATCGAAGAGCCGGACGACGAGCGAGGCGAGCGTCGTCTTGCCCGAACCGGTCTCACCGAGCAGCGCCAGCGTCGTCCCGGCCGGGACGTCGAGGTCGACGCCGTCGAGCGCAGGCAGATCGTTGCCGGGGTAGGTGAACCCGACGTCCTCGAAGCGGACCTGTCCGCGGAACGCGAACGACGCACCGACCGTGCCGGTGCCGCCGTCGACGTCCTGCGACCACCACCCGCGCACGTCGTTGATCGCGACGAGGACCTCATCGGGGGTCGCCCCGACGGAGAGGGTCGTGGTGAAGCAGTGGTCGGTCATGGTCGTCTCGCTTTCGCCCGCCAGCCGTATCGCAACCGCTCAGTTGCACTCGCCGACGGCTCCGCGGCCCCACGCAGGAGCCGACCGCCCCGATCGGGCGGCCGGCTCCGACGACAGGCTGACGGGCGTAGGTCAGGCCTCTTCCTCCGCCTCGGCCTCCTCGGCGGCTGCCTTCATGTCCTGGGCCGCGACCTTGTCGACCGCCTTCTCGACGATCGCATCGGCCTTGTCGAGCGCCTTGCGGATCTCGATGACGCCGGGGTCGGACACCAGAGCCAGGATCCCGGAGTGACCGGGGGCGATGGAGTCCTGGAGCTCTGCCTCGAGCTCACGGTGGTGGTGACGCTGCCGGACCTTGCCCGCGGCCGCGCCGGCGGCTCCCAGCGCGGCGGCGCTGCCGATGATCGACGGCGGGAACAGCACGCCGAGCGCGACGCCGCCCACCAGGCCCCATCGGAACCCGTGCTTGGTGCTGTGGTCGGTCGCCTTCTGGACCTCCAGCGTGCCGTCGGCATCGCGCCTGACGACCAGCACGCCTTCGATCTCCACAGTGCGGCCGTCCTCCACGGACTTCAGAGCCTCATAGGCCTCCCACGCCATGTCGGTCTCGGAGAAGTCGGCGACGAAGAGTGTGTAGGCGCCGTCGCTGAGTGACGCAGCCACGATCTCCGTCTCAGCGCTGTTCTGGTCTTCTGACATGGGACCCTCCCGGTTCCTGGACGATGACGACGTTCGCCATCTCCCTCGCGAGTGACCGTAGCCCCACGGCGAGCTCAGGCGAAGAGCGATCCGGGCGGGAGGACCAGGACTTTCGACCCGACCCTTGCGCTCGGGCAGCGTCTAGGCTCTTCGCGCTGGGCCGCGGGACAGCCGGCGGCCCCCACCGCAAGGAGAGTGGAGTCGACGATGGGGCTGCTGAGGCGTGGGCCTGACGGACCGAAGTTCATCATGCGCGAGAAGCTCCTCGCGATCGGCGACGACTTCTGGATCGAGGACGACGAGGGCCACAAGGTCTACAAGGTCAACGGCAAGGCGGTCCGGGCTCGCGAGACGTTCATCCTGGAGGACTCCAACGGCAACGAGGTGTCGAAGATCCAGGAGAAGAAGCTCAGCGTGCGCGACAAGATGACCATCGAGCGCGGAAACACCAAGGCGACGGTCCACAAACGCATCATCGGCATCCGCGACCACTACGTCATTGAGGTGGACGGTGGCGACGACCTCAAGGCCCACGGCAACATCGTCGACCACGAGTACGAGATCGAGCGCGACGGCGACACGGTCGCGACAGTGTCCAAGAAGTGGTTCCGCGTCCGCGACTCCTACGGCGTGCAGATGGCCGAGGGTCAGGACATCCCACTGATCCTGGCGATCACCGTCTGCGTCGACGCGATGGCCCGCGGCTGACGGGTTCGTCCTACGGGCGGCGACGACCTCCCTCGCCCGGACATGGAGCTCGTCGCCGTCGGGATCTGCCGGCCACGACTTATGGGCTCCAGGCGCCGGACACCTGCCGGGTCGCGGCATTGAGCCGGTTCCAGACGTTGATCGACGTGATGGCGATCAGCAGGGCGGAGAGGCCCTGCTCGTCGTACTGGCGAGCCGCCTGCGCCCACACCTCGTCTGGCACCGGGTCGCCACGGTCGGCTACGCGGGTCACGACCTCGGTGAGCTCCAGGGCCGCCCGCTCCGCATCCGAGAAGTACGGCGCGTCGCGCCAGGCGGCGATCGCGAACAGCCGCTGGTCGCTCATCCCTTCCTTCTTGAGGTTGGTCGAGTGCAGCTCGACGCAGACGCTGCACCCGTTGATCTGGCTGGCCCGCAGGTGGACCATCTCGATCGTCTCGGCCGGCACCCCGAGTCCCTCGCCGGCCCGGTGGTAGGCCCTCAGGGCGTTCAGGGCGGCGGGTACGACGAAGACCGGGTGGGTCATCCGTGCTTCCATGATTTCGTCCCCGAACGTCTCGCTCGGCTCGACCTGCCGAGCGTCGTATGAAGCCACCGCGAGCCCCGTCGGGGCGACGGAAAACCCGTGTCGGTCGACCCCACCCCGGTCCTACGCTCGTACGTCGTGGAGATCCGCGTGCTCGACCAGACGGCCCTGGCCGACGACGGGATCATGCGCGACTACTACGACCTCGACCGCCGCGCCGTCCTCCACGGCCGGCCAGAGGCGCCGTTCTGGGAGTTCCACGAGTTCCTGGGAGCGCTGCGCTCGCCCGACAGTGGCGAGCGGCAGGACCTGTTCGCGGCGTACGACGGCGAGCGGATGGTCGGCAACGCGGTGCTGTGGTCCTTCCTGCTCGACAACGTCGACAAGGCCGCCTTCAACGTGTCGGTCGACCCACCGGACCGGTGTCGCGGTATCGGCTGGGCGCTCGTCCACCGGCTCGAGCAGACCGCCGAGGACGACCACCGGTCCCTGATCATGGGCAGCACGATCCTGCCCTTCGACGACCGCGAGGTCCACGCACACCGGCGGTTCGCCGAGGCCTGCGGCTACGAGCTCTCCGACTACGAGGTGATCCGCCACCTCTCGCTCCCGGTCCCCGACGAGCAGATCCAGGTGTGGATCGACGAGGCCGCGCCGTACCACCGCGGCTACACGATCGAGACGTTCGTCGGCGCGGTCCCCGACGACCTCGTCGAGTCGCTCTGCCTGCTGCTCGGTCAGCTCGCGGTCGACGCCCCGACCGGCGTCGTCGACTTCGAGGAGGAGGTCATCACGCGGCAGCGGTACGCCGAGATGCTCGCGGCCGCGGCTGCCATGGACTGCGCCCGCTACGAGACGGTCGCCCTCACCCCCGACCGGCAGGTGGTAGCGCAGTCCACGCTCGCCCTGTCTCTTCGGGAGAACACGCGCGTCTACCAGTGGGGCACGTTCGTCCATCGCGAGCACCGAGGACGCCGTCTCGGACTGGCCACGAAGGCCGTCAGCCTCCGTGCCGTCCAGGAAGCGCGCGACGACCTGACCCTGGTCATCACCCAGAACGGCGACACCAACGCGTTCATGGTCGCCATCAACGACCAGATGGGTTTCCGGCCGATCGAGGTCTCGGCGGAGTTCGTCAAGCACCTGTGACCCCGGCGATGTCCCCTGCTCCCACCCAGATCCCGGTGCCACCGGGCGATACAGTTGCCAGTCGGCGAGAAGGAGTCCCCCATGTCAGCTGACACTCACGTGGACCTGCCTGACCACATCGACCGCGCAGTCCTCAAGATCGCCGGCGTGGTCGTGCTGGGCGCGATCATGTCGATCCTCGACATCACGGTCGTCAACGTCGCTCTGCCGACGTTCCAGACCGCCTTCGGCAGCCCGGCCCACCCGATCGCGTACTCCACGGTCGCCTGGTCGGTCACCGCCTACACGCTCGCCCTGGCGACCGTCATCCCGATGACCGGGTGGGCCGCCGACCGGTTCGGCACCAAGCGCCTCTACATCACCGCCATCGCGCTGTTCGTCATCGGCTCGGCGCTGTGTGCGACGGCGTGGAGCGTCGGCGCCCTGATCGGCTTCCGCGTGCTGCAGGGTCTCGGTGGCGGCATGCTGATGCCGCTCGGCATGACGATCATGACCCGGGCCGCCGGGCCCCACCGGATGGGCCGGCTGATGGCGATCCTGGGCGTCCCGATGCTCCTCGGACCCATCCTCGGACCGATCATCGGCGGCTACCTCATCCAGGTCGCGAGCTGGCACTGGATCTTCCTGATCAACGTCCCGATCGGCGTGATCGCCGTCATCTACGCCTGGCGGGTGCTGCCCCAGGACCGTCCCGAACCGTCGGAGTCCTTCGACTTCCTCGGCATGGCGCTGATGTCGCCGGGGCTCGCCCTCTTCCTCTTCGGCGTCTCGTCCATCCCCTCAGAGGGCAGCGCCAGCGCCCCTCGGGTCTGGGTCTCGATGCTGATCGGCACCGTGCTGATGGTGCTCTTCGTCTTCCACTCGTTCCGCCCCGAGCACCCGCTGCTCGATCTGCGGCTGTTCAAGAACCGCAACCTCACGGTCTCGATCATCACCATGTTCCTGTTCGCCGCGGCGTTCTTCGGCGGCCTGCTGCTGGTCCCGACGTACTTCCAGGAGGTCCGCGGCGAGTCGACGCTCCAGGCCGGCCTGCTGGTCGCACCCCAGGGCATCGGCGCGATGATCACCATGCCGATCGCCGGATCTCAGGTCGACAAGCATCCGATCGGCAGGATCGTGCCCTTCGGCCTGCTCTTCATCCTGATCGGCATGTTCGGGCTGACCCAGCTCACCGCCACCACGCCGTACAAGGTGATCATCGCGGAGCTGTTCGTGATGGGTCTCGGGATGGGGGCGACGATGATGCCGCTGTTCACCTCGGCCCTCAAGACGCTGAGGTCGCACGAGGTGGCGCGCGGGTCGACGCTGCTGAACATCACCCAACAGATCGCCAGCTCGGTCGGGGTCGCGGTCATGTCCGTGCTCCTCACCAACCACCTGCAGGCCTCCAAACTGGCCGGCCCGGCGATGGCGTCGCTGAAGGACCCGGCGCTCGCCGCGGCGATGAGTCCCGCCGCCATCGCGAAGGGACTGGAGGACGCCGCGAGCGCCTTCGCCGAGACCTACTGGGTGGCGTGGGTCCTCGTCCTGCTGACAGTGATCCCGGCGATGTTCCTGCCTCGGAAGCAGGAGGCCTCGCACCTGCTCGACGACGAGGGCATCCCTCCCGTCGTCGTGCACTGAGCCTACGTCGGCGAGGGATTCGTCCTGACGTTCATCCGCTCGCCGGGTCGCTCGAAGATGCTGAGGATCTCCGCCGGTCGGTCGCCGGTGCTGCCGAACCAGTGGGGCACGCGGGTGTCGAAGGCGGCGACGTCCCCGGGCCGGAGCACGGTGTCCTCGTCGCCGAGGATGAACCGCACGTCGCCCGACAGCACGTAGATCCACTCGTGCCCGTCGTGGGCGCGCGGCTCCGGGGTGACCTTGCCGATGGGGATCACGATCTTCCAGGCCTGGCGACCTTCGGGCTCCCGGGTCAGCGGGATCACCGTCCTGCCCTTGACCAGACCCGGCTTGAGCCGGATCCGGGGGTCACCCTCCTCGGGTGCTGCGACGAGGTCGCCGAGTGGCACACGGTAGGCATGCGACAGCGCCAGCAACAGCTCCAGGGTCGGCCGGCGTCCTCCGGTCTCGAGCCGGGACAGGGTGCTCTTCGAGATACCGGTCGACTCGGCGACCCCGGTCAGGGTCAGTCCCCGGCGGACGCGCAGCTGCCGGAGCCGCGGCCCGACCTGGTCGAGCGAGGCGGCGATGGCCGCTGACGTCTCCTGCACGGTGCTCATCTGACTCCCGATTCCCACACGCCGCAACGTCGGTTGGCGAACTGTCCACGCGGCCCGGCTCTGGGCCCATGAGTCAGTACGACGTGGCGATCATCGGCGGCGGTTCCGCCGGCCTTTCCGCAGCCCTCGTCCTCGCCCGAGCCCGGCCGCCGCCCGGTGACCGCGAGCGCTGACACGCCGGAACGGCCCCTGCCCTCGCTCTCTGTTGTAGATAAAGTACAGTGACTTACTTCAGATTGAAGGAGAAGGTCATGCTCGCGGTCGATCTGCACCAGCACCTGTGGCCGGCGACGTTCGTCGAGCTGCTGCGTCGGCGCACGCGCGCGCCCTACCTGCGCGGCTGGCAGCTGGTCACGGAGGGCGAGCCGGCCCACGAGATCCAGCCTGGCGACCACGAGGTCGACCGCCGCATCGAGCAGGACCACCGCGCCGGGATCGGCCTCGCCTGTCTCAGTCTCTCCGCGCCGCTCGGGATCGAGTCGCTGCCGCCCGACGAGGCCGGCGTGCTCATCGACGCCTGGCATGCGGGCGCGCGTGACCTGCCGGAGCACTTCGCGGCCTGGGCGTCCGTGCCTGCGATCGAGCCCGATCTGGCGGTGCTGTCCGGCCTGCTGGCCGGGCCGTTCGTCGGGGTGCAGCTGCCCGCGACGGCGCTCGGCAGCCCGACCCGATGGCAGGCGGTGGGCGAGGTGCTGCGCGTGGCCGAGGTCAGCGGCAAGCCCGTGTTCGTCCACCCCGGTCCGGTGCCGCCCGACGGTGCCATGCCGCCGTGGTGGGCACCCGTCGTCGGGTACGTCGCGCAGCTTCAGGCTGCTTGGTGGGCCTGGCACGCCTTCGGTGGACGCGGACAGTTCCCCCTCCTTCGGCTCGTCTTCGCGGCCGGCGCCGGGCTCGCGCCGGTCCACCACGAGCGGCTGACCGCCCGCGGCGGCCGGCTCGGAGCGGTCGACCCGGACGTGTTCGTCGACACCTCGTCGTACGGCGCGGAAGGAGTCGACGCCCTGACGCGAGCCCTGGGGATCGAGGCCATCGTGCTGGGCAGCGACCGGCCGTATGCCGGGCCCCTCCAGTCGCTTCTCGGAGAGGCCGCGACACGGGCCATGCGTGTCGACAACCCGTGTCGGGCGCTCGGGCGCCTTCCCCACTCCGGTCGCGAGACCGCAGCACAGAGGGAGGCAGTGGCATGAGCGTCACCGTGCTCGGCGTACCGGCCCGTGGGGCCACCGCACTGGCGGGCGACCTGACCCTCGACACGCTGCCGGGCCGCGACCTCGACCAGGGCGAGCTGCGATCCCTCGCCTCGTCCCTGGCCCTGCACCCCGCGCTGTGGCGGCACCACCTCGCGTTCGACGACGACCACCGCGTCTACGTCTCGCTCTACCGCGACGCACACGTCGACGTCTGGCTCCTGTGCTGGACCCCCGAGAACGACACCGGCTTCCACGACCACGACATCTCCTCCGGCGCGGTCGCGGTCGTGAGCGGCACCCTGGCCGAGCACAACCTCGCGGTCGACAACCAGACCATCGAGACCCTCGTCGAGGCCGGCCAGGTCTTCAGCTTCGGGCCCGACCACATCCACCGGCTCGTCGGTGCCGTCCACGGGTCCGTGTCGGTCCACGCCTACAGCCCGCCTCTGTGGCGGATGGGCCAGTACTCCATCACCCCCGACGGCCGACTCCGCCGGCAGTCGGTCTCCTACGCCGACGAGCTGCGGCCGCTCGACCAGTGATGCCCGGCTAGCGCCTCGGCTCGTGCGCCGCCGAGATCGTGCCCGGGCACATGTCGTGGTAACCGTTCGGGGAGAGGTCGACCCAACCCGACCAGTGCGAGAGCCCGATGCGGCAGTGGCAGTAGCGACAGGTCGACTGCATCAGTGCCCTCGTCGTCATCTGGTCTCATGCCCCCTTCGCCACCCTCCACGGTGCTCGCGTGGAAGCCGGGGACCAAGGGACCAACGTCGATACGCGTGGGCCCGAAGGCCGTCAGGGGCGGCCGCCCCAGGCTCCGGACAGGAGCGGGGGGACGAGGACGGCATCCAACGACCGCAACGTGTCCGCGGTCCGCGCGGCGAGCGTGTCGAGGTCCAGCTCAGCCTCGGTCGTCAGGCCGTGCGCGACCATCACCGGTGCCAACGAGCGGACCACGGCGGCGAGCATGGCCGGGCCCACCGGATCGTCACTCGAGAGGTACTGCGCGATCGCCAGACCCCCGACCTCCTCGGCCCCCGCTGCGGCCAGGATGCTCTGCAAGCGCGACCCGATGGTGGGGTCGGCGCCGGCGGCGCGGAAGGCCCCCATGACGAGCGCGGCCATCCGTGTGGTGAAGGGGTCGCCGGGCTCCGTGCGGAGACCACCGATGTCGTAGTCGAGCATGACCACCCGGCCGCCGGGTCGGACCGACTCGAGGTGATGACGCAGGACGC
>Ga0302263_10000228_pt1 | contig 22171 bp, 24 predicted proteins | sample II_Fen_N1_4_FD_194564 | JGI IMG/M metagenome (GOLD analysis project Ga0302263, IMG submission 194564) | Peat permafrost microbial communities from Stordalen Mire near Abisko, Sweden - II_Fen_N1_4 | ecosystem: Environmental > Terrestrial > Soil > Wetlands > Permafrost | place: Sweden: Abisko... | reverse complement strand
AAGCTGAAGTCATCCACGTCACCGATCCCCGCGAGATCGTGAGCCGCGGCGTCATGAGCACGCCGGGGCTAGTCATCGACGGCGAGGTCGTCTCGGCGGGCCGCATCCCGTCGGCGGGCGACATCGCCCTCTGGCTCACCGAGCGCAGCTGATCCTCAGGCGGGCGTCGGCGCTTCCTGCCGGGCGCGCCTCGCCAGCTCCACGAAAGGCCGAAGACGGGTCGCGACTTCGGTCCGGGTGCGCCGGAACGCCTCGAGCTTGTGCTCGTCGCTGCCCTCGACCTCGGCCGGGTCCTCGAGGCCCCAGTGCAGCGAGTTGTGACTGCCGGGGAAGACCGGGCAGCTCTGGCGAGCGCGGTCGCACACAGTGATGACGTAGTCGAAGGGCAGGCCGATGAATTCGGTCACCGACTTGCTGGCGGCCCCGGACCAGTCGATGTCGATCTCCTTCAGTACGCGAATCGCGAACGGATTGACGCCTTTGGGTTCGGTTCCGGCGGAGAAGGTCTCGAAGTCGGCGCCGCCGAAGTCGCGCAGGAGCGCCTCGGCGATCTGGCTTCGGGCGGAGTTGCCCGTGCAAACGAAGAGCACACGAATTGGCTTGGAGGACACGGCGTTACCCTCGCTCGAATGCCGGGCGCGGCCGGCGGCTTGGACTGTCAATTCCAGGTCGGTCAGCTCGGACTCGAGCCGGTCGAGATCGGATCGTTGTCGCTCGATGGCGGCGCGCTGGGTCTCGATGAGCGGCGCCAGGTCCAGGTCGACCTCGCCGCGGTCCATGCAGAGGGCCGCCAGCCGGCCGGCATCCACGGGCGCGAGGCCGAGCCGTCGCAGCGCAACGACGAGGCGCAGCCGCGCCAACTCGCCCGCGCCGTAGTCGCGATAGCCGTTGGGTTTGCGCGCCGCCGCCGGCAGGACGCCCATGTCCTCGTAGAAACGGACCGTCGAGGAGGCGACGCCGGCACGTCTGGCGAGTTCGGAGACCTTCATGGGCGCACCCTACACCTTCAAGCTACTTGAAGGTCAAGCCCTGGACCTGCTAGTTCGCCGGGCGAACCGTGAGCGGTGCAACCTTGCCCGTCAGCACCGCGGCCGGTCGCGCCGGACCGGCGGACAGCGCGCCTGCCAGCTCTCGGAAGCGGATCACTGCTTCGGGACGGATCGAGTAATAGATCCACGTCCCACGCCGCTCGGAAGTAACCCACCCTGCCGAGCGCAGGACCTTGAGGTGGTGCGAAACGGTGGGCTGGCCGATGTCGCAGCAGTCGGTGAAGTCGCAGGCGCAGACCTCTACTTCGGCGCTCAGCTGGCGCAGGATCGACAGGCGCGTCGGATCCGCGGTCGCCTGCAGGAGGAGGATGTCGGGGTCGGTTGCGCGCTTCATGTGTCCAGAATATCGACTGCGATAGATATTGACAAGTCTCGATATGAGCGCTATGGTACGCTTCGAAAGGAGATCGAACAATGTCGATGTACTACAGTCCCGAAATCGTCAGGCTTCTTATGGAGGAGCGCCTCCGCGAGGCCGAGAGCGCCCGTCGCCCGAGCAGCGACCGCGGCTCACGAGTGCTGGACCTGGTCCGGTACCTCTTCGTACGGACCCAGACACCCGCCCCCTGCGCCTGCTAGTAGGTCCACTCCGATGACCGACATCCACGAGACCGTCCGCCTCCATTACGCCCAGGCCGCACTCGGCGTCGCCAACGGCGAGAGCTGTTGCGCCGACGACGGCCAGTACGGCAGCCGGTTGTACAGCACCCTCGAGCGCAACGAGCTCCCAGGAGCGGCCGTCATGGCCTCGCTCGGATGCGGCAATCCCACGGCGGTGGCCGAGCTCCGCGCGGGCGAGCGCGTGCTCGACCTCGGGTCGGGCGGAGGCATCGACGTGCTCCTGTCCGCGAAGCGAGTCGGTTCGACCGGCCGTGCTTTCGGGCTGGACATGACCGACGAGATGCTGGCTCTGGCCCATCGAAACGCCGCCGAAGCCGGCGCCACGAACGTCGAATTTCTCAAGGGCCACATCGAGGCGATACCACTCCCGGCCGATTCGATCGACGTCGTGATCAGCAACTGCGTGGTCAACCTGGCCGCGGACAAGCCGGCCGTGTTCCGCGAGATCGCCCGCGTCCTGCGTCCGGGCGGAAGGATCGGGATCAGCGACATCGTCGCGGCCGACACCCTGACCGCGGAGCAGCGCGCCGAACGCGGTTCCTACGCCGGATGCATCGCCGGGGCGCTCACGTTCTCCGAGTTCCAAACGGGACTCGAGGCTGCCGGCATGGCCGACGTCTCGCTGACCGTGAGCCACCAAGTCGCCGACGGAATGTTCAGCGTCATCGTCAAGGCGACCAAGCCAGCGGACGGCGCCTTGGTGGGCACGGCAGCGGCGGTCGCAGTCGCGCCGGTCGAGGCGGCCGCGGGAGCGTGCTGCTGCGGAGGCAACTGCGGATGATCGAGATCGAGCCCGCCCGAGCCGGCGATCGACCGGAGATCGAAGGCCTGCTGGAGGCCGGCCTGTTGCCGACCGACGGATTCGAGCTTGCGCTTGGAACCGCGGTCGTGGCCCGCGATGACGGCCGGATCGTCGGCTGTGCCGCAATCGAGCAATATGGCTCGGCGGCCCTGCTGCGCTCCGTGTGCGTTGCGCCGGACCATCGCGGAATCGGGCTTGGCCAGCGCCTCGTGGAGCGGGCCGAAGCCGTCGCCGCGGCGCTCGAAGTCGGCGAGTTGTTCCTGCTGACCGAGACCGCCGCCGATTGGTTCGCGCGGCTCGGGTACGTGCCGGACTCGCGGGACTCAGCTCCCGCCGCAATCCAAACCTCGCCCGAGTTCACCGGCGCCTGCCCTGAAAGCGCCGCCCTGTACCGCAAGCGCCTGTCCGGCGCCGCCGCGGTCTCCTAGCCCAACCGGAGAAGCGCCTATCGATCTGTTGACGCCCTATACATCGATACATGTCGACGGGTGCCGGAACGAGCGTCGGCGCAATCTCAGGCGGCCTGCTCATCGCCCGCTGGCGAGTCCTTGCCATCGTCGTCGGGACGCTCTGGATCGGGGCGATCGTGGCCGGGCTGATCGCCGGGTTGGTGCTGTAAGCCGAGGCTCGGCGGGAAACCGAGGGTTGCGATCAGCCGCAACCTACCCGGCATCGTTCGTCGGAACCGGAACGGGTAGGTCACCCGAGCGCGGATCGGAAGTATGGTCCGCGCTCCTGAGGGGTCGGCGACGAAGGAAGTCATGACCAACCTCTCGAGATCCGGAACGACGCGACGGACAGTCCTGCCGCTGGCAGTGCTTGTGGCCCTGCTCCTCTCGTCCTTGGCCGCGGCGCTTGTCGCCGGAACCGCGATCGCATTCCGGGGCCCGCAGTCATCCGCAACCCTGACGCTGCAGGCACCCGCCCAAAGTGTCGTGGGCCAGAACGTCGGCGTCGTTGCCGTCCTCGGCGGCCGGCAGGGCCAATCGGCAGGACACCCGATCACCTTGTTTGTCGACAACGTCCAGCTGGCGACCAAGTTCTCCGACTGGCAGGGGCGCGCGACCTTCACGATCCCGGGCTCAAGGCTCAATGCCGTCAAGGTCTACCGGCTGACGGCGGTCGCGGACGGCGGGCGTGGCCGCCGATCTTCCGCGGTCGCGTCGCTCAACGTCATCGCCGGGCCGACGATCGGGCCACCGAGTCAGGGGTCCGGATCCGGTACGAGTGCCCAACGAACGTCGCTGTCGCTGGCAATTCCCACCGGGAGCCCGCTCGGCAACGACGTAGCGGTGACCGCGAGTCTCAAGGATGCGGCGGGCCACCCGATGCCCGGTCAGCACCTCGCCCTGACGCTCGACGGCGTCCAGCTCAAGAGCGATGACTCAGATCCAACCGGCCATGTCGCCTTCTCGATCCCCGGAAAGAAGCTCAACCAGGCTGGCGGTTACGCCGTTGAGGCAACGTTCTCCGGGTCGCACGGCTACTCGGCGTCGGCCGCCAACGCCACGCTCACGATCGTCGCCGCCGCGATCCAGATACGGACGGTGCCCGCCGTAGCGGGTCTGGGGTTCTCGCTCGGCGGCGTTACCGCAACCACCGGTCCGGATGGGGTGGCTGCTCTGCCGGTGCCCGAGTCGGGCATCTACAAGCTGACCTCCGACCTGAACCCGGATGCAACCGGCGCGCCCACCGTCAGAGCCGGGTTCGTGAGATGGGCCGACGAGGTCTACACGGCCAGCCGGACGATCGTCGTTGATGGCCCGGCCACATACGTCATGGGGTTGCGCGTCGCGTACTCCGCGAGCGTCAGATACCTCGACATGTCCGGCCGGCCCGTTGATCCGGCAGTCGTGGACGAGGCTCATTTCAGAGCCGACGACGGCACGGACGTGGCCCTGAACACGCAGACGGGTACGACGAAGGTCTGGTGGACGGCAAACACCACCGCGGCAGTGCAGTCCAACGGAGTGACGGCTGCGCCGATCAAGTACCGTGCCGTCTCGGTGAAGATCCACGGCCTCGAAGCCCTGGCCCCCGACCAGCAAGAGTGGACGCCGTCCGACGGTGACTGGACCATCCGGCTCCAGATCTACGATCTGTCCGTCCGCGTGCAGGATGTCGTGTTCGGCGGACCTGCCTCGGGCCAGGTCCGACTTTCGTGGCCGGACCGGACTTCGGTGGCCGAACCCGTGGGCGCCGACGGAAGGGTCACCTTCTCCGGCTTGCCGGCCGGGAACTATCTGGTCAGCGTCGCGGGCGTCACCACGCGAGTGTCGCTGCCGGGCTCTCATGTCGCGACGCTACGGGTCCTGAGTTCCACGGACGTCGCGCTGGAGATCGCGGCCGGCCTCGCGATCGGGCTGCTGATGCTTCTCACGTTCGTGCGATGGCGATCGCTCCGCAGACGGCGCGTCTAGGCTTCCCAACCCGGGACCGGCCGCCTGCCCGTCCGACGATCGCGCCGCCTATCATGGCCGCCATGGACAAACAACAGCCGAGCGGCGATCCGGCCGGGGCGGAGTTGCTGCGCGCGCTCGAGGACGCCGGCCACCGGACCACCGACGCCCGCAGAACCGTCGCGGAACTCATAGCGAGTCGCGACGGGGCATTCGAGACGGCAGACCTCGTGGCCGACTCACGACGTCGCAAGCTGGGCGTCGCCAGGGCGACGATCTTCCGGACGCTCGAAGTGCTTGTGGGACTGGGTGCGGTCGAAAGGCTGGACCTGCCCAACGGCGAGCATTCATACGTTCGCTGCGACTCGCGCGGCCATCATCACCATCTGGTCTGCACTCGCTGCCAGCGTGCGGTCGATCTCGAAGGGCTGGGCATGACGCCGATCATCGCCGAGGCCGAGCGCCGGACCGGGTACCGCGTCGACCGCCATCGAGTCGAGTTGTTCGGGCTGTGCCCGTCCTGCCGGGCCTCAACCACTAGCTAGACCGGCGCGGGCGGCGAGCCGAGTGGCTACGCGGCCGGCGCGACCGACGGGTGCCTGAACCGGGCGACCACCATCGTGACGGTCAGCACGACCAGGAACACCGAGCTCTCGACCAGGACGACAGTGGCGCCGCTGGCGGAGTTGAGCCAGAAGCTGCAGTACAGCCCGACGATCGGGCACAGCGTCCCGATCGTGCCGGCAATCAGCACGAGCCTGCCGAAGCTCTTCGAGATCAGCTGGGCGGTCGCCGCGGGGGTCACGAGCATGGCGACTACCAGGATGATGCCGACCGACTGCAGGCTGATCACGATCGTAAGGGCGATCAGCGCCAGGAGCAGATAGTCGAGGCGCACGACCGGCAGTCCCGAAGCGGCCGCTCCGAGTGGATCGAAGGTCGCGTACAGGAGCTCCTTCCAGAGCAGCGCCAGCGTCCCGAGAACCAGCCCCGCCAGAATCGCCAGCGAAACGAGGTCGCCGAGCCCGATTCCGAGCACTTCGCCAAAGAGAAACCCGAAGAGATCGCCGACGTAGTTGGGGATCAGGCTGAACATGAAGACGCCGAGGGCGAACATCGCGGCGAACAAAACGCCCGTGGCGGTGTCGCTGCGGAGTTTGCCCTGCCGCGTTACCCAGCCGATTGCCAGGGCCGTGCCAACGGCCGCGATCGACGCACCGAAGTAGAACGGGACCCTGAGCAGGTACGCCGCAACTACGCCCGGGAACGCAGAGTGGCTGAGGGCGTCGCCCATGAACGCCATCCCGCGCAGAACCATGTAGCTGCCGACCGTCGCGCACACGAGCCCGACGATCACCGAGGCAGCCAGGGCCCGCACGAAGAACGTGTACCCGAGCGGATCGAGGACGAGGTTCACGACCTGCCTCCCCGCTGATCGTCGTGGAAATGCCGTTCAGTACCGGCCGGATCGTCGTGGTGATGCGAGTCGTCGAGGATCCCGAGGTTCTCGCCCAGCACCAGGAGATGGCCGCCGTATGTCTGCGACAGGATGTCGGGGTTGGTCAGCAGCGCCGCCGGACCCGCTGCCACGATGCGGCGGTTGACGGCCACGATCGACTTGAAGTGCTTCACGGCGGCGCCGAGGTCGTGAGTGGTGGCGACCACGGCCTTGCCCTTCTCCGCCTCAGCGGAGAGCAGCTCCATGATCGCCTCCTGCGTCGGCACGTCGACGCCGGTCACCGGCTCGTCGAGCAGGTACAGGTCTACCTCGGCTGCCATTGCCCGGGCCAGGAAGGCGCGGCGCCGCTGGCCGCCCGAGAGCGCCCCAATCGGCGAGCGGGCGCGGTCCAGCATGCCGACCCGTTCCAGCGCCGCGGCGACCGCCTCTCGGTCCGCGCGGCCCGGCTGCCGCAGCGGCCCCAGGCGTGGATAGCGGCCCATCATCGCCACGTTCCACACGTTGACGGGGAACGACCAGTCGACGAGCTCCGCCTGCGGCACATAGGCGACGCGGTGAGCCTCTCGGCCGGCGGCGGCGCCGAGCACCTCGACGCTGCCGGTCCAGGGCTTGAGGACCCCGGCGATCAGTTTGAGGAGAGTGGACTTGCCGCCGCCGTTGGGCCCAACCACCGCCACCAGCGCCCCGACAGGAATCTCGAGGTCGACGTGCTCGAGGGCGACCCGGTCGCCGTATCCGGCCGTGACTCCGACCAGGCGGATTGCCGGCGACGGCGCTCCCACCGCTTCCATCGGCCCGCCGGCGCTGGCTCCGAGTGCGACCTCGGCGCCGTGCGGAGACCGGTCGGCCGTAGCGGAGAGGGGCCAGCGCCCGAAGGAGCCGCGCATCAGCGCAGCGCTCCGACCAGCTGCGAGGTATCCCAGCGGATGACCTCCTCGTAGCTCGTCACCGGGGGATCGCCCACGGCATCGTCGTAGAGGCTGGCCACGACCTTGCACCCGGCCTCGGCGGCGAGCTGGTCGGCGAGCTTGGTGGGAAACTGGCTCTCGCTGAAGATGGCCTTGACTCCCGCTTTCTCGATGGCGGAGATGAGCTGGCTCGTGTATCCGGCGCTTGGATCCTGGCCCGGCGACTCGACCGCAACGCCGACGATGGTAATGCCGTACTCACGGGCGTAGTAGGGAAACGCATCGTGGAAGGTGACGAGCTTCCGATTCGCCTCGGGGATCGTCGCAATCTCAGCTCGGATCCAGCCGTCCAGGGTTTCGAGCCGCTGCAAGTAGGCGACCGCTTGCGTGCCGTACGCAAGAGCGTTCGGCGGATCGGCCGACTTCAGAGCCTCTGCGATGCGGCCCACATACAACTCGGCGTACTTGACGTCCATCCACAGATGCGGGTTCTGGGTGCCGGCGGTATCGCCCGCCAGCAGCGTCACGCCCCGCAGATCGACGCCCAGCTTGAGCAGCGGCGTCCCCTCGGAGGCGGCATTCGTAATGGTCTTGGAGAGCCAGTCGTCGAGTCCGAGGCCGTTCATGACGAGCAACTTCGCCGAAGCGATCGTTCGCACGTCCGCCGGTCGAGGTTCGAACGTGTGGACGTCGGCGTTCTTGGGCACCAGGCTCGTGACCGAGACGAGGTCCCCGCCCACGTTCGAGATCATGTCTGCGAAGACGGTCGTGGTCGTTGCGACTTGAAGGCGGCCGCCGGGGTCCCGGGCTGGGGCGCCGACGCAACCGGCAGACAGAACGGCCGCCGCGACAACCATCGCGATCGGGCGACTGAGTCTCACCTTGCCGGCCCTGCGCACCTTGGTCATGCCCACAGGCCGAACCATAACACTATTGAGATTCAGTCGCAGCGAACTGGCCTGGATGTGGCACGGCGCCCAAGTGGCGAGGGCTACTAGACCCCTACCGCCTGCCGCACCAGGATCACCGTGATTCGGCCTGGGCCGGCTTCGGCGTTGATCACCAGCAGCTTGTTGATCGCGCTGTGCCGCCCGAACGCTTCCTGCATGTTCGCGTCCTCGATCGGATAGGAGTACTCCTCGACCCTGCGGAAGGCCGTGGCCAGATCCGGAACGATCTTCTGCGAACCGACCACCAGGATCACGCGGCCTGCACCGAAACCAATCGGACCGAGCTGGCTGCCGAAGGCCGAAGCGATCACCATCTTGCCGTCCTCGGTCAGGGCGGCGACGCTGTTGATCTGGAAGTCGGGCGCAGCACCGAGTTTGCGGATCTCCCGCATCTGCGTCGCCCGATCCATCGCACGAGTCCGCGGACGGATGGCGTCGTAACGGCCGCTCTTCTCGATGATTTCGGTCACGCCGATCTGGTTGAGGGTCGCCGAAGCGCCCTCGCCGACCTCGGCACCTTCCGGCACCAGGCTGAGCAACAGCTCGCGGGCCTGGGCGGCGTCATCGACGAGCCGGACGTCGATTCCGTGAGCGCGCAACGCCTCGGCCGCCCGGTCGATGGCAGCCGGGCTTGCCGGCGTGGCGAACTCGTCGTTGACGGGCAGGCGCTCGATCGGCAGGTTTTGCGTCATGGTCATCTGGATCTCCAGGAGTGAAGCATTCGTAGCGCCTCTGGCAACGAACTCGAGCGCACTTGTCGATTTGCTACCACTCAATATGATGAATGTGTGCATCGTTACCGTGGTAACATTGCAAGTGCAACCATACCAAGGAACATAGTGAATGTCTACAGTATCTTCTGAGGCGGGCGCGGGCGGCGGAAGGGCGATGCCGGCGGGCGATTCGGAATCGCCCGTCGCGGCGTTGGTTCTCCAGACCGGGGCCTTCACCGACGCCTTCGGACGTTGGGCGAGCCACAAGGCCGCCGAAGCCGGGGCAAGCGTCCCACGCCTCCGGCTGCTCTACGCCGTGATGTGCCAAGGACCTCAGAAGATGGCGGATCTGGCCGACGAGTTGACCGTGACGCCACGCAACGTGACCGCGCTCGTGGACGGGTTGGAGGGCGAAGGCCTGGTCCGGCGCGTCCCCCACTCCACCGATCGCCGCATCACGCTGGTGGAGCTGACCTGCAGCCCAGATCGGGTCGCCGCCCAGTTCAAGGCCTATCAAGCCTCGATCGAGCGCCTGTTCGATGTCCTTACCGTTGACGATCAGCGCACGCTCCTTCGCCTGCTCGCGACCCTCCAGGATCGCTTGCACGTCGAAACCGGTTGCTCCATCCCGAGCGGCGAGGCCCCCGATGCCTGACCTCAACGAGCCGGAGACGAAGATGCGGGAGTCGCAAATGCTCCAGCCCGGCGCCGCAACACCGGATCGGCTGCCGGCCCTGTACCTGGGACACGGCGCGCCGACGATGCTGGACGACGAATCGTGGCCGGTCGAGCTGGCGGCCTGGGCCCGGACGCTTCCGCGACCCAAGGCGATCCTCACGGTCAGCGCTCACTGGCAGTCGGCGCCCCTGACGCTCGGGGCCACCGCGCCTGCACCCCTTGTGTATGACTTCTACGGCTTCCCCGAGCGCTACTACCAGGTCCGTTACGACTCGCCCGGCGCCCCGGAACTGGCGGCGCGGGTCAAGGCCCTGATGCCGCCCGGTGAGCCGGTCGCGGATCGCCCGGAACGCGGCCTGGACCACGGCGCCTACGTGCCGCTCATCCCGATGTTCCCCGAGGCCGACATTCCGGTCCTCCAGATGTCGATGCCGGACCTGCAGCCGGCGCACCTGTTCGAGATCGGCCGGCGGCTCGCGCCGCTCCGCGACGAGGGCGTGCTGATCATGGGCAGCGGCTTCATGACCCACGGCCTGCCGTTCATCCACGAATACTGGGACGGCCGCGCAGGCGCCCCCGAATGGTCGATCGAGTTCGATCTCTGGGCCGCCGAGTCACTCGAGCGGGGCGATCTGGACGCCCTCTTCGACTTCCGAAATCGAGCTCCGGGCATGCCGTATGCCCACCCGACGGTCGAGCATTTCGCGCCGCTCTTCGTCGCCCTCGGCGCCGCAACGGAACCCGGCGCGGCGCCCGAGTTCACGATCGACGGCTACTGGCTGGGCCTGGCCAAGCGCTCCTTCCAGGTTCGCTGAACCGCCTTCGGCGCGACAGCGCTTGACCGGCCGCAGCGCCCCCGGTAGCATGGCGCCAATCCCGACTAGATAGCTCAGAATTGCGCTGAACGCCGTCCAGAGAGAGGCCGAATGAGCTTTGCCCAGACCGTGATCCTGGCCGCCTTCGCCGGCGGAACGATCTTCCTGGGATTACCGGTCGGGCGGCTTCGCGGTCTTTCCACGAGCGCTCGTGCCGCCCTCACCACCGCCGCCGCCGGCGTGGTCCTGTTCCTCATCTACGACGTGCTGTCGCAGGCGATCCAGCCTGTCGATGCCGCCCTCGAGACCGCCCGCTCCGGCTCGGGCGTGTCCACTTTCGTCGTATACGCCGCGGCCCTCGGCGGGAGCGTCGCCTTTGGGCTGCTGTCCGTCACGTACCTGACGCAGCGGATGCACGGCCGTGGTCAGAAGGTTGCACTGTCTCCTCAGCAGGTTGCCATCGGAACGGCGGCGGGGCTCGGGTTGCACAACTTCTCCGAAGGCCTCGCGATCGGGCAATCTGCCGCGACCGGCGCCACGACCCTAGCGCTCATCCTCGTGATCGGGTTCGCACTGCACAATGCCACGGAAGGATTCGCGATCGGCGCGCCTCTGGGGATGGGCGACCGGCCGAGTTGGGGCTTCCTGGCGCTGGCCGGCGTGGTCGGAGGCGGACCGACATTCCTCGGCAGCCTGGTCGGATACGTCCTGGTCTCGCCCGTTCTCTCGATCCTGTTCCTGGGCCTGGCGGCGGGCGCGCTCATCTTCGTCTTCAACGAGATGATGGCGGCCTCTCGCCGCTTCTCGCTGCCGATGGTCACCGGTCTCGCTCTCACTCTCGGACTGCTCGTCGCGTTCGGCACCGATTTCGTGCTTTCCGCCGCCGGCGCCTGAGCTTTCGCGTGGCCGCGGGGAAGGCCACCCTACGGCTCGGCCAGAACCCCCGGGAAGTACCGGTCGGCGCATTCCGGGCAGATACCGTGGCTGAACTGGGCGCCGGATCGCTGTTCCACGTATGTCTCGATGCGCACCCAGGTGTGGCCGCCTTCCCGAATTCGCTTGCAGTGGGCGCAGATCGGCAGCACGCCTTCGAGGTTGGCGATGGTCTTCATGGCCGCCTCCAGACGGGCCACCGTCTGGCGTAGCTCCCGGTGTTCCAGACGAAGCGTCGCCTCGGTCGCGTAAGTCCGTTCGCGACGCTTTTGGACGAGGCGGTTGCCCGCCGCGCTGGTCACGAGCGCAATTGCGGCAACGGCCACAGCCTGGAAACGCGCGGCGTCGCCGATGGGCGCGAGCGGGACCGCGATGAGCCACACCCCGAGCGAAACCGCCAGCCACATGAGGTGCGGCCGCCAGTCGAACGCCACGAACAGGGTCGAGGAGACGATGGTGATGCCGTACGCGCCAATCACCAGAGTGGTCTTGTCCGGGACGTCGATCAGAGTGGCCGCGATCAGCAGGTCCAGGACGATGCCCGAGAAGACGGCCGTGGCATGCGGCCGCCTCTGCACGATGCGCCGGTCCACGAGCAGCACCGCGGACGTGGCCAGGGTCGCGAGCGCGGCACCGTCGACGAGCGAGTGATGCAGGCCGATGATCGCCATCGAGCCGATGACGATCGCCATCACCGTGGCGAGCTGGATTCGGACCGCCTCGCGCACGTCGCGCCGCTGGAGGACCCGATAGCGCGGATCAGAGCCCGGCCGGCGACCGAGGGTCAGACAAAATGGCGGGCGATCTTCGCCGGTTTGAGGTTGCACGGTTGCCATCGATTCCTGGCCCCCTCCGGGTGCGCTCGAGCTCGTCATTTCCGCCGCTCGTGGGAGTCATCGGAGTGGTGCGGTCCCAAAGCCAATGAGAAGACCGTTCTCGTGCGATCGCAGGAGATGCTCGGGCGCGAGGCGAGCAACCCCGTGGCAATGCCTGGAACGCGAAGATCCGGCGGGGGTCTCTAGCGGGCGATCTTCGTGGCTGGGCGGGTCAGCTGCGCATAGACCGCGGCAGCAAGGACGGCCTCGCCGCGCCGGGTCAAATGCAGATGGTCGGCGGCGGCGTAGGCGGCGGGGAGCCGTCCGGAGGCCGAGGCAAGGGCGGCGTAGACGTCGACGACGGTTATGCCTTCCGCACGGCCGAGCTGGATCAAGGCCCTGTTGGTCTGGCGCAACCGACTGAGCTTGCTTGTCGATATGTCGTTGTTGGGCGGGATCGTGAGCAGGACGACCTCGATACCGTGGGCTTTGGCGGATTCGACAATTCTTCGGATGTTGCCGACGGTGGTCGATACGGCTACGCCGTAACCCACGTCGTTGGTTCCACCCAAGATCAAGAGCATGTCCGGGTGGTACGAGAGAACGTCCCTCTTGAACCTGGCGAGCATCTGTGCGGTTGTGTTTCCGGGCACTCCGGCGTTGTGCAGAAGCTTGAGATTTCCGTCCGTTGACGAGAGCAGAGTTGGCCACGAGCCGGTCTTGGACGGCTGCCGGGTTCCCGGGGCGAATGCCCACGCGGAGAGCGAGTCGCCTAGCGCGACGAAAGTGCGTAGCGATTGCGCCGGGGCGATCGGGGCCGTCGCGACGGCGGATGAGTCGGCCGGCGCGGCGCTCGCCGATGTGGCGGCGCTCGGCGATGTGGCCGCGTCGGGCAATGTGGCGGCGCTCGGCGATGTGGCAGCGCTCGGCGATGTGGCAGCGCTCGGCGATGTGGCAGCGCTCGGCGATGTGGCGGCATTGGGCTGGCGGCTGCCGGGCGACGCAGCAGCGCTGGGCGGGCTGGTGCTGGGCGCGGTGGCGGCGCGGTGGAGTCCCTCAGTCGGGGTCGCCGACGGCGGATCTTGCGCCGGTGCTGCAAGGTCGAAGGCAGCGGCGGCCGCTACGGAATCGAGGCCAAGTCCTCGCCACCGATCAGCGCCCGACACCGGCGACGCCGGCCCGGAGCAACAGATCATCAGAAGACCCGCCAGGAGGAGCAGGCAGACAGATCTACCTAGCCCACTCTGTGACCAAGAACGCCCCACCTCGCCCCTCTCTCCTCACTCGAACCGTGAAAATCCTACCCCGGTAATGATCCCTCCTTCGCGGCGCGCCGAGAAGCGTCAGGCGGTCCGGGCAATCCCAGCCGAAATGGCTACTCCATTTGCAGGCTTCGAAGCCCTGTCCGGGCCGGAGGCCAGTTTCGGGCCTCCAGGATCGGGTCGATCGGATACTCGGAGAGCGCCTCCGGCCCGGTTGCCGCGAGGCGGTAGACGTCCTCGAAGCGGGCACCGCCGAAGCCCGGGATCGCCAGGACCGGGTGTCCGATAGTGACGGTCATCCCCTCCAGCAGCGGCATGGCTTTGTGCGGCGGGATGATCGTCGGCGCCGGCGGCTCCTCGAATCGGAGTCCGATTCCGTGGCCGATGCCATACACGTGGTACTCGGCCAGGCCGTGTCGGGCGGCGACCTCTTTGGCCCGCTCGTCGAGCTGTGCCATGGTGATTCCGGGCCGCATCGCGGCGCGGACCGAAGACACGATCTCGCGGTAAGTGGCGAGCAACTCGGACTGGCGCGCGTCGGGCCGGCCGAGCACAAACGTGCGGGACAGGTTGGCGCAGTAGCCGTTCACCTGCGGCGTCAGATCCACCAGGGCCAGCTGGCCGCTCTCCAGCGGCGCAGGGCTGATCCGGCCGTGGAGCATGCACGTTTCGACGCCGAAGTTGACGTAGATGGGCGTGCTCGTGCCTTCGGCGCCGGCTCGCCACATTGCATACAGCGCCTCGGTCGCGACCTCGTGGGCGGTCACGCCGGGCCGCAGCAGCTCGCGCGCCCGATCCATGCCCAGGCCCGCGATCCGCTGAGCTTCCGTCATCGCCGCCAGCTCGTCCGCGTCCTTGATCATGCGGAGCAGGTCCATCACCGAATCCGAGGAAACCAGCTCGACCTCGGGGTTGACCTGGCGGAAGAGATCCACCAGGAACGCCGGGGTGTGGAACCACATCTGCATGCCGACTTTGGGCCGGCCGCCGGCCGCGACGGCGCCGAATGGATCTGCCGCGGCAAGCTCACGCAGACGACCGACGACGTCGTGGATCTGTCCACCCACGCTCCCGAAGACACGGACCTCGCCCTTCGCCAGGGAGGCTCGCAGCTCCGGTTCCTCGCCGGTGAAGGCGATCAGCTCCGGAGGGCCCTCGAATGGGATGAGCGCCCGCGGCTGCGATCGGTCCGTTCCGAACAGATACCTGTAGTCGTCGTGGTTCATGACGACAATGGCGATCAGGCTCTGGTCTCGCATCGCGGCCTGGATCCGCGCGATCCGGTCGAAGCGGACGTTCATTGGACCTCCCGGGACTGTGCGCGGACCACGCGCCAGCTCGCCCAGAAGGCGCGCCATTGCGCTCCGATCAGATGGCGCTGGTGCAGGCTCGACACTTGGTGGCGTCGGCCGGTACGGTTTCCTTGCAGAACGGGCACGTCTTGGTCGGCGGCTCGGGGGCGGAGGGGCGCAGGAGCAGCGAGGCCACGACGTAGACCACCAGGGCGACGACGATGAAGGCGAGGACGATGTTGATGAAGTTGCCGTAGCGGACGGCGACCTCGGTCTTGGGATCGCCGGTCGCCTTGAGAATGATCTTGAGCTGCGAAAAATCCACGTTGCCCATGGCCATGCCGATGGGCGGCATGATGACGTCGTTCACTAGCGAGTTGACGACGTTTCCCATCGCCACTCCGATGATCACACCAACAGCCAACGCCAGGGCATTGGTCTTCAGCAAGAAACCCTTGAAACCGGACATCTAGAACCTCCCGGATCGAATCGATGTCGGAGTGACGGGCAGCGCGCGCCGCTTTGTCGCAGCATAGGTCGTTCCGGCGCGAATAGCCCGTCCGGAGCATTTCGAGTCGCTCCGCGACCTGGCGCGGCGGGACCCTCCGCGGACATGACCCGCTGCTACGATGGGCGCGGCCGCACAGACGTGCCGGACACGGCCCTCTCGGCGACCCAACCAGCCGGAACGCGGATGCGCGCCGGGGAATCGCGGAGGCTGCGGCATGGCGACCGACGATCAGGCCGAGGGATCGAACGCGGGCTGGCCGGCAAGCCCGCGGCCCGAGGCGTCGAGCGATCCCCAGGCGGTCGATCCCCAGGCGTCTTTTCCGCCCGCGGCCGATCCCGAAGGGACGGACGTGCTGCCGCCGCAGCAGAGTCTGCCGCCACAACAATCGATCTCCGGGCAATCGGGGAACCAGGCGCCCCCGTGGGCAGGGCCGCCGCCGGCCGCCGATCCGTCGGCCGGCTCGCCGCAGGCCACGCCGGCTCCGGGCTATCCACCGGCTCCGGGCGATCCACCGGCTCCGGGCGATCCACCGGCTCCGGGCTATCCACCGGCTCAGGCCTTCTGGCCGCCCCAACCGGCGGCGCCGGGGTTCGGTTCCCAACCCGGCTATCCGCCGCCTTTCTGGCCGCCCCAACCGGCGGCGCCGGGGTTCGGTTCCCAACCCGGCTACCCGCCGGCAGCGGGCTACCCGCCGGCGCCCGGCTACCCGCCGGCGCCCGGCTACCCGCCGGCCTTCTGGCCGCCGCCCGTCCAGCCCGGCTTCGGCTACCCGAGCGCCACCTGGCCCGGCGCCCCGGTCCAGTTCGGCCCGGCTCCCGGTCTCGTCTGGGCAAGCATCGGCTCCCGGATCGGCGCTCTCCTCATCGACGGCATCGTCCTGTTCGTGGCGCTGATCATCGCGTCGATCATCGCAAACGCCTTCGGAATGCAGACATACGACAACGGCTTCCGCGACACCTACACGGTCTATTCGACGGGCGCCTCGGTGACGTTCCTGTGCTGGTTCATCCTGGTGTTCGCGTACCACCCGACATGCTGGTGGGCCTTCGAGGGCACGATCGGCCAGCGCGCCCTGGGGCTGCGGGTGGTTCGGGCGGCAGACGGTCGATCGCTCGGTTTCGGGGCGACCACGATCCGCTACACCATCTGGCTGGTTTGCGAGCTGATCACGATCATCGCCATCATTGCCGCCGCCATCGCCAACGACAACCCTCGCAAGCAGACGTGGTGGGACAACGCTGCGGGGTCCGTCGTCGTCCGCCGGATTTGACCGGGGTGGAGCGAGCGCGGACGCTCCTACCCGACCGCCCGCGCTCACACGGGTGGCTTACTTGGAAGTGATGGTCACGTCCGTCGCGGTCCGAGCGGTCTGAGCACCCGGGCTGGCACCGGCGTTGGGGCCGGCATTCGCGCCGCCCGAGGTCTGCACCTGGACCGTCTGGCCGGCCGCAAGATCCGTGCTCGAGCCGGCGGTCTGGTTGTGATATGCGGTCGCGGAGCCGGTGGCGATGGTCACGGTTTCGCCGGTCGACAGCTTGACCGTGATGGAATCCGCAGCGACGCTGACGACCGTTCCGGTCACGGTCGCCGCGCCGCCGAGACCGCCGCGCAGTCCTCCGCCCGGTAATCCGCTGGCGTTGGGACCGAACTGGGCCAGGTCTCCGTTCTGCGTCGTGCTCGTGCCGGTCTGACCGCTCGAAGTGGCATGGCCGACGGCAAAGCCGACGCCGCCGAACGCGATCAGGGCGCCGATCACGAGGAGGGCCGAGGTCGAGTTGGGGCGTCGGGCGCGTGCCTGTACCTGGGGTTTCGACACCGCTGCGGGCGCAGCTTTGGCGTCTGAGACATCCTCGGCGAAGTTGAGTTCCGGCGCGGGCTCCCAAACGGGCGCGTATGCCGAGGCGGTGCCCGTAGCGGCAGTGGGCGTGGTCATCTGAGGTACTCCTTGGTCGACTGAGTTCCGTTCATCGCCGAAGCTTCGCCCGGCCGGGCTTTCGAACGGATTACGGCTTGCCGGCCTGAGGTTCGCGACGCCCGGAGAACGACCGAGACCAGCTGACCGAGACGCTCGCCCCGCCGGCCGGGGACGTTCCGATCGTCCAGCGACCGCCGCCGGCGTGGACGATCGCATCCGCGATGGCCAGGCCGAGGCCGGAGCCACCCGGAACGTCGGTGGCGCGGTGGAAGCGGTCGAAGACGCGGCCCCTCTCCTCCGCCGAAATGCCCGGCCCGGAGTCGTCGACGGTGAGACGCACCCGTCGCCCGTCCCCCGCGACGGAGACCGAGATGCTGCCGCCATCGGGCGAGTACTTGCAGGCGTTGTCGAGGAGCACGCCCAGCAGCCGATCGAGCCATTCCGGCGGTGCAGTGACGATCGAGCCTTCCGTCCCGGCCGCCGTGTTGACGGTCAGCTTCTGTTGGCGAGCCTCCGCCACCGCCCCGAACCGGTCGGCCGTCTGAGCGGCCAAAACCCCGAGGTCCACCGGCTCTGCATCGGGCTGCCCGCCGGTCGAATCGAATCGAGCCAGCCAGAGCATGTCGTCGACCAGGCGGCGCGTCCGCTTCAGCTCCGAGTCGATGCGAGCGAAAGCATTTGCGTCCCAACTTCGATCCCGCTCACGTGATAGAGCCAGGCTCGTCTGGGCCTCGATGACCGAGAGCGGCGTGCGCAGTTCGTGCGACGCGTCGGCCGTGAACTCGAGCTGGCGCTGGCGTGCCCGCTCGATCGGCAGCGCAACTCGGCGGCCGATCGCGAGCGCGCCCAGGAAGACCACGATCAACAGCGCGCAACCGATCCCCAGCTCCGCCACGATCAGCGTCGACTCGGTGCCGGTGACGCTGTCCATGGCTTGCGCCACGACCAGCCGCTGCGAGCCCACCGCCCGGCCGGCCACGCGATAGCCGACGCCTTCGATCGAGACTGTGGTCGGGGCGGAAACCGATCGGTCTTCGACCGGGAGCTCCAGAGAGTTCAATCCCTGACCCGTGGCCGTCCCGTCGACGCTCACCTGCCAGAGCAGCACGGGCAGTCCGCGGGGATCCTGACGGCCGGGGTCGAAGCCCGGGCCGCCGAGGGCGCCACCATCGGGCTGCCCCACCGGCCGGCCGGTATTCGCAACGGCGTCGAGCGCGGCCACCAGATGGCGGTCGACGTCGGACGTGAGGTTGCCCGACACGAACACGGCCACGACGACGGCGATGACGACATACGCGATTGCCACCACGGCGCTCGCCGCCATCGCCACGCGGATGGTGAGCATGGCGACGGACGGGCCGGTCGGGCCCTCCACCTGGCCGTCCCGGCGCGACCGGCCGATGATCTTCACGCTTCCTCCAGCCGGTATCCGGCCCCTCGGACAGTGACGATCCGGACGCCCGAGGCCGGCAGTTTCGCCCGCAGGCGGCTGAGCTGGACGTCGATCGCGTTCGAGCCGAGCGGGACGGTCTCGTCGCGCCAGGCGTGCTCGGCGATCGCCTTTCGATCTACCACCGCGGGCGAGCGGCGCATCAGCAATTCGAGGATGTTGTACTCGGTGGACGTGAGCCCGAGCGGTCGATCGCCGACCGTGACTTCGTGTCGGATCGGGTCAAGCGCAAGCGTGCCATGGACGATGACCGGGGCGTCCACGCCTCGCGGCCGCCGCTGCAGGGCGCGGATTCGGGCCAGCAGCTCCCCGAAGTCGAAGGGCTTGACGAGGTAATCGTCCGCACCAGCGTCGAGGCCGCGGATCCTGTCCGGCGGCGCGTCGCGGGCGGTCAGCATCAGGATCGCGGTCGGCTTGCCGTGCTTGCGGGCCCAGGCGACGACCTCGATGCCCTCGGCCCCGGGCATGCGCCAATCGACGACGGCGACGTCGTAGTCGTAGAACTTGAACAGATCGATGGCGTCGTCGCCGCGCTCGGCCGCGTCGACCTGATAGCCGTGATCCTCCAGACCCATGACCAGGACTTCACGCAGTCCGGGATCGTCCTCGGCCACGAGCACGCGCATCGAGTCTCCCTGCCGAATGTCAGAAGCGGCAGCAGCCGGGAAACGGCAGCTGCCGCATGCTCATCGTACCGCCGGGCGCGCCGGACCCCGATCCGGAACGGCCCGGGGATGCAGCGTCACCTCGCCCGGAAAGGGGAAGACCGGGCGAGGTGACGCTGCGGGAACGATCGTGGTTAGGACACCGGGGGAGCATTCCCGAAGGGTGGGCCGCCGCTCCTTTCGAACGGGTTACGGCGTGGGCGGCGGTCCGGAGGGCGTGCCGCCGGCTACGCGGCGCCGGCGCAGTCGTACAGGCTGGCCGAACCGCCGTAGCTGACGGCCTTGCAGGTGCTGGTCACCCACGAGGTTCGCGAGGATGAGTCGGTGCCGCCGAACCCACCGCCTCCGCCGAAGCCGCCTCCGGCCAGGACGAACCGCAGCTTGCCCGAGGCGATGTATCTCTTGAGCTGATCGAGCGTGGGCGCCGGATCCGAGCCGGTGAAGCCGCCCATGGCCATGACCGGCAGGCCGGTCGCCAGTTCGATCGAGCCCGCTTCCTGGGACGAGTTGGCCGCGACGATCCAGGTCGCGGTGCCACGGTTGGCGACCAGGTAGTCGAGCAGAGCAGTGTCGGAGCTGTTGCCGCCGAGCCCGCCGCCGTCGCCGGGCAGACCTCCCGGCAGACCCCCGGCAACACCGCCCGTCGGCCCGCCCGCCGGGCCGCCGTTGCCGCCAAAGCCGCCGTTGCCGCCGAACCCGCCCCCGAAGCCGCTGGTCGTGCCCGGGCCCGGATGCGGATCGCCGCCGCCGTAGGCAGTGGCGGTGGTGTCTAGCGCATAGGCTGCCGGCGCAAGAAGCGTCGCAGAGATGCCGAGGGCGGCCGCGCCGACCGCGAGCCGCTTCACCGCCACGTTCTCGGCAAGCGACGGCAGCGACGCCGCCACGAGCACGAGCAGCGCGACTGCCGCGAGCAAGATCGCCGCCGTCCCGAGCCCCGGATAGAAGCTCGGCGTTCGGTCGAGAAGCGTGGAGCCGAACCAGGCGGTGCCCAGGCAGGCCAGCCCGACGGCGATGCCGCCGAGCCAGACCCGCGCTCGGGCCGACCACAGGTCCACCACGCCGGCGCCGACCAGGGCCGCGATGGCCGGCGCCAGGGCGACGGCGTAGTAGGAGTGGATCACGCCGGACATGTAGCTGAAGACGATCGCCGTGACCACGAACCAGCTGCCCCACAGCAGGTAGCCCGCCAGGCCGGCGTCGGTGCGGTGCGCCCAGCGGCGCATGAACAGGCCGGCCACGAGGCAGACGAGCGCAAGCGGAACGAGCCAGGCGATCTCGCCGAAGAGCTGGTCGTTGAAGAGGCGCAGCAGACCGACCGAACCGCTGAAGCCGCCGCCTGGGCCTCCGCCGCCGGGCCCGCTCGCGCCGAAGATCCGGCCCAGGCCGTCGTAGCCGAAGATCAGGTCGAGGGCAGAACCGCTGGTGCTACCGCCGATGAACGGCTTGCTTCCTGTCGGCATCAGCTCCTCGATCGCGACCCACCAACCGCTGGCAAGCAGCACGGTGGCGAAGGCGAGAGGGAGGCCGATCAGTCGGCGCCGCAACGTCGTATTGGCCGAGAAGGCGAAGACGAGGGCGAAGCCCGGCAGAACCAGATACGCCTGCAGGTACTTGGTCAGAAAGGCAAGGCCGACGCACACGCCCGCCAGGACGACCCAGCGGTAGCTGCCGTGCTCGAGCGAGCGGAGCAGCGCCCAGGCCGCAATGACCAGCAGGAAAGTGAGCAGGGCGTCGGGGTTGTTGAACCGGAAGATCAGGACCGCCGCCGGCGTAAGCGCCATGACGATCGCGGCGATGGTTGCCGCGGCCGGCCCGAAGGACCGCTTCACCGCCAGAAAGAGAACGCCTACGGTGCCGACTCCGGCAAGCGCCTCGGGAGCAAGCACGCTCCACGAGCTGAGCCCGAAGAGGCGGACCGAAAGGCCCATCACCATCGTCGAGAGCGGCGGCTTGTCCACGGTGATGAAGTTGGAGGCGTCGAAGCTTCCGAAGAACCAGGCGGCCCAGCTCTTCGACGCCGCCAGCGAAGCGGCGGAGTAGTAGGTGTTGGCGTACCCGCTGACTGTCAGGTTCCACAGATACAGGAGCGCCGCAAGCGCGAGCACCCCGAGGAACGCCGGGCGGACCCACGCCGCTTCGTCGGCGCGACCGCGGACGAGGCTTCGGAGGCCGTCCACGGGCCGAATGCGAGGCAGGAATGCAGGTCTGGCGATCGCGGTCATCCTCGTGTCCTTTTCGATGTGGAAAGCGTAGCGAATGAGGGTCCGGCCTCGGCGCGGGGACGGTCTTCTTGGACCCGATCGATGGCGAGACGGAGCAGGAAGAAGCGAAACAGGGTCGCCGCCGCGTTCGCTGCCACCAATACGGCGATTTCCGTCAGCCGACCGCGATGCGGCGCGACGATGTCGAGAAGGGCCAGCGAAGCCGAAGTCAGGGTGAGTGCCACGGCCAGCGCCACCAGACCGGCGACGTGATGACGGGCGAGGCCGTCGCGGCCGCGAACGTGGAAGGTCAGGCGGCGGTTGGCGGAGGTGTTGCCCACGGCGGTGACGACCAGCGCCAGCGCATTTGCGGCGGCCGGCGGCAGCACGTTCCGAAACGCGGCGTACAAAGCGACGTAGGCCGCGGTGCAAACGACGCCGATGACCGCGAAGCTGGTCATCTGTCCGGCGGTGTTGCTAGACGATGCCTGCCCGGGCCGTGGCCGTACGGGTTTATGAGGCGCGAGTGTGGCTGTCATGCCGGCACTCTCGGCCGGACGGCCTTTCGAACTGGTTACGCGCTCAGCGGCCGGAACTCACCGTCGAGCAGGCAGCCGAGGATGCGGGCCCGAGCGACAACCCGCGCGCAGCGGTCAGGCTGCGCCCGATCAGGCTAGGTGCGGAGGCCGATCGCTCGGCGGGCCAGACCTCGACGCGAGAAGGCGATACGGGC
>Ga0302263_10000227_pt1 | contig 22280 bp, 17 predicted proteins | sample II_Fen_N1_4_FD_194564 | JGI IMG/M metagenome (GOLD analysis project Ga0302263, IMG submission 194564) | Peat permafrost microbial communities from Stordalen Mire near Abisko, Sweden - II_Fen_N1_4 | ecosystem: Environmental > Terrestrial > Soil > Wetlands > Permafrost | place: Sweden: Abisko... | reverse complement strand
CGTATTCGTACAGCGCCTTGCCGTCTTTTTTCAGCGCCGAATACATGGGCGGAACCTGCGCCAATGGGCCGGTAAAACGCTGCGTGACAGCAGCCAGCAGCTCGGGCGTGAGCGGCGGCACGGGCCGAGTTTCAATCACGTCGCCTTCTGCATCGGCGGTGGTGGTTTTCTGGCCCAGCAGCAAAATGGCTTCGTAAGTCTTGTCGGCGTCGAGCTGGAGCTGGCTGAACTTGGTCGCTGCGCCAAAGCACAGCGGCAGCACGCCCGTAGCCAGCGGATCGAGCGTGCCGGTGTGACCGGCCTTGTCGGCGCGCAGCAGCCATTTGGCGCGCTGCAGGGCTTGGTTACTTGACAGGCCCAGCGGCTTGTCGAGCAGCAGCACGCCATGCACGGGACGGCGCTGAATTTTCTGGCGGGGAGAAGAGGTTTTTGTCATAAGGCTCCGACAGGCTAAGCGCCGGGCCTGCCCGCACGCTGGTTGGCACCGTTGTCCCCAACCTGTCAGCGGGGGAACGGCGCGAACTCAGTCGTCCTGGGCGCGGGAAGAAACGGCCTTGGCAATCAAAGCGCTCAGGTCAGCCGCACGCTCGGTGGTCTGGTCAAAGTGAAAATGCAGCGTCGGCACGGTGTGCGTCATCAGGCGCTTGAACAGGCCGTTGCGCAGAAAACCTGCGGCCTGGTTGAGCGCGATTTCGCATTCCTGGGGGTTGCCGACCAGCACGCTGAAATAAATTTTGGCGTGGGCGTAATCGGGCGTGACTTCCACCGACTGGACCGTCACCATGCCGACACGCGGGTCTTTCAACTCGCGCGCGATCAGTTCCGTCAGATCGCGCTGGATCTGGTCGGCCACACGAAAGCTGCGGTTGGGAGTGGAGGATTTTTTACGCATCAAATAAGTGTTGGATGAGCAGTCTTGAACTGGAACTGGCAGCGCGCCCGGCGCAGAGGCTGGGTACGCTGCCGACGCTCCTTACAAGGTGCGGGCCACTTCCTTGATTTCAAAGAACTCAAGAATGTCGCCGACTTCGATGTCGTTGTAGTTCTTGAGATTCAAGCCGCACTCGAAGCCTTCCTTGACTTCCTTCGCATCGTCCTTGAAACGCTTGAGCGAGTCGAGTTCGCCCGTATGGATGACCACGTTGCCGCGCAGCAGGCGCAGCTTGGCGGTGCGGCGAACCACACCGGCAGTGACCATACAACCGGCAATCGAGCCAATCTTGCTGACCTTGAAGATGTTGCGAATCTCGGCATTGCCGATGATTTCTTCCTTCTTGTCTGGCGTGAGCATGCCGGACATGGCGGCCTTGAGATCGTCCACAGCGTCATAAATGATGTTGTAGTAACGAATGTCAATGCCGTTGTTCTCGGCCTGCTTGCGCGCCTGGGCATCGGCCCGAGTGTTGAAGCCGATCAGCACTGCCTTGGAAGCAATGGCCAGATTCACGTCGGACTCGGAGATGCCACCGACGCCGGAGTACACCAATTGAACCTTGACCTCGTCGGTCGAGAGCTTGAGCAGCGACTGCGACAGCGCTTCTTGCGAACCCTGCACATCGGCCTTGATGATGATGGGCAGCATCTTGACTTCGCCCGCGTTGATGTCGGAGAACATGTTCTCCAGCTTGGACGCTTGTTGCTTAGCCAACTTGGTGTTGCGGAACTTGCCAGCGCGGTAGGTGGCGATTTCGCGCACACGGCGCTCGTCGCTCATCACCATGAAGTCGTCGCCGGCTTGCGGCACTTCCGTCAGACCCTGGATTTCGACCGGAATCGACGGGCCAGCCGTCTTGATCGGGCGACCGTTTTCGTCGAGCATGGCGCGCACGCGGCCAAAGGTCGAACCCGCCAGCACCACGTCGCCAGCCTTGAGCGTGCCGGACTGAACCAGCACGGTGGCAACCGGGCCACGGCCCTTGTCCAGACGCGCTTCAATCACCAAGCCCTTGGCCTGAGCCTCGACGGGCGCTTTGAGTTCCAGCACTTCAGCCTGCAGCAGCACCTGCTCTAACAGCTCGTCAATACCAGCGCCGGTGTGCGCCGAAACGGGCACAAACGGTGCGTCGCCGCCGAACTCTTCAGGAATCACGCCTTCGGTGACCAGCTCGCCTTTGACGCGCTCCAGATTCACGCCGGGCTTGTCGATCTTGTTGATCGCCACCACGATGGGCACACCTGCAGCACGCGCATGCTTGATGGCTTCTTTGGTCTGCGGCATCACGCCGTCGTCGGCAGCGACCACCAGAATCACGATGTCGGTGGCCTGCGCGCCACGGGCACGCATCGCGGTAAACGCTTCGTGACCGGGGGTGTCGAGGAAGGAGATCATGCCGCGTGGCGTCTCGACGTGGTAAGCGCCGATATGCTGGGTAATGCCGCCCGCTTCGCCAGACGCCACCTTGGCGCGGCGAATGTAGTCGAGCAGCGAGGTCTTGCCGTGATCGACGTGACCCATGACGGTCACGACCGGGGCGCGTGGCAGTGCTTCAGCCTGCTGACCCTGCACGTCGTCAGCCGTGAAGGCTTCTGGATCGTCCAGCGCGGCGGTGATCGCCTTGTGGCCCATTTCTTCCACCACAATCATGGCGGTATCTTGGTCCAGCGGCTGGTTGATCGTGACCATCTGGCCGAGCTTCATCAAATGCTTGATGACTTCGGACGACTTGATGCTCATCTTGTGCGCCAGCTCGGACACCGTGATGGTTTCCGGCACATGGACCTCAATCACCTTGAAGTCGGTCGGGGCGACAAAAGTCGATTCAGGGCGCGCATCGCGTCCACCGCTGCGGCGGCCACGCGGGCCAGCGCGGAAGTTTCCGCGTCCAGGCGCTGCCGGAGCGCCACGGCTCGGAATGCCCTTTTTCTTGGCCGCATCATCTTTCCAAGTCGAAGACAGGTTTTCTGACTTGACTTCTTTTTTGCCTGCGGCGCCAGCAGCAGCCGGAGCACTTGCGACAGCAGGTGCCGCTGCACCTGGCGCCGGTTTGGCGGCACCGGGGGCGACAGCAGGCTTGTGCAACGTGCCTTTCATGGCCACCTTGGGATCCACATGCGGCACCAGCACCCGCTTGGGCGCGGACAGCATGGCCCGAATACCGGCAGCTTCCGCCTCAGCCTTGCGGCGACGCTCCTGCAGATCTTGGGCTTTGGCCGCATCGGCCTGGAATTCAGCCGTAGCCTTGGCTTTGGCTGCCGCCAGCGCCGTGGCAGCTTCGGCGGCCTTACTGGTCTGGGTTGCGGTTGCTGCAGTTGCGGCGGCAGCAGCGGCTTTTTGTGCGTCAGCGGTCATGAGGGGAGCTACTTTTTCTATTTTTCCAATAGTAGGTTTGGCTTTGGTGGCAACCAGGGCCGCTTGTGCTGCAGCCTTCGCGGCTGCGGCCTGGGCTTGTTCAGCGGCAGCTTTGGCGGCTGCAGCAGCTTCAGCTTGCGCTTTTTCAGCAGCTGCCTGACGTTCGCGCTCACGCGCCGCCTCCAGTGCTTCTTGCTCTTCACGCAGACGCCGCTTTTCGCTCAATTCGGCTTCCTGCTGGCGCAGCAGTTCGGCATGACGATTGGCCTCTTCTTCACGGCGAACGAGTTCGGCATCTTCCACCACCGGCGCCTGAGGCACTGGTGCAGCTTCGGATTGGCTGTCGTCAGGGGCGCCATCAGAGCCATCTTCGCGCCTGACGAAGGTGCGCTTCTTGCGCACTTCCACCTGGATGGTGCGGGCTCTGCCGGTGGCATCGGCCTGCTTGATCTCGGTGGTTGATTTTTTCATCAGCGTGATTTTCTTGGGCTCGGTGCTGATGGTGCCGTGGCTGGCTTGCAAATAGCCGAGCAGCTTTTGCTTGTCGGCTTCGGACAGCGGATCGCTGGCCCGCGCCTTGACAACGCCTGCGCTGGACAATTGCTCGATCAGGGTAGCGGGAGATTTATTCAATTCAGCGGCGAATTGAGCGACGGTAGTGGTACTGGACATAATTGGTTTTCCTGGCTGGCCTCCATGATTACTGCTCTTGGGCCGTTGCAGGCGCGGCGGAATCGCCATCGGTAAACCAATGGGCGCGCGCCGTCATGATCAGCGCCGTGGCGTCATCGGCAGACTGACCAGTGATATCGGAGAGCTCATCCGTAGCCAGATCGGCCAAGTCGTCACGGGTGGCGACACCGGCTTCGATCAGTTTGGCAACCAGCTCAGGGGTGAGACCGACAACGTCGCGCAAATCCTGCGAAACGCCATCGACATTTTCTTCCTTGGCGATTTCCATCGTCAGCAGAGCATTTTTGGCGCGCATGCGCAACTCGTTGACGGTGTCTTCGTCGAAGGATTCGATCTCCAGCATTTCCTGCAGCGGCACGTAAGCCACTTCTTCCAAGCTGGTAAAGCCTTCGGCAATCAAAATATCGGCGATTTCTTGGTCCACATCGAGCTTTTCCATGAACAGCTTGCGGCCGGTATCGGTCTCGCTGGCTTGTTTCTGGGCCGACTCGTTGGCGTCCATGATGTTGATTTTCCAGCCGGTCAGCTCGGACGCCAGGCGCACGTTCTGGCCACCACGACCGATGGCGATGGCGAGGTTTTCTTCATCGACCACGACATCCATCATGTGACGCTCTTCATCGACAACGATGGAGGACACATTGGCTGGCGCCAGCGCGCCAATCACGAACTGGGCCGGGTCTTCGCTCCACAGCACGATATCGACGCGCTCGCCAGCGAGTTCATTCGTCACGCCGTTGACGCGGGTGCCGCGCACGCCGACGCAGGTGCCGATAGGATCGACGCGCTTGTCGTGCGACAGGACGGCGATTTTGGCGCGTGAACCGGGGTCACGGGCGCAGGATTTGATCTCCAGCAGGCCTTGTTCGATCTCGGGCACTTCCTGGCGGAACAGCTCGATCATGTATTCCGGCGCGGTGCGCGAGAGGATGATGGGCGCGCCGCGCAGTGTCGTATCGACTTCCATGATCATGGCTCGGACGCGGTCGCCCGAGCGCAGATTTTCTTTGGGGATCATGTCGCTGCGGCGCAGACGGCCTTCAACGCGACCAGATTCGACGATCAGATCGCCCTTGTCCATGCGCTTGACGGTGCCGACAAAAATCTTGTCGCCACGCGACATGAAGTCGTTGAGCAGCATTTCGCGCTCGGCGTCGCGGATTTTTTGCAAAATGACTTGTTTGGCCGCTTGAGCGCCAATGCGACCAATCGGCAGGCTTTCGACCGGCTTTTCGATGTAGTCACCTTCTTCGATGTCGGCGATTTCGTCGCGTGCGTCGCTGACGAGCTCTTCGGCTTCTGGGTTTTGCAGACCGGCAGCGTCGGGCACGACCAGCCAGCGGCGGAAGGTTTCGTAGTTGCCGCTGTCGCGGTCCACGGCGACGCGGATATCCACGCCATCGGCATACACCTTCTTGGTGGCCGAGGCCAGCGCAAGCTCTACTGCGCCAAAGACGATGTCGCGTTCAACATTTTTCTCACGGGAGATGGCATCTACCAGCATCAACAGTTCGCGATTCATTTCACAAGCCCGCCTTTCTAAATTAGTTCTCTGTGGGTTTATTGGCCACAAGTTTGGGTTTGCGCCCCTTGAAATCCACCACGGGCGCCAGACGCGCCTGCGCAACTTCATCGAGCGTGAACCCGAGCGCCTGCAGGGGTGCGGGAATTTTCTTTTTACTGACCTTTTGGCCGGGTTTGACAGGAGGCTCGTCGCTCCACACGATTTGCCAGCCGAACTGACCCTCGGCCAATTCAACACGCTCCAGCGTGCCGCGAAACTTCTTGCGGTTCGCCGACACCGTGGAGCCCGCGCTGGCGGCCACGCCAATCGGTGCTTTCAGCGTGAGGTCAACGAGTTCGCCGACAAAACGCTCAAAATCTTTTTCGTGGCGCAGCGGCCTGTCGATACCGGGGGAACTGACTTCAAGGCGCGCATAGTCAGCGCCTTCGACTTCGAGGACGAACTGCAGCTGGCGCGTGACCTTCTCGCAGTCTTCCGCGTTGATGAACTGATCGACACCTGGCTGATAAGGCAGGTCAATCGTGACCCGCAGCAAGCCGCCAGCCGTGCGCTCAATTTCAACCAGGTCGTAGCCCAGTCCCGTTACAGTTTGCTCAATCGTCTCTTGCAAAGCCATGCAGTCTATCGTTCCTTCTTTTTAGCCAATTTTGCCAAGGTGCAAAAACAAACGCCAAAAAAAAATGGGCGGTAAAAACCCGCCCATTTGGTCGTGAAAGGCATATTGTAATGTGCCAAACACCAAAATGCAAGCCATTATCTTGCTGTGAGCCGGGGTAAAGCTCTCTATTTTGCCATCACTGATGCCAGCCGACCCGCATCAGCCCTACGCGACCAATATCCGCGTATAAGGATGGCGCGGCGCATCGAGCACTTCGCGCACGCTGCCCGACTCGACAATTTCGCCGTCTTTCATCACCAGCACGTCGTGGGCCATCGCCCGGATCACGTCAATGTCGTGAGTAATCAGCAAGTAGCTCAGACCGCGCTCGCGCTGCAACCGCTGCAGCAAAGTCAGCACCTGTTTTTGAATCGTCACGTCGAGCGCGCTGGTCGGCTCGTCGAGCACCAGCAGGCGCGGGTTGATGATCAACACCCGCGCAATCGCCAGCCGCTGGCGCTGGCCGCCAGAAAACTCATGCGGGTAGCGCGCCAGCAGGCCGGGAAACTGCGCCTCGCTCATGCCGACATCGGCCAAAACTTGCTCGACGCGCTGGCGACGCTCGGCCAGCCCCAACGCCGGTTCATGCACGCGCAAGCCTTCTTCAACAATCGCCTCGACCGTCATGCGCGGCGACAGCGACGAAAACGGGTCTTGAAACACCACCTGAACCGCCCGGCGCAGCGCCTTGTTGCTCGCCGCCTGCGCGCCCCACGATTGGCCCAGCACCTGCAATTGGCCGGAAAATTTCAGCAGCCCCAGACTCGCCAACGCCAGCGTCGATTTACCCGAACCCGACTCGCCCACAATGCCCAGCGTGCGGCCCGGCGTGATCGAGAAATTCGCCTCCTTCACAGCGACAAACTCCGCGCTTTTAAACCAGCCCCGAAAGCCTGCCACGGGCACCGGATACGCCACGCGCAACTGGCACGCCTGCATGATCGGCTGAAAGTCAGCCGCTGGTGCGCTGGTCTGCGCTCCGGGCGCGGCGTTCGCCACCGCCTGATCAACATCCACAAACGCAGCGCCCGCCGAAACTTCACCGTCCTCGACGACATCGCGCACCGGGCGGCTGTCGATCAGCTTGCGCGTGTAGGCGTGCTGCGGGTTTGCAAACACCTCGGCCACCGTGCCAGTTTCCACGATATGGCCGTTTTCCATCACCGCCACGCGGTCGGCGAAGCGGCGCACCAGATTTAAATCGTGGGTAATCAACACCACAGCCATACCGTTGCGCCGCTGCAGCTCGCTGAGCAATTCGAGCATTTGAACGCGCAGCGTCACGTCCAGCGCCGTGGTGGGCTCGTCCGCCAGCAGTAATTTGGGCGCGCAAGCCAGCGCCATTGCCATCATGGCGCGCTGGCGCTGGCCGCCCGACAACTGGTGCGGAAACGCCTTGGCGCGGCGCTGCGGCTCAGGAATGCCCGTGTCGGCCAGCAACTTGACGGCGATCCGCGCCGCTTCTGCCGACGACAAACCCTGTTTAAGCTGAACCACTTCAGCGATCTGCTCGCCCACGCTGAACAGCGGGTTCAGCGCCGTCATCGGCTCCTGAAAAATCATCGCAATGTCGCGGCCCCGGATGCCGCGCAAGGCGCTTTCGGGCAGAGAGAGCAGATCGCCCACGCCGTCGCGGCTGGCAAATTGCGCCTGACCGGTGATGCTGGCGTTTTGCACCAAGCGCAGCAAGCTCAAGGCAGTGACGGTTTTTCCCGAGCCGGACTCGCCCACCAGCGCCAGCTTTTCGCCGGGCGCTATCGAAAAATCAATGCCGCGCACGACTTCCTTGCCCGCGAAGGAGACGCGCAAGTTTTTCACGTCGAGCAGCAAAGACTGGCGCGACACCGGCAAAGTGCCGTCAACATCGGCGCAAACCATCGCCTGCGAAGTCATGGACGTGGGCATCATGCGTCCGCCTTTCGCGGGTCTAGCGCGTCGCGCAGCGCATCGCCCATGAAGGTCAGCAGCAGCAACGTGACCACCAGCACGCCAAAGGTGGACAGCGAAATCCACCACGCGTCGATATTGGCCTTGCCCTGACTCAGCAGCTCGCCCAGCGACGGCGTTCCGGGCGGCACGCCCAATCCGAGAAAATCCAACGAAGTCAGCGCCAAAATCGCCGCACTCATGCGAAACGGCAAGAACGTCACCACCGGCGTAAGGCTATTGGGCAAAATATGCCGCCACATGATTTGCACGTTGCTCACACCCAAAGCTCTAGCGGCACGCACATAATCCATTTGCCGATTGCGTAAAAACTCGGCGCGCACATAATCGGACAACCCCATCCAGCCAAACAAACTGAGCAGCACCAGCAACAATAAAACGCTGGGCGTGAAAATCGCGCTGAAAATAATCAACAAATAAAGCTCGGGCATAGAACCCCAGATTTCCATGAAACGCTGGGCGATCAAATCGGTTTTTCCGCCGAAATAACCTTGAATCGCCCCAGCGATCACGCCCATCACCACGCCAATAGCCGTCAGTGCCAACCCAAAGAGTACGCTCAAGCGAAAGCCATAAATCAATTGCGCCAATAAATCGCGGCCTCGGTCGTCGGTGCCGAACAGGTTATCGCGGGACGGCGCGGACGGATTCGGCTCTTTGGCAAAATAGTTAATGGTGCGCGGCCCATACGGATTGGGCGGGTAAAGTGCCCAGTTACCACCTTGATTGAGCTTGTCGCGGATGAATGGATCGAGGTAATCGGTGGGCGTATCGAAGTCACCACCAAAGGTTTTTTCGGAGTAATCCTTGAGCAGCGGAACGTACAGCTCTCCCTGATAGCGCAGCAGTAGCGGTTTGTCGTTGGATAACACCTCGGCGAACAAGCTGAAAATCACCAGCAAGCTAAATAACACCAAGCTCCAGTAACCCAGCCGGTTGCGCCGGAAACGCTGCCAAGCGCGGCGCGAGGGCGACACCGACGGTGCAGCCCTGTTTGGCATGGCGCCGACTTCCTCGCCGCCCGAAGAGGCAGCGCCAGCCGGGAGCAGCCCAGCACAAAGCCTGGTAGCGCCCACGTCCAGCCCCGTGCGGGAAGTGCTGGCTGATTCAATCGAATTTGACACGCGGATCCACCCACACATAACAAAGATCGCTGACCAGCTTGGTCACTAGGCCAATCAGCGTGAACAAATAAAGCGTTCCTAGCACGACCGGATAATCGCGCCGAATCACGCTCTCGTAACTGAGCAGCCCCAAACCATCGAGCGAAAATAGCGTTTCAATCAACAGCGAACCGGTAAAAAATGCGCCAATAAACGCCGCCGGAAAGCCGGTAATAATGGGAATTAAAGCGTTGCGAAAAACGTGTTTCCATAAAACTTGGCGCTCGCTCAAGCCTTTGGCTCTGGCCGTTAGCACGTACTGCTTGCGGATTTCTTCGAGAAAGGAATTTTTCGTCAGCACCGTGGTCACGGCGAAGCTGCCCAGCACCATCGCGGTAATTGGCAGCGTGATGTGCCACAGATAATCCGTGATGCGTGCGCCCCAACTGAGGGTTTCCCAATTGGCGGACGTTAATCCACGCAGCGGAAACCACTGCAATTGCCCGCCAAACACCACCAACAGCGCCACGCCCAACACAAAACCCGGCACCGCATAACCGACCAACACCGCCAACGACGTGACAAAATCAAAGCGTGACCCAGCCCGCACCGCCTTGGCCACGCCCAGCGGCACCGCGATCAGGTAACTGATGAAAAACGTCCACAGCCCCAGGCTGACCGACACCGGCATTTTTTCCTTCACCAGTTGCCAGACATCTTTGTGCTGGTAAAAACTGTTGCCCAGATCAAAGCGGGCAAAGCGCCCAATCATCTGAAAGAAGCGTTCATGCACCGGCTTGTCAAAGCCGTACAGCGCCTTGATTTCCGCGATGCGTTCGGCATCCACGCCTTGGCGGCCCCGGTAGCCCGCCCCGGCACTGGCGGCACGCTCGCCGCCGGAATCGCGCCCTTGCAATTGCGCCACCATTTGCTCGACCGGCCCGCCCGGCACAAACTGCACCATGACAAACGTCAGCAGCAGCACGCCAAACAGCGTCGGAATCATCAGCAGCAGGCGTTTGAGGATGTAACTGGCCATGTTTTATTTGCTCCACCAGGTGCTCAGTGCCCAAGTATCAGGCTGGTAATACGGCGGAATCGTCGCGGGCAGCGCCAAATGCGCGGGCCGGTAGCCGATAAAAAACGCGTCGCCGTAATACTGCGGCACCGAGTAATAACCATGCGTCAGCACCCGATCCAGCGCACGCATCGCCGCGCCGAGTTCGGGCCGGGTTTTGGCGCTGACGACTTTTTGCAGCAGCGCATCAATCGCCGGATCGGCCAGCCCCCAGACATTCGACGAGCCCGGCATACTGGCCGCTTTCGAGCCGAACAATTCAAGCAGCTCGCCGCCCGGCGCGGTGCTGCCCGGCAGGCGCAGCGTCGTGACTTCAAAATCGAACGCATCCATGCGCTGCTTGCTCAGGGACGAATCGACGATGCGATACGTCAGCGTGATGCCGAGCTTTTCCAGCGCCTTCTGAAACGGCCCGACCACGCGGATCAGCGACGGCTGATCGTTCAAAAACTCCATCGTGAAGGCGTCGCCCTGGGCATTGCGCAGCGCGCCGTCGCGGTAGGTCCAGCCCGCTTCGCGCAGCAGCGCCTGGGCTTGGCGCAGGTTTTCACGCAGGCTACCCGGTGGCAGGGTGCTGGGCGACACCGGCACCGCGCCAAAAACTTCTGGTTTGAGTTTTGAGCGCAAAGGCTCCAGCAAAGCCAGCTCGTCGGGTTTGGGCAGGCCTTCGGCGTGAAATTCGCTGTTCGGAAAATAGCCGTTGACACGCTTGTAGAGGCCGTAGAAAAGCTGGCGGTTCATCCACTCAAAATCCATTGCCAAGCCAATGGCGCGGCGCACCCGCGCATCCTGAAATTTTGGTTTGCGCAGGTTGAACACATAGCCCTGAAAATCGCCCGGATTGCGGTTTTCAAAAGCGCGCTTGACCAGCTCACCCGACGTAAACGCCTTGCCAACATACTGGCGCGCCCAGTTACGAGAGATGAATTCGCGCATGAAGTCGAATTCCCCGGCTTTCAGCCCCTCAAAACGCGAGGTTTCGTCCAGATAAATCTTGAAGCTGACGCGGTCAAAGTTGAATTGGCCTTTGCGACTCGGCAGATTCGCGCCCCAATAAGCCGGGTCGCGCACATAAGTGATGTCGCGCCCCATTGCCGGATTGGCGATTTTGTACGGCCCGGAGCCGATTGGCACCTCAGAAACAATCTTGTCAAACGCCGTCGCCTGCCCGTTCACCCGGCCCCAGTCGCGGCTGAACACCGGCATACCGCCCACGACCAGCGGCAACTCCGGGTTGGGCGTCAGAAAATCAAAGCGCACCACACGCTCTGAAACCACGGTGACAGCTTTGACCTCGGCGTAAATCGTGCGGTACTGCGGCGCGGCCAGCTTGCCGGTGAGCTGGGTGAAAGAATGCAGCACGTCGGCAGCCAGCACCGGCGCACCGTTGTGAAAGCGCGCCTTTTCGTTCAGGTGGAAAGTGGCTGAAAGCCGGTCAGGCGCCACGCTGACATCATCGGCGAGCAGGCCGTAAGCGGTGGTTGGCTCTTCAAGGTTGCCGGTCAGCAGGCTTTCCACGACCAGCAGGCTCAACCCGTAAGGCGCCGTGCCGCGCAGCGTGAACGGGTTGAACTTGTCAAAATTCGTCGGGCGCGTGGGCGGCACCATGCGGATTTCGCCGCCCTTGGGCGCGGACGGGTTCACATACTCAAAATGCGTGAAGGCCGCCGGGTACTTGATGTCGCCAAACTGCGCGTAGGCGTGGGCGGCCTGAACGCACGGAACACAACAGGCCCATAAAACCACGATTGAAGCGCGCAAAAAAGACAAATCCTGCATGCGACAATTCTGCCCTACTTACGTCGGCAAGATTTTGGGCGCTGCAGCTACATTAAACGCAGCGCCAGCAAGACTTTTTGCCGGTTCACACGCACACACTGGAGCATAAAGAATGGGTTTTCTCGCTGGCAAAAAATTGCTGATCACGGGCTTGTTGTCCAACCGATCTATCGCCTATGGCATTGCCAAGGCTTGTCACGAACAAGGCGCCGAGCTGGCCTTCAGCTATGTGGGCGAGCGATTCAAAGACCGCATCACCGAGTTTGCGGCCGAATTCAACTCCACCCTGATTTTTGACTGCGATGTCGGCTCCGACGAGCAAATTGACCAGATGTTTGCCGACATGGCCAAAACCTGGCCGATGTTTGACGGCTTTGTCCACAGCATTGGCTACGCGCCGCGCGAAGCGATTGCGGGCGACTTTCTGGACGGTTTTTCCAAGGAAAACTTCCGCATTGCGCACGAAATCAGCGCCTACAGCTTTCCAGCGATGACCAAAGCCGCCCTGCCCTACCTCAACCCCAAGTCCGCCGTACTGACACTGACGTATTTGGGCGCCGAGCGCATCATTCCACACTACAACACGATGGGCTTGGCCAAGGCCAGCCTCGAATCCTCGGTGCGCTATCTGGCCGAATCGCTGGGTTCACGCGGCATGCGCGCCAACGGCCTGAGCGCCGGTCCCATCAAAACGCTGGCCGCCAGCGGCATCAAAGACTTCGGCAAGCTGCTGGGCATGGTGGCCGCCGCCACGCCGCTGCGCCGCAACGTGACAATTGAAGACGTGGGCAACGTCGCTGCCTTCCTGATGAGCGATCTGGCCAGCGGCGTGACGGCTGAAATCACCTATGTCGATTGCGGCTTCAGCGCCACCGCTGGCGCCAGCCGCGACAGCGCCTCCGTGGCCTGATTTTCAAAGCAAAAAGTCCCGCCTGCGTGCAGCGGGCGGGCGCCTCCCGGTTCCTTGTGACAGCCTAAAAAGGTGATTCATGATGCGGCGACACTGGCTTTTAACCCTCATCAGTCTGGCTCTGGCGGGCGCACCGCTGGCAAGACTGGCCAACGCTGGCGACAACGCCTCACCGGCACCGCTGCAAGCGACCGCAGCCGCCCCGCCCCTGACACCCGGCGCCCCCGCGCTGATGCTGGCCAATGTCTATCACCCCGGCGTCAACCTGGACGACTACTGGGTCAGTGAAAAATACGACGGCGTGCGCGGCTACTGGGACGGCGAAAAGCTCTTCACCCGAGGCGGCCAGCCGGTCAACGCACCCAGTTGGTTCACCGCTGGCTGGCCCAACACCCCGCTCGACGGTGAACTCTGGGCCGGGCACGGCCAGTTTTCCAAAGCCGTCTCCACCGTGCGCCAGCAAACGCCCGACGAGGCCGCTTGGCGCGGCATGCGCTTCATGGTGTTTGACCTGCCCGCGCAGGAGGGCACGTTTACCGAGCGCATCCCGGTACTGAAAAAAGTAGTCAGCCGCATGGCCAAGCCCTGGGTTCAGGCCGTTGCCCAATTCAAGGTAGCCGATCACCCGGCGCTGCTGACGCTGCTCGACAAAATGGTGCAGGACGGCGGCGAAGGCCTGATGCTGCATCGCGGCGCCTCCCTCTACAAAGGCGTGCGCAGCGACGACCTGCTCAAAGTCAAAACTCACGAAGACAGCGAAGCGCAAGTCATCGGCCATCTTCCCGGCAAAGGCAAATACGAAGGCATGCTCGGCGCGCTGCTGGTCGAAATCCCGGCCACCGACAGCGCGCCCGTACTGCGCTTCAAGCTCGGCACGGGCTTTACTGACGCCCAGCGGCAAAATCCGCCCGCTATCGGCGCGCGCGTGACCTACCGCTTCCGGGGGCTGAACGACAGCGGCATCCCGCGCTTTGCCAGCTTCATGCGGGTGCGTGAAGACTGACCGAAGCAAGACACCTACACCACCATTTCAAGTGTGCGCCAGCACATTCCGATCCACCTCCATGAGTTAAATCATGGGTAAAAGACTTTTATATGAAAATTAGATTTATAAACACAACTACAAAATTTCCCGTTGATAAGAAGATTGAGAAAAAATTTCATAACACAATTAAGGGCGCTTACAAAAAAGCCGTCGAATCTGCTCAACATCAAGAGTACATCGATGTATTTTTTGTGAATGAAGAAGAGCTCAATGAGAACATCAAGAGCAATGAGATTAATGAGATTAATGAGATTAATGAAGAAAATAGCACAACCCCCATTGACTGGCTAGGTATCTACATTCAAAAATATCAAAAATACAATCGCAATATAATCAAAATCTGTCCGGAAAAAATAAATAGAACCTGCAAACTCCTCAAAAAACCAGATTTCTATCCTACACTCCTTGTGGCGGTTGTCATTCACGAATTAGCACACTGGCTCATGTGCCAATCTTCAGAAAAAATTTCAGAAGAAGTAATTGATGAAATTCCATGTGGATGGCTTCAGCAGATAAAACCGGCTAACCAGATAGCTAACTGGGAAAACGATAGGCATTTTATTGAGGAAAGCCTAGCAAACTCCTTTATCCTAAAGCAGAAAATCAACGACAATGAACTCAATTTCTTAAAAAGATTTACCGACGGCCAGCCTGATGGCTATAAACAAGGAACCCGCTGGTCTGGAGATTTAAAGACCACCATCGAAACCGCAAAAGACTGGAAGAAGTTCAAATCACGAGTAGATCACGAGGAATGGAATTTAGTATTTTATAAGAACAATAACCATACGCCAACGCAAGAATTAATCAATTCTCTCAAATTAAACCCCCCAGAAAAAGCCATCGATTCATTTAACTTTACGAAGGCTTACACTAAACACCTAGCCATTCATATTAAGACACGAAAAGATCAACGTGAAAATGATAAAGGTGATTTTAGTTTATATAAACTAAAATCAATCGAAGATGCCCAAAACATTAAAGAATTTCCCAACACAATAGATGGCAACTTTAACTGCAGCTTCAATGAACTCAAATCACTCGATGGAATTCCAGTAAAAATTGGTGGCTTCTTAGATATTAGTAATAATCGATTCACTTCCCTTCAAGGAATCAAGCAGTTGAAAGAAATGAAAGGATTGTTGTACACCTACAATTGCCCAATCAAAAGCCATATACTGGGTGTTTTCTTCATTAATGGATGCAGTGGTATATTGGCCAATAACCGTAGTAATTTTGGTAAAGCAGTCGCAATTGTGAATTGCCATATTAGGAAAGGAAGGTCGGGGCTACTCCCATGCACCAAGGAATTAATTGAAGCAGGTCTGGAAGAATTTGCTAAAATATAAATATAAACCAACATAAAAATCTAATTTTTAAAATAAAAAAGCCGTCGCAAATCAATGACTTGCTACGGCTTTTTCGTTGGCTTATACTAAAAAGCCACGCATCAATTCTTGATCAATGCTGGCATCTTGCCTGCGGTTTACTTCTTCACGCAGTCCGCGTAATAGCGCATTTTCCCCTTAGCGTCTTCCTGCGCCACCAGACCGTGAATGTCGGTTTCAAAACCGGGGCACTGGGCATTGAACTCGCGGGCAAACTTCAGATAATCAACAATTTTCTTGTTGAATACTTCGCCGGGAATCAACAACGGAATTCCCGGCGGGTAAGGCGTGACCAGCCCCACGGTGGTGCGGCCTTCCAGGTGGTCGATTTCCACCCGCTCGGTCGTGCGGTGCGCGATGTGGGCATAGGCGTCGCTGGGCTTCATGGCCGGGGTCAGGTCGCTCAAATACACCTCGGTCGTCAGGCGGGCAATGTCGTATTTTGCGTACAGCGTATGAATATGCAGGCACAAATCGGCCAGCCCCATGCGCTCGTATTTCGGGTGCTTCTGGCAGAACTCGGGCAGGATGCGCCACATCGGCTGGTTCTTGTCGTAATCGTCCTTGAACTGCTGCAGCGCCGTCAGCAGCGTGTTCCAGCGGCCCTTGGTGATGCCGATGGTGAACAGGATAAAGAAGCTATACAGCCCGGTTTTTTCAACGATCACGCCATGCTCGGCCAAAAACTTGGTCACGATGCTGGCCGGAATGCCGGTTTTGGCGAACTTGCCGTTCAAATCCAGCCCCGGCGTGACGATGGTCGATTTGATCGGGTCCAGCATGTTGAAGCCCGTGGCCATCTGGCCAAAGCCGTGCCAGTTGGCGGCGCCATTTTTCGCGGTTTTGGCGCTGCGCGACTCGCCCTTGATGATCCAGTCTTCGGCGCGGCCAATGCCTTCTTCGGCCAGCTTGTCCGGCCCCCAGACCTTGAACCACCAGTCGGTGCCGTACTCGTCGTCGATCTTGCGCATGGCGCGGCGGAAGTCGAGTGCTTCAGCAATGCTTTCTTCGACCAACGCGGTGCCGCCGGGCGGCTCCATCATCGCGGCGGCCACGTCGCAGCTGGCAATGATGCTGTACTGCGGCGAGGTCGAGGTGTGCATCAAATATGCCTCGTTGAACAGATGCCGGTCGAGCTTGACGTTTTGCGAGTCCTGCACCAAAACGTGGCTGGCCTGGCTGATGCCAGCGAGCAGCTTGTGAATCGACTGCGTGGCATAAACCACCGCATTTTTAGGCCGGATACGGTTCTTGCCCATCGAGTGGTAGGTGCCGTAGAACGGGTGAAACGCCGCGTGCGGCAGCCAGGCTTCATCGAAATGCAGGTTGTCGATATAGCCGTCGAGCATGCCCTTGATGGTTTCGGTGTTGTAAAGCACGCCGTCGTAGGTCGATTGCGTCAGCGTCAACACGCGCGGCTTGACCTTGGCCGCATTCACGCCCTTGAGCAGCGGATTGGCGGCAATCTTGGCGCGAATCGCTTCGGGCTCAAACTCGTCCTGCGGAATCGGGCCGATGATGCCGAAATGGTTGCGCGTCGGCTTTAAAAACACCGGAATTGAGCCGGTCATGATGATGGCGTGCAGGATGGATTTGTGGCAATTGCGGTCCACCACCACCACGTCGTCGGGCGCCACCGTGTGGTGCCAAACCATCTTGTTCGAGGTCGAGGTGCCGTTGGTCACAAAAAAGCAGTGATCGGCGTTGAAAATGCGCGCCGCATTGCGCTCGCTGGCGCCAATCGCACCGTTGTGATCGAGCAACTGGCCCAGTTCTTCCACCGCGTTGCACACGTCCGAGCGCAGCATGTTCTCGCCGTAGAACTGGTGGTACATCTGGCCGACAGGGCTTTTCAGGAAAGCGACGCCGCCGGAGTGACCGGGGCAATGCCACGAATAAGAGCCGTCATCGGCGTAGTCGAGCAGCGCCTTGAAAAACGGCGGCTGCACGCCTTCGAGGTAGCTCTTGGCTTCGCGGATGATGTGGCGCGCCACGAATTCGGGCGTGTCCTCAAACATGTGAATAAAACCGTGCAGCTCGCGCAGGATGTCGTTCGGAATGTGGCGCGAGGTTTTGGTTTCGCCATAGACGTAAATCGGCACATCCAGATTCTTGCGCCGCACTTCTTCGATGAAGTTACGCAGGTTCAACACGGCGGGGTCTAGGTCTGGTCCCGGCGTGAATTCTTCGTCGTCAATCGACAGGATGAAGGCGCTGGCGCGGCTTTGCTGCTGCGCAAACTGCGACAGGTCGCCGTAGCCGGTCACGCCGAGCACTTCAAAACCTTCGCTTTCGATGGCTTGGGCCAGCGCGCGAATCCCCAGCCCGGATGTGTTCTCGGAGCGGAAGTCTTCATCAATGATGACAATCGGAAAGCGAAATTTCATGGCGTTGTGTATAGCAGTTCAAAATTGCCCTGAACCTGTCGGAGGGCATGGAAAAACGCTCATGGGCATAGACAGGTTCAGCCCGAACGGTAAAAGAAACGAGAAGGTTGGCGCAACACCTACAAGGCAATGCCGGGCCTCTTTGACGACTGCGAAGTGTAAGGAACTATTGTGTCAATACACTTGGGCGCTGGTGTCTAATTACCCCAAAATGTAGCGTATCCCCCAAAAAAGGAAAAATCATGGGTGCATCGAATGTCTGGTGGCTGTTGACGGGAGCCGCAGTGACAATGGAATTGATAACTGGCACGTTTTATCTGCTGATGTTTGCGGTGGGGCTGACGGCTGGCGCCCTGGCGGCGCACCTGGGTTTTGGACTGACTGGGCAGATCGCTGTTGCCGCCATCGTCGGAGGCGGCGCGGTGATCGCCTGGCACTGGCATCGCAGCAAAAACCCGGCTCTGCCCGCCAATTTCAACCGGGATGTGCATCTGGACATCGGCGAACTGGTTCACGTCGGGCACTGGAATGCCGATGGCACGGCCAGCGTGAAATTTCGCGGCGCCCAGTGGAGCGCCATCGCCGCCCAACCAGACGAGCCGCAAGCGGTTGGAAATTTTCGCATCAAGGAAATGCGCGGCAGTCGGCTAGTTCTGGAAAAACTGTAGGCTCAAGCGCATCCCGCGCATTTCTTCAAAAGCATCGTTAATCAAAAAATGGAGTTCTCATGGGAATTGAAATTGCACTCGTCTTCCTCGTTCTGGCGGCTGTTTTTGTCATCCGCAGTATCAAGGTCGTGCCCCAGCAAAATGCTTGGGTGGTGGAGCGCTGGGGCAAGTACAGGGGTAGCCTGACGCCGGGGCTGAACTTTGTCTTTCCCTTCATGGATCGGGTCGCCTACAAGCATAGCCTGAAGGAAATCCCGCTCGATGTGCCCAGCCAGGTCTGTATCACCCGCGACAACACCCAGTTGCAGGTCGATGGCATTTTGTACTTTCAGGTCACCGACCCGATGCGCGCCAGCTACGGCTCGTCCAACTACATCATGGCGGTGACGCAACTGGCACAGACCTCGCTGCGCTCGGTCATCGGCAAGTTAGAGCTGGACAAGACCTTTGAAGAGCGCGACATCATCAACGCACAGGTCGTGGCCGCGATTGACGAGGCCGCCCTGAATTGGGGCGTGAAAGTGCTGCGCTACGAAATCAAGGATTTGACGCCACCGAAAGAAATCCTGCACGCGATGCAGTCGCAAATCACCGCCGAGCGGGAAAAGCGCGCACTGATCGCCGCCTCCGAAGGCCGCAAACAGGAACAGATCAACATCGCCACCGGCGAGCGCGAAGCCTCCATCGCCCGCTCCGAGGGTGAAAAACAGGCAGTCATCAACAATGCCCAAGGTGAGGCTGCTGCAATCTTGGTCGTCGCGCAAGCCAATGCAAGGGCCATTGAAGTGGTTGCCATGGCGATTGGCCAGCCTGGTGGCGGACAAGCCGTGCAACTCAAGGTGGCCGAAAAAGCCGTCGAAGCCTATTCAAAGGTGGCCAGCGATGCCACCACGACGCTGATCGTGCCCAGCAACATGACCGAAGTGTCGGCCCTGATTGCCTCGGCGATGAAAATGGTGCAGGCCAACCAGCCTTAAATGCGAAAACACGCTGTAGCACTGCTATAATCGAAGACTTCGCGGAAGGGTGGATGAGCGGTTTAAGTCACACGCCTGGAAAGCGTGCGTAGGGTTATACCTACCGCGGGTTCGAATCCCGCCTCTTCCGCCATAATTAGTCAGACAATCCAAAGTCTGACAAGGTCGCAAGACCCGCAAAAAAGCCACCTTTCGGTGGCTTTTTTCGTTGCCGTTGAGCGTTTAGTTCATGGCCGTTTTTTTGCCATCCTTGTACATGTACAGGGTGATAGCTGGGTTTTTCAACTCACCATTGGGCTCAAAAGCAATGGTGGTGGTCACGCCCTTGAAGTTGGCTTTGATCAGCTCAGGCGTATAGACCTTGGGATCGGTGGAATTGGCGCGCTTCATGGCGTCCGCCAGAACGAAGGTCGCGTCATACGTGTACGGGCTGTAAATCTGGTACTGGCCGGGGTATTTAGCGTCGTAGCGCTTTTTCCAGGCTTCGCCGCCGGGCATCTTCACCAGGGAAGCGCCGCCTTCTGCACACACCATGTTACTCACCGCCTTGGCACTACCAGCGAGCTTGGCAATTTCAGTGGTGCAAATGCCATCGCCACCAAAAAACTTGAGCTTGCCCAAGCCGAGCTGCTCCATCTGGCGCAGCATCGGGCCGCCTTGTGCGTCCATGCCGCCGAAGAAAATCGCATCGGGGCTTTTCGATTTGATGGCCGTCAAAATCGCCATGAAATCAGTGGCCTTGTCGGTGGTGTACTGCTCATCAACCACCGTCATGCCTTTGGCCAGCGCCGTCTTTTTGAACACTTCGGCCACGCCCTGACCGTAAGCGGTGCGGTCGTCGATGATGGCGACTTTTTTCAGTTTCAATGTGTCAGCCGCATAAAAAGCCAAGCCCGAGCCCAGTGCTAGGTCATTGGCGATGATGCGGTAAGTGGTGTTGTAGCCGGGCTTGGTCAGGCTTGGGTTGGTCGCCGCACCGGTGACCATCGGAATGCCGCAGTCGTGATAAACCTTGGAGGCAGGAATCGTGGTGCCAGAGTTCAGGTGGCCCACGACGCCAGCCACTTTGGCGTCGCACAGTTTTTGTGCCACTGCCGTGCCCTGTTTCGGGTCAGCGGCGTCGTCTTCGGCGACCAGCTCAAACTTGATCTTTTTTCCACCAATGACAATGTTTTGGGCATTCAGATCGTCAATGGCCATGCGGGCACCATTTTCATTGTCCTTGCCGTAGTGCGCTTGCGCACCAGACATGGGCGCCACATGGCCAATTTTGACCACAGCATCTTGCGCAGCCGCCAGCCCCGCCACCATTGCGAGAGTCGCCACCACGGTCAATTTCAAGTTCTTTTGCATAAACACTCCAGTTAAAAAACACCTGAACAAAAATAACGCAATTTTCAGGCCCGCACCATAGGGGCGATCCCCAAGCACTCAGGGCGGCACCTGGGACGACGGCGCTTCCTTCTCCAGTGCCTGGGCGATGGCCTGATGCACGACCGCGTCAATCTCCTGGCGCAGACGCGGCACCAGCGCCTGCATGTGCTCCAGAATGACCTGATCCACCACCGCCTGCAAGCGCGGCTCCAGCACACGGTCGATGCGCTGCAAAACACGGCGCAGCATCAAGGCTTCGGGGTCAAAGGAAAACGCCATCGCTTCGGCAACAGCGCCGGAAAAATCGGCAGCCGGGGTCGGCGGCTCCAGCAACTGTGGCGCTGGCAGCACAAAAGCTGTCGCCAAGGTCTGCGGCTCTACCACGTCAGTCAATGTCGGCACCAGGCGCAGGGGAACGGGCAGCTCACTCATGGCGCTCCTTTCGAGGGGCTACGGTCATGTTTTTTCGGGGCATGGCCTAAGGCGACGTAATGCTTCCAGCGCCCACGCCCTGCCACGACTTCTTCGTCACCAGCAGCCACCACGTCAATCAGGCGCTCGAAGGCGTCAAATCCGACGGGAACATCGCGGCCCAGATTCAAGACGGTTTCACGCCCGGCGCAGGCAGGCGCGCTCAAGGACTTTGTCAACACAATCGGCGAGGCCGCCAACGCGGCTTCGGATGCGCCAGCGCGGCAGTGCGGCACAAATTCGACCGGCGAAAACCGCCACAGCAAATCGTCCAACGCCACCAGCACCTCAGGCTCGGCGACCACAGCCACCCGCGCGCCGCTCAGGCAGGCCTTGCGCAGCAGGCGACAGCTGTAGGCCAGCTTGTCGCCGACATGGACATGAAAATCAATCCGGCTCATGCCTGCGTTTTAGACGCTGGGGCGGTTTTCTTGGCGGGCCTGGGTTTAGGCTGCGCTTTGGCGGGCACCGTTGCCGACGCCTGGCCCAGCAAATAATCGACCAGCAAGGCCACGGGCCGTCCGGTCGCACCCTTGGCGGCGCCGCTCTTCCAGGCGGTGCCCGCAATGTCCAAATGCGCCCAAGGGAAGTCTCCGACAAAGCGTTGCAGGAACTTGGCTGCCGTCACCGCGCCACCGGCCCGACCGGCCACGTTGGCGACATCGGCAAAATGGGTTTTCAGCCCCTCGGCATAGTCGTCGTCGAGCGGCATGCGCCAGCACAGGTCTTGCGAGGAGTCGCCCGCTTTGGCCAGCGCCCCGGCCAGCGCCTCGTTGCTGGAAAACAGGCCACTGCGCACGCCGCCCAGCGCCACGACGCAGGCGCCGGTCAGCGTGGCAATGTCGATCACCGCTGCGGGCTTGAAACGGGCCGCGTAAGTCAGCGCGTCGCACAGCACGAGTCGGCCTTCGGCGTCGGTGTTGAGGATTTCAATCGTCTGCCCGCTCATGCTGGTGACGACATCGCCGGGCTTGACGGCGCGTTCGCC
>Ga0302263_10000226_pt1 | contig 22380 bp, 29 predicted proteins | sample II_Fen_N1_4_FD_194564 | JGI IMG/M metagenome (GOLD analysis project Ga0302263, IMG submission 194564) | Peat permafrost microbial communities from Stordalen Mire near Abisko, Sweden - II_Fen_N1_4 | ecosystem: Environmental > Terrestrial > Soil > Wetlands > Permafrost | place: Sweden: Abisko... | reverse complement strand
TCCTGAAACTCGCCAGCGCACTCCCCGGAGACGACGCCATCAACGGCCTCGACATCTTCGCCAAGGCCCTGGCCGACAACCCCGAGGGGACGACGATCACGGCCATCGTGATCTTCGACACCCCCGGTTTCCACTACTCGGCGAAGGACGGCTCGACGGTCCCGACGATCGCGATCCGGCGCGCCGAGGGCTGGCTCACCGAGGAGACGCCGGAGGCGATCCGCAAGGCGCTCGTTGCCCGGCAGGAGAAGCGCACCGGCCGCACGCCCCTCGACTTCGGTGTCGTCGAGGTGGCGAAGAACGATGAGTGAGTTCCTTGAGTCCGCCAAGGCGATGATCGGCGCCGCGAGCGAGTTCCCCCGCACCGCCTCCGAGCAGGACCGCTGGCTCGAGCGTGGCAGTCACCTCGCGCTCGTTGCCCTGGCCGACGCGGTGGAGCAGCTGGTCGAGACGATCAAGGCGCAGGCGCCAGCCAGTCCGTCCGGCCGCGTGCTCGGCTACCTGCCGATCGAGTACGGCGTCGTGCTCCCGCAGACCAAGGCTGAGGCCAGCCTCATCGGCAAGCCCGGCGACACCATGGGCGAGATCCGAGAGGTGTCGGCTCATGACTGAGGCCACCCTCGCCACCCGGCAGCAGATCGTCAGCCACCTCGCCCGCGGCCGCACCACCCAGTGGGTCGCCGACGGCATGGGCCTGCCCATCGATGCCGTCCGTCAGATCGGCCGCGAGCATGGCGCCCCCGACATGGGCAAGCTCGCCGCTGCCTCCGATGCCCTGCGCAAGCAGCTCGACGCCGGCGCAGGCGTTCGCGCTGAAGTTGAGGGCAAGGTCAACGGCGGCATCACCGCCTCCACCGGCATCGACCTGCTGCTCAAGGAGGCCGAGCGCATCGAGTCGGCCCGCCTCGTCAGCAGGGGCAAGGACCTGGCCCAGCGGCTCAACCAGTACCGCACCGACCTCGCTGCCGCCAGCAAGCAGCACGAGGGTAAGGCGGAGAAGGAGCAGAAGCTGGCCCGGCTGGCTGAGCTCAAGGCCGAGGAGGCGAAGATCCGCGCCGAGCTGCGCGGGACGGCTGCCCCGGTCAAGGCCGCGACCCGCAAGGCCGCTGCGCCGAAGCTCGGTCGCATCCCCGGCAGCGTCCGGGACGCGTACGCCAAGGCGGTGCAGTGATGGTCAGCCGCACCAGCGTGACCGCGATCGCTACCTATCACTCCACGGAATGGATGGAGCAGGCGGCCTGCGCGAGCATCCTGGGCTTCACGGAGCTGGACTCCCCGGTGCAGCGCGAGGCCTGCCTCGCCTGCCTGGTCAAGGCCGAGTGCCTGGAGTTCGGCCTGAGCCGCGACGATGCGGTCATCGGCACGAGCACGGTCTACGGCGGGCTGTCCGGCTTCGAGCTGGCTGCCGTCGCCCGTGAGCGCCGTGGGCTGGCTCAGCTCTCGTGGGGCCTTCCGAAGAGGGTGCGGGCATGAGTGGCATCCTCACCTGCACCATCCCTGGCCAGCCTGAGCAGCAGGGCTCGAAACGCTCACTTGGCCCTGGCCGCCCGATGCTCGACGACAACAAGCGGCTGAAGCCATGGAGGGCCGACGCGATCGCTCACCTCCAGGAGGCCATGACCGCGCAGGGCATCGGGCAGTTCATTGGCCCGGTGCGTGTCTCTGCGACGTTCGCCTATGGCCGTCCTGCAGGGCACTACGGCAGCGGGAAGAACGTCTCGGTGCTCAAGGCCATGGCGCCCTCATGGAAGTCCACGGCCCCAGATCTCGACAAGCTCGCGAGGGCGCTCGGAGACGCACTCACTCAGGCCGGGACGGTGCGCGATGACGCCCTGATCGTCTCGTGGAACATCGACAAGGTCTGGGCCGAGACGCCCCGGGTCGAGCTGGCCGTCGTGCCGTACACAACCTCCGGCTGAGCCGCTGGCTCTGGCTGCCAGACGTGGGGAAGCGCTGGCAGCCGGGGCGAACGTCCCCACCGTCGAACCGTCGAAAGGAATCACCCATGAGCAAGCGCTCGAACACCACCCCGTACACCAACGCCAACCGCGCCGGCCGCACCGTGCCCGACCTGGTCGAGGTCATCGAGAAGAACGACCCGAGGCACTACTCCCGCAGTGAGCAGGTCATCCCCAACCGGGCGGACCTCCGGCGTCGCGGCATCCGCGGTGGGGCATCCCGCCGCCTGCCGGGCCTGCACGCCCGTATGACCAAGACCTTCCGCCCGAAGGCGGTCGAGGCATGAGCACCCTGAAGCCCGACGTCGTCGCCAGTGTCCTGATCGAAGTCATGGACGAGCGCAAGCGGCAGCATGTCAGATGGGGCGAGCAGAGCCACCCGGACGGCACCGGCTCGAACGTCGAACCGCTTGCCGTCATGACCGCCACCACCCCGGCCTACTGCTACCTCGCGGCCGCCGAGCTCGCGCAACTGGCGCGTGAGGACTGCCAGGGGGCCTTCGCTGCGGGGGGCGGCACCTACCAGCACGTTCTCAAGGAGGAGTTCTTCGAGGCGCTGGCCGAGGCTGACCCGGTCCTGCTGCGTGCCGAACTGATCCAGGTCGCGGCCGTCGCCGTGGCGTGGGTCGAGGCCATCGACAGGCGGGCCGACTAGTGCCCGCCTACGACCGCAAGCACCAGCACTCCGACCGCCGCCACGTCGAGCCCACCACCCGCAGCGTGAGAGCCGCCTCGGTGGTGCTGTTCGCCCTCGCTGCCGTCCTGCTCGGGCTGACCGTCGGGGCTGCTGCCTCGGCGGGGCTGCTCGACGGGTTCGGGCTGGCGGGGGGCTGGCGATGATCGACCGCGAAGAGGTCTGCCGCTGCGGCCACTACCGCTACCTCCACCTCGCGACCCGGTACGCCTGCCGCCGCCGTCATCACGCGACCACATCCGACCCTTACGGCATGAACCGTGACCATGTCGTCTCGGTCCTGACCTCCGGCTGCGACTGCCAGCGGTTCCGCAAGGCGCGGTGGACGGACGAGCACAGCACCCTGCGGCACGTCAGCGCATGGCTCTGGTACCACCTGCCGACCAAGCTCGCGATCTGGGCCTGCGACCGCCTCTGGCCGAAGGCTGACCCGTGCCGGTTGGTCGAGTGCTGGATGCTGCCCGACACCTACGCCGACCGGCGCCGCAACTGGTACTGCCTGTGTGACGCCGCGGTGCCGTGGGAGGTAGGCCCGCCCCGCCCCGGCTGGTGCTACTGCCGGGAGGTGGAGGCATCGTGACCCTCGACCTCATCACCCTCGCCGCGGTCGTCCTCGTTGCCGTCCTGCTGCTGATCGTCCACCACGCCCGCAGGTCACACCGCCGTCAGGACACGTGGATCTGCCGGATCTGCGAGGAGGGCTTCAGCGACCTGCCCACTGCTGAGGCTCACCTGATGGCCGCTCATCACCGCACGCCCTGACGGCCCGCGCCGTCCACTCCCGCCACTACCCGAAGGAACTACCTCGATGTGCATCTGTTGGTCCCGCTGCTGTGCTGCCCCGTCAGGAGCGGGCCACTGGTGCTTCCTCGACAAGGGGCACGCCGGCGCGCATGTCTGCATCTGCTGGGGACGGTGGGCATGAGCATCTACTACCAGGACGAGTGGGTGACGCTCCACCTCGGCGACTGCCTCGAAGTCACCGACTGGCTAGAGGCTGACGTGCTGGTTACGGACCCGCCTTACGGTCGCGGTTGGCGTCAAGGTGAAGTGCATGGGCATGCCCGGAACTCCGCATCCATGGTCGGCATCTTGAACGACAGTGACACCGCCTCGCGGGATTCCGTCTTGTCGCTCTGGGGGCCAAGGCTGGCGATCGTCTTTGGGGACCTGATGCTTACCCCGCCACCCGGCGTCAAGCACGTAGGCGTCTACGCCAAGCCTGCGGATGCGGGGCTGCGCGGTGCGTGCGGTGGGGTCCGTCGTGACGCCGAGGCCATCTACCGACTCGGCCCGTGGCCATCGGGAATCGGCGGCAGGTCGTCGATTTACAGGACCCGCGTGGCCACTGTCGGCAACCCCGTGGGAATCGTTGCGCGATCGGGAGGGCATCCGCACGCGAAACCGCTGGACGTCCTCGAGGATCTCATCGACGACTGCCCGCCCGGTGTGATCGCTGACCCGTTCGCGGGGAGCGGCTCCACGCTGGTTGCGGCCAAGGCGATGGGTCGGCGGGCGATCGGCGTTGAGCTTGACGAGCGTTACTGCGAGATGGCCGCCAGGCGGTTGGCTCAAGACGCCTTCGACTTCGGGACGGGTGCCTGATGGCGTGGCGAACTCGGCCTACGCGGGCACTCAGACCTACACTTGGGACGGCCCCGGAAGGTGTTGGAAGCACCGACCAGGGCCTGACCATCACGACTGATTGGAGTCCTAAATGGCTGTGACGAAGCGTACCCGTTTCGAGGTACTGAAGCGCGACAACCACACGTGCCGGTACTGCCGATCCACCGACAACCCGCTCACCATCGACCACGTCCTACCCGTGGCGCTCGGGGGTAGCGATGACCCCGCCAACCTTGTCGCCTGCTGCCGAGACTGCAATGCCGGGAAGTCCTCCAGCACCCCCGACGCAGCGCTAGTAGAGGACGTCAGCGACGACGCTATCCGCTGGGCTCGGGCGATGCAGAAGGCGCAGGAGTTCGCCGCCTTCCGTCGTCAGGAGGAGGCCGACCGCTCCCGCCGATTCACGGACAAGTGGGACGGCTTCCGCTACGACGACGGTAAGCAGGTCGCCAGACCAACCACAGCCCCGGCCACCGTCCTCTCCATGCTCGACTCCGGCCTCACGTTCGCGGACATCGAGGAAGCGATCGAGGTGGCCATGGGCAAGCGTGGCTGTGATGACCGCTTCCGCTACTTCTGTGGGGTCGCATGGAACAAGCTCCGCGATCTGCAAACCGCAGCCAAAGCATTCATGGACGCCGAAGAGGCGCACGAATAATGGCCCGAAGAATCCCCGGTGAGTTCGTCCCGAGCGACGTAAATACCCGGTCTCATCCCCAGGTCAGACAGGCAGGTTGCCTGCCCGAGTTGCTGTTCCGCCGGGGCAATGAGCACGTGAAGTCCACCAAGAGGGACGGCATCCTCTACAAGTTCGACCTCGAAGTCTTCGGCGTTGGCCTCGACGGCGACCTCAAAGCGCACGCCAGAAAACTGGTGAAGGTTGGCCTCTGGGAGGACAAGGGGAGCTATTGGCTGGTGCCTGGCTACCTCAACTGGAACCACTCACAGGCCGAGGTTGCCGAGGCCCGAGACGCCAAGCGACTAGGGGCGATGAAGACGAACCATCGCAAGCACAAGGTGCCCGATCCGGACTGCCCGATCTGCAACGGGGAGCAGAATCCATGACACGCTCCAGCGCACGCTATAGCGCACGCTCCAGCGCACGCTATAGCGGGACTGGCAGCGTAGCCGTCGGCAACGCTAGACAAGACGTAGACGTAGACGTAGACGTAGCCCGAGCCGTAGACGAGACGCCCCCCGCTGACGCGGCCCCCCGAGGGGGGCCTTGTCTTCGATACCCGTACCCAACCCATTCGGTGGTTATAGAACAAACTCAAGTACATAGAGAAACTACAGAACGCGCGCGCACGGTTTGGAATAGAGCATGACGGCCACCTACGACCCGACGCCGGCACCCCAACTGATCCAGTGGCTCGACCTCGCCGCCCGCCTCCAACTCGAACGCGACCTCGCCGACCTGCCCACCCTCGCCGAGCTGCTCGACCGGAACTACTTCCACCTGCTGGCCAAGGGCGACCGCAACCCACTGGACTCCGCCGTCCGGTACGTCGTGAAGTTCGACGCCCTCGACCTGGCCGACCGCCGGGTCAAGTGGGCACATGCCGAGGGCAGCACCGAACCGCTGACGCTGGCAGACCGCGACATCGCAAGCCCATCGGTCGACCCGGCATGGTGGTCCCGCACGGCCAAGATGAATGGCCGGCGTCAAGGCATCCTGCCGACGCTGGCCGGATGGGTGTCACTGGCCGCCGGTGAGATGCACGACGTCGGCGCGTGGCACTTCGAACCCACCGACCCCGACCGGATCGTCTGGGTCGCCACGACCTGCGGACAGATCCACGCCACCAAGCCCGGCCCGACCGTGGCGTCCGAGGCGGGCTGGCTCCTGCGCCACTTCGACTGGATCTGCGGGCAGCAGTGGGTGGTCGACATGGCCGACGAGCTGCGGCGCATCGTGGGTGACCTCGCGACGCTGGGCATTACGTTCGACCCGCCGCACCACCACGCCACCATGACCGCCGATCAACTGCGCGATGCGGACATCGTCAGCAAGGCGACGGTCTACCGCTGGTTCAATGCGGGCCTGCTGTCCGACGTCGGCAAGGTCGATCGCAAGCGGGTGTTCGTGGTGCACGAGGTCAAGGCGTTGGTCGACAACCCGCCCTGGGATCGGCAGGTGCGCACCCTCACACTGGAGGAAATCACGACCACGTTCGGCGTGTCGGCTACGCAATGATGCGCCCCAGTCTCACACTCTTTCTGAAACACGTATGCCCATCGCGGCCTACGACCCGGCCCCGGAGCTTCACAGCCCGGGGTCGTTGCACGTCCCGCAGTGGTGTTCGACGGCCCACACACGGGAAGCCCAGCACCCCCTCGGACCGACGCCGCGCCAGGCCTACACCAACACACCAGGCGACGACGCCACCCACGCGAGTGGGAGTCCAACGAGACCCGGACGCAGGAGCCGGTTCGAGGGGGCGACATGGGCACCAACCCGTACGACTGGGAACACCAGAAGGAACGCCGAGACTGGGACCGACGCCTCATCGCAGGCGGACCCATCCCGTGCCGACGATGTGGACGACCCGTCTACCCCGACCGCCTGCGCCACCTCAACCACGACGGCATGAAGTTCGACCTTGGTCACCCCGACCCTGGGCAGGTGGGTAAGGCGCCCGAGCACGCCACCGACAACCGGGCAGCAGGCGGGCGTGAGGGACGGCGACGCACCCAGCAGCCGGCGTCGCAGGAGTGGTGGTGAGGTCGGCGTCCGACCGGGGGCGTTTCTTTGTGGGCGAAGACGTCGCCTGACCCAACTCGCTTGCTTTCTACTCACGCAACTTTGGCCTGTTGCGCAACAGGAGGCCGTAGGAACGGGGGTCTGTCATGGCGATGCTTCAGCGCACATGCTCCCGTTGTGGCACCGAGTTCGAGGCCAAAACGAGCCGCGCGACCTACTGCACGGCCAGTTGCCGCGCGCTGGCGTCGCGTGAACGGCACGAAAAGCCGACCTCGAACGTCTTCACGATGCCCGGCGCGAAGGGATCAGGCACCATTCGGGCCGCGGTACTGGCCGAGCTCGGCGGACAGCAGGACGGCGTCTCCGGACGCCAGGCGTTGGCGATCGCAGACCGCCTTGACGCCGGCGTTTCTGATACGGCCTGGTTGCCGATGTCGCGTCGGCTGGACGAGCTGCTGGCGCAGGCCGCCAAGCTTGCTGCCGCGGCGCCTGGGGCTGAGGACGGCAAGCCGGATCCGATCGAGTACCTGGTGGAGCGCGGCGAGCAGCGTCGACTGACTGTGGTCGGGTCGCCGGCGTGACGCTAGGCAAGTGGGCGCCGGTCACGCCGGCGAAACTGGTCTGCCCGACATGGGACTTCACCCGCGGCCCCGAGGTCGCCGACCTGTGCGCCCTGCTCGGCTACATCCCGATGCCCGAGCAGGAGCTCTGGCTGGACGCGGTGTTCGCGATCGGCTCCGACGGCCTGCCCGCCGTGACGGACGCGACCGATATTGCGGGCCGGCAGAACCTGAAGACCGGCGAGTTCGTGATGACGGCATTCGGCTGGCTGTTCATCACCAAGGAAGAGCGGGTCTTGTGGTCCGCCCACGAGTTCGGCACGACACGCGACGCTTTCCTGCTGATGCGCGGCCTTCTGGAGAAGCACGCCTGGGCGGATGCCAAGGTGCGCCAGTACTACGCGAGCTCGAACTACACCGCTATCGCCCTCACGGACGGCCGCGTGCTGGAGTTCACGGCCCGCACCACCAGCCAGGGGCGCGGCAAGTCCGCACCTAAGGCGATCTGGGACGAGGGCCTCGAGCTCCGCGCCGAGCACCTGGGAGCACAGGACGCCGTCAAATCAACGTTCCCGTGGGCCCAGACGCTCATCGGAAGCTCTGGCCTGAAGTCGTACAGCGAGGTTTTGCACCCGATCGTCGACAAAGCGTGGGCGGGGCAGCTAGGCGCGAAGGACTTCTTCCGGGAGTTCCGCGACGACCTGCCCGGCGAGTGCCGGCTAGGCCCTGAGTGCACGCACGTGTACGGCTCGGTCGGTTGCCGACTGGATGAGCCGGAGCGATGGAAGCGGAACAACCCCGCGACGGACCGGATCCACGAGGATGGTCGCGGCCTGACGCTGGAGGCAATCGCCCGGGAGCGAAGGAACCAGCCCGACCCGATGATCTTCGCCAGGGAGCGGATGGGCTGGCACGACAAGCTCGTCATCGCGAACGACCAGGTCTTCTCCGAAGAAGCATGGCTCGCTCGACGGGATCCAAAGTCCAAGATCTCGGGTGACCGGGTCCTTGCCCTGCAGGTTTCGCCAAACCGGACGTGGTCGGCTGTTGTCGCCGGCGGCCGGAACGCGAACGACCTGATCCACCTCGAGGTTCCGTCGAAACGCGTCGACCGCGAGGTTCGGCAGTACGCCCGGTGGCAGGGAACCGACAAGGTCCTTCCTTGGTTCCGTGCCTATCTGCGGAAGCGGGTAGGCACAACGACCCGCCTCCTAATCCTCGCGGGATCCTCGGCGGTATCCCTGATCCCCGCCCTGGAGCGGTTGAACGACGACCCGGAACTCGGCGATCTGGAGCTACACCTGATCCCCGAATCGACCATGCCTGCGGCGTGCAACTTCTTCCAGGACTCGATCGCGAACGAGGGCATCGTCCACGTCGGAGATCCCGAACTGAAGTCCTCGGTCCTGGCGATCAGTAAGCGGATGGTCGGAGATCGAACCTTCGTCTGGTCGCCTCGCTCGTCGAGCGGCGACATCACGGCGGCAATCGCCGCAACCCTGCTCGCCTGGCACTTGGAGCAGGACGACGACACCAACCCGATGTCCGGGATCGCATTTGGAAGGAGGCGTAATGGGACTGCGTCAGACAGTTGAGACCCTCCTCGGGTGGCAGCCCGAGACTCGCGCACTCACCACGGGCGATCTGTTCCGCACCAGCGAGCAGCCGATCGAGTTCTACGACATTGGCGGGGACAACGTCCTGCGCATCGCTGCGATGTACGCCGGCGTCGGCCTGATCGCTGACTCGATCTCGTCGCTGTCGATCGATTGCTTCCGCCGGGATGGCAACAAGGTCCGTCAGATCGCCGCCCCGAAGTGGCTCGATCAGCCCGACGACCGCATCTCCGACTTCGACTGGGTGCACCAGCTGACCACGTCCGTCCTGCTGCGCGGCAACGGCTACGGGACGGTGTTCCGTGATAACTGGGGCAAAGTCCGCGAGGTCGAGTGGCAGCACCCGTCCTGGGTGAGCATCGACGAGGGCAGCCAGTGGATGCCGAAGTACTACGTCCGCGGCATCGAGATGTTCTCGGAGCGCACCCGAATGGGTGGCGGCCTCGTACACATCCCCGGCTTCATCCTGCCCGGCAGCGTGAAGGGCCTCGCCCCGGTGACGCTGTTCCGGCACCAGTTCGAGACCTCGAAGGCAGCACTGCAGACGGCGCGCGACTGGTACTCCGAGCGCTCGATACCGTCCTCGGTGCTGTCCAGCAAAACGAAGCTCCCACCCGGTAAGGCCGAGGAGATTCAGGACTCAGTCGAAATCTCTCCCGGCGGAATGATGGTGCTCGACGGCGCCAACTGGGACTGGACGCCGATCTCAATCCCCCCCGCGGACATGCAGTTCCTCGAAGCGATCGAGGCAACGGCTAGCCAGATCGCCGCCATCCTGCGGGTTGACCCGGAGGACGTCGGCGGCAAGGCATCGGGCAGCCTGAAGTACTCGACGGTGGAGGGCAATCAGCGCAAGCTCAACGTCCGCACCCTGCTGTCGTGGGTGCGCCGCTTCGAGCAGGGACTACGCCCCTTGATGGACGATCCGACGACCGACTTCCTGCGGTTCAACCTCGACGACCTGGCACGCCCGGACGCGATGGTGACGACGAACATCACCACGCAGAAGTTGAGCAACGGCACCCTCACGAACGAAGAGGCGCGCCTCGCCGATGGGCGCGATCCGCTCACCGAGCAGCAGATCGCCGAATGGCAGGGCTGGTACGCGGGCAAGCAGGCGGCAGCACTCGCACCGGCGGACCTCACCGAACAGATCAAGGCCGTTCTGGCCGACCTCAACATGAAGGGGGCCTGAGCCCATGAGTGCAACCCTGCGCCGGATGATCGCCGAGCAGCCGGCGCAGTTCCGGGCGGCACCGGCTGGATCCAAGTCCCCCGGAGTGCTGTTCGGCTACGCCTGCGTGTTCAACACGGTCAGTCGCGACCTTGGCGGCTGGCGCGAAGTGATCGACCCGGTGTGCTTCGCGGCCTACTTGGCTGCTGGCGGTCGGGTGATCGTCCGCGCCGAGCATGACTCGCGCCTGCTGCTGGGAACCACGGACGCCGGCACTGCACGGGTCACCATCGACGCGGTTGGCGTGTTCTACGAGGTGGACCTGCCCGACACGAACGCCGGTCGCGACGTGGCCGTTCTGGCTGCTCGTGGCGACTACCGCTTCAGCTCCTTCGCGTTCTACGAGGAGGCCGGGTTCTGGGACTCCACGATGGCGCCCGAGGGCGAGCCGGACGCGCCGGTGTGGCGCGTGATGCTGGCAGAGCTGGCCGACTGTGCCCCTGTTGCCGACCCGGCCTACTGGTCGAGCACCGCAGCCAAGCGCGACCTGACAGAAGCGAGAGCTTCCACCGTCAGGGATGACGACGACCCCGACACCGCCGAAGACCCGGACGAGCCCGGGGAGTGCGAAGAGGAATCCTGCGGGCACGAGCCCGGAGCCAAGTGCAACCGGAGCGCCGACTTGGCACTTCGGGAATCGCAGACTACGGCCGCGCGCCTACGTCTGCTCAATCTCCGCCAGGAGAAAGGAAGTATCCGATGATTGACGACCTGAAGCGCGGCCTCCAGGATCTGCTCGACAAGCGCGCTCGCTTGTTCGAGTCGGAGGCCAAGCCCCTGATCGACGCGGGCACCACCCGCGCCCTCACCGCCGACGAGCTCACCAAGGACGCCGAGATCGAGGCCGCGTTCCGCCGCTTCGACCGTGGCATCGAGCAGATGCGCGGCCAGATCGAGGCCGACATGCAGCGTGCAGCGCTGGGCCTCAACGGTGGCAACCCGGAGAAGCGCGACGACGGCATCGCCGAGACGCTGCGCTCCATCCTCGTCGAGCGGTCGAAGCCGGGCGCTGACCTGAACTTCACCACGGCTCAGGTCAAGCGTGCGCTGACCAACCTGACCGCCGCCGACGGCGCGGGCAACACCATCCCGTCGACCTTCTGGGGAGAGTTCGTGCAGCCCCTGCGCGACGGCTCCTCGATCATCGACGCCGGCGCCCGCGTCATCGTCACCGCCTCCGGTGAGTCGATCACCATCCCGCGGCTGAAGACCTTCGGCGTGGCCGAGTCCGGCAAGGCTGCGAACACGGCCCTCGCCGGTACCGACCCGACGTTCGACCAGGTCGCGTGGGCCACCACGAAGTACGACCAGGTCATCCTGACACCGCGCGAACTGATCGAGGATTCCGCGATCGACATCGAGGGTCTCGTCGGTGGGCTGATCGGCCAGAACGTGGGGCTGAAGCTCGGCTCCGACATCTCCACCGCGACCGCCACTTCGGCGACCACGGCAGTCACCGGCGCCGGCTACCTGCCGACGATGGACGAGCTGGTCGACATGCAGCACAGCATCCTGCGGGCCTACCGCAAGAACGCTGCATGGGTGGCGAACGACACCCTGGTCGCCGGGATCCGGAAGATCAAGGACACCACGGGCCAGTACCTGTGGCAGCCGTCCGTGCAGGTCGACAAGCCCGACGTGTTCATGGGCAAGCCGATCTACACCGACACCTTCCTCGACCTGCCGGTCGCGGGATCCAAGAAGCCGCTGCTGTTCGGCGACATGTCCCGCGTGTGGGTCCGCCTCGTCGGCTCCCTGCGGCTCGAGCGGTCCGACCAGGCCGCGTTCACCAACGACCAGATCGCCTTCAAGGGCGTCCTGCGCGCTGGCTCGGTCCTGACCGACCTCAACGCCGTCAAGGCGTTCATGTCGAAGATCGCCTGACCGTGAGATACGCAGTCGCCCGTCCGGCGGAAGCGGCGATCCCGCCAGCCGGGCGGGTGGCTGCACCCCCAACCCCAGACATCACCAAAGCAGAGGAGGTGCACAATGGCCGATCCGTGGCTCCCTCCGGACCTGCTGCGCGGGTTCATCAAGAACGGGTCCCCCGGGGATGAAACCTTCCTGGAGTTGGCTGTCGATGGTGCATGCGCCAAGGTCGACGAACTCTGCGGACCCACCCTCCTGACAACCATCACCGACGAGTTCGTGCCGGTGGGGTCGCGGAGGAAGGTGATGCTGTCCTGCCGCGTCCGGCAACTCATGACCGTCGTCGATTCCGCTACGGGTGACGAGCTGACCGGCTTCTCAGCGTGGCGCCAGCGACTCCAGCGAGACGACCGGGCACAGATCGGGACCGACCTGCTGGTCACCTTCACCAGCGGCGCCGACGCCGCGCCCACTTGGGCAACGTCGGCAGCGCTGTCCATCGCTCAGCAGTACCTGCGTTCCATGCGCCGGTTCACTCAGGCCGGCGCTCAGGCCGTGGATGCCCCGGTCGGCTTCCTCGTCCCGAAAGTTGCCATGGACTTCATGGAGGATCACCTCCTGATCCGGGGATTGGCGCTGTGACCGGCCTCCGCGACAGCGTCGTCCTCGATCTCCTCAACGCGCTTCACGATGGGATCGCCGGCACGTCCCCCGCGCAGGTCTCATTCGGTGAGCCCGAGGGGTTCACCTCTGGCGACTTCCTCGCGATCGGCGTGACCGACCCCGGAGCGGGTCGCCCGACACAGTCCGCCAACTCGCAGACCGACTGGGCCGCACTCTCGATGGGCAGCGGCTACGACGAGACGGGCGAGATCGCCTGCTCCGCGTGGTCGGTCAATGGCTCCGACGACATGCAGGAGGTCGTCGCAAAGGCCTACGCACGGCTCTCCGAGGTTCTGGCCTACATCCGGGCCAACTACACCGACACCAACCTGCTAGGCGTGCAGGGCCTCTGGGAGTTGCGCCTGGCAGGCCATGAACTGCAGACCTTCCGGACGGACGGCGGCTGCATCGCATACCTGCTGTTCCGCCTCGCGTTCCAAGCCACCATCTGAGGAGACACCACCCATGAAGATCAGAAACATCAACCCCTTGGGTGACGTCCGAGTCGCCGCCCTGGGCATGCAGCTCGTCAAACGTGACGAGGTCGTCGACGTCGCCGAAGATCTGGCCGGCGTGCTGGTCATCCAGACCCTGAACTGGGAACTGGCCGACAAGGCACCCAAGGCCGATCAGGAGGCCGTGGCGAAGATCATCGCCGAGCACCTGGCCGAACTGGCCGCCGCGTCCGGCGTCACCCTGCCCGACGCACCACCGTCTGCCCCTGAGCCCATCCAGACCGAACAGAACGAGGAGGCCTGATCATGGGCTACCGCGATGCACAGTTGACCTCCAGCGCCCCCCAGTCGGCCTACGCCACGGCGCAGACGCTTGACCGGCTGCACTACTACAGCGGCGACCCCGGCCTCGGCTGGCAGCCGAACGACGCCGAGACGGAAGCCGTCTATCCCGGCTCGGTCGCGCTCGACACCGACTCCTACCGGCCCTCGGAGTCGGCCGGCGGACCGATCGAGCACGAGTACAAGGCGAAGGGTTTCGGGCGCTTCCTCAAGGCCGCGCTGGGAACTGGCGCATCGACTCTGGTCAGCGCCGGGCTCTACCAGCAGGTGTTCACCCCGAGCGCTGCGGCCTTCTTCGACGCACTCACGCTGCAGCTGGCCAAGCCGCAGTACGACGGCTCCACGTTCGACGTGGAGACCTTCATTGGCAGCGTCGTGAAGTCCATCGAGTTCAAGATGGACAACAAGGGCGTCCTCACGATGAACATCGAGTGGGATGCGCAGACGATGTCGACCGTCATCGCCAAGGCGTCCCCGTCCGCGGTTGTCGCCAACCGGTTCACCTTCGCGGGCTTCGCGTTCGCCACCGGTGCGATCACTGAGCCGACCACCGTCGCGCTCGGCGTGGGCGCAACCCCGCTAGATGGCATCAAGTCGTTCTCGGTCAAGATCGAGAACGAGATGGACGTCGAAGACTTCCGCGGCAACGGCTCAGGCAAGAAGGCCCAGCCGACCGTTTCGCGTCAGGTCATCACCTGGCAGGTGGAGGCCGACTACATCGCCGCGATCGCAGCCCTGAAGGCGAACTGGATTGCGAACTCCACGATCCCGATGGTGGCCACGTTCACGACCGGCACTGATGCGATCCAGTTCATCATCCCGGCCGGTCGGATCTCCGACCCGGTCAAGTCGAACGCGGATGGCTCGCAGCCGAAGACGACCCTGTCGGGCGATGCCCGCAAGACGGCCGCCTCGACGCAGGCGTTCTGGATCGTCACGCGCACCGCTGACGCCACGCTCTGAGCGATAGGAGGCCGTGATGACCAATGACCTGATGAAGGTCAACACGGCCTCCTTCGCGAAGTCGGCTAAGGCGCTCGACAGGGCGGCACCCAAGATCCTCCGGGCCGTCAAGAAGGAGATGCGCGAGGCCGCCAAGCCGCTCGGCAAGTCGATGACCGCCGGTCTCGCCCCCAGCGGCGCATACCCCAACGGTCTGGGTGACCGGCTCCGTCGGGGGAACTACACGAAGCTCCGGTTCCTCCGCAACAACACCGGCGTGCAACTCGTCCTCAGGCTGGCTGTCCGTCACCCCGTCTACGCCGACCCCGAGAAGACTCGCGCCGAGTGGTCCTGGGTGAACCAGCCGCTGCCCGAGAGGGATGCCCCGGCAGCGTTCGACAAGGGCGTCGACGACCTGCAGAACAAGATCGCGAACGCCACCACGAAGGCACTCAAGGAGACGCTGTGATCCGTATCGTCACCGCCCGCAACGAGGCCGGTTTCCCGACCGACGTCGAGGAGTTCGCGGAGGTCCAGGCCGACACCGTGCCGATGACCCTCGGGTTGCGGTTCGACAAGGAACTTGCCGCGATGGCAAAGGATGGCCTGTTCCCCGGCGTGAACCGGTGGAGCGAGGCGGCATGGAAGTGCCAGAAGTTCTCCGTCGACTCGTTCAACAAGCTGACCGACATGGCGCGCGAAGCCAAGGAGTCCGACGACGGCCCGTCCGCCGATGAACTCGCGACCGTGGAAGATCCGCAGGAGTCTGAGGACTTCTCGCTGTGGATGGTCTCTCACCCGTATTACGCGCTCACGGTGCGGGTCGGGATCTGGGCCGCAGTCAATATGTCCGGCAAGCACATGACCCTCCGCGAGGTCTACGACCTGTCCGACGCGGACTACGACAGCTCCGGCTTTGACGAGCCGTTCATCGATGACGACCAGGTCGAGGACGGCGAGACCGAGGCGGGAAAAGCCTAGGCGGGTTCATTCCCAGCCGGGAGTACTCCACGGCCGCCACACGGCCGGCCCCGGCGAAGTTTGAGCCCGTACTCGTCCTGATCTACCGCTGGCAGCTCGCCATCTGTGACCACTTCGGCTGGACCCCGGCAGACGTGGAAGCGCTCGCCTGGTGGCAGTTCGAAACCGCCGTCGACTTCATCGAGAACGCAAGGAAGGCGGCGCGGCATGGCTGATATTCAGAAGTCCATTCGGTACATGATCCTGGGCGACGCCTCCGGGGCAACCAAGTCGCTCAAGTCCGTGTCTCGCGGCTTCATGGATTCGGTGAAGCACGCCGACACGTTCGGCAAGCGGGCCAAGATCGCCGGCGGCGCGATCGCTGGACTTGCTGCCGGCGCGGTCATTGCCGGTGCCGCGATCGCGGTCAAGTTCGGCAAGCAGTCGATTGACACCTTCAAGAAGGTCGGCGGCGAAACCCGCACCCTCGCACGGGTCACCGGCTTGGGCGCCGAGGACGCATCCCGGCTCGGGTTCGCGTTCAAGATGACCGGCATCGACGCCACCGTCGGCGCCCGATCAATGGGCATCTTCGCGAAGAACGTCGTCGCCATGTCGCAGAAGGACGCGGCGGCGAAGGTGAAGGCGCAGGCGCACGCCGACGCGATCCGCACCCAGATCAAGGCGCTCGAGGCTGCCGGACCATCAACAGCTGGCTATTCCGACAAGATGTCCAAGCTCAAGGGTGACCTCGCCACTGCGACCGCCGCGAGCCACCTCAACGCCTCCGCCCTTGGTGCCCTCGGGGTCAAGTACACCGATGCCCACGGGAAGCTCCTGCCGATGAAGGATCTCCTCCCGCAGATCGCCGACAAGTTCGCCGCGATGCCCGACGGAGCCGAGAAGTCGGCCGCGGCCATGAAGCTGTTCGGCAAGGGCGGCCTGGCCATGCTGCCGTTCCTGAACAAGGGCGCCGCTGGCCTCAAGGAACTCGGGATCCAGTCCGACAAGACCGGCAACACCCTCTCCGGCAAGCAGCTCGACGCGCTGATGAAGAACAAGGTTGAACAGCGGAAGTTCGACGCCGCGATGCAGGGGTTGTCCGTCACTCTCGGGTCGATGCTGCTGCCGATCATGACGCAGGGCGCCGAGTTCATGAACTCGGTTCTGGTGCCCGCACTGATGGGCGCGACCCAGTTCGTGAAGGACAACCAGGCCGCGTTCGACGGCCTCGGCAACATGATGCGCTGGTTCTGGAACAACGTGCTGCTGCCGGTCCTCAAGTTCTGGATCTCCAGCAACGCCGAAACTGCGCGCGGCATCGGGGTCATCCTGGAAGCCACCGGACGACTCACCGGCAATAAGGATCTTGAGAACTTCGGCAAGGGTGTCCAGAACGCAGCCACGGCCACCAAGGCGTGGGCCGACAGCCTGAAGGGCATCCCCGATCCTGCCCCGGTCGTTCTCGACGCACGGACCGAGGCAGGCAAGAAGCACGTCGCCGAGCTCGACACCAAGATCAAGGGCCTGCAGGGCAAGATCGTCACCGCCACCGCCAAGGGTGACGGCAAGGCAGTCGACGCCCTCAAGCGGAAGCTCCTGGCGCTGCAGGCGCAGAAGTTCCACGCCACGATCACGGCCGCCGTGACGATGAACAAGGCCAAGGACGAGATCCACTACAACATGTCCGGCCACGGGAACGTGAAGTTCTCCGCGGCCGCCACGGGTGGTTGGCGTAACGGCATCGTCCGGATGAACGAGTACGGCGACGAACTCGTTTCCCTCAAGCGCCCCATGTACTTCTCGACCGCAGCGGAGTCCGCCCGGATCGCTCGCGGCCAGACCCCTGGTGGCGGATCCATCGGCGGCGGCGCCGCATCTTCAGTGACCATCCAGCTTCACATACACGCCGCCCCGGCCCAGCAGCCGCGCGAGGTGTGGAACGCGGTTCGTGACGGGTTGCTGAGCCTCAAGCCGACCCTTGGACCGAAAGGACTGGCGTTCGGATGAGTGCACCTTCAATCACGCTTGAACTGTTCCTCGGTGGCTCTTGGGTGCCGATCACAGACAAGGTGAGGCTGTCGGCAGGAATCAGCGTCAAGCGTGGCCGGAACAATGAGGTCAGCGACCCCGATCCGGGGACGCTGACCTTCACCGTCGACAACTCAGACGGCCGGTTCACCATCGGCAACACCGCGGGTACTTACGGTGCCAACTTCAAGCGTTGGGTGAAGTGCCGCTACACCGCGAACAGTTCCGTGCGGTTCACCGGCTACGTGCAGTCGGCTCCGGCGACATGGAACGACAAGACGCGCTCGAAGTCCGATTCGGCAATCTCCTGCATCGACGTCCTGGGCATGATGGCGATGAGCCCCGTGGCCTCGTCGTGGGCGGATGCGCTGATCGGCGCACTGAACCCCACCTGCTGGTGGCCGCTGGACGAGCCGCAGGGCTCCACCGTTGCGGAAGATCATGCGGGCACCGCCGACCTTGCCGCCGTGGCGGTGCTCGGCGTCGATGGCCGGCCTGGGCTGGACGACCTGATCGCGTTCGGCACCTCCGGGCCCGACTGGCTCGAGGCTGACACGCTGGCCCAGTTCACGCCCAACTGGGATGACGTGGAGTTGCTTTGGGAGTTTGCCCGGCTGTCCGCAACCATCCCCACCATCACACTCCCATGCACAATCCTCGCCATTCATACCCGTCCGGCCGAAGAGCCGCGGGCCGTACCCGACGCGGTTGCGGATGTCCTGATCCCGATCTGGTCGGCGCGTGGCGCGGGCGGTGAGGTGACGCTGGCGCGACGGCTGGACTGGCCGCGCGACGTGCTCGAGGTGCTCGTGAGGGTGTCCGCCACCGACTACGCGGCGACCGCCCCGGCCATCTTCGCGCCAGACATGCCAGTCCTGACTGCGGTCGCGATCACGCCGACGGCAGTCTCCATCCTGGGAACTTCCACAGTCGCTGCGGGCTGGTCTTCCGCGCCGTCACTTCTGACCGGGTCGGTGTTCCATGTCGGGCTGCGGGACATCACCAGCAGCCCGGGCTCGGGCGCCACCGCGCATGTGGCGATCATCCCCGGCGCCATGACGGAAGCCGACTTCGAACTGTTGCGCGCGAAGTTGACCGGTGTCGGAACCGCGACGGTAGCGACCTGGCTCAACCGGGCCGCATTGGAGGCGGGCTACCCCGGTTCGGTGTCATCATCGCTGGACCGCATCATGCACCGGCCCGCGCTCAAGGGCTCCAACCCGGCGGCGGCGGGCAATGTCCTCGCCGCCGCGGCGGGGGCCGTCTTCGTGGCCGATCGCAACGGGAACCCCGCATGGGTGGATCCGACCTACTGCCCGCCGGCCACCGTGCTCGACGCGCACGACTTCGCTGCCCCGATGGCGTGGGATGCCGACCCGAGCCTCTACTACACGGAGCTGCACGTCGACAACGTGTTCAGGGAGCTCGCGGCGGTCGACCAGTTCCCGAAGACGGCACGCAACATCGACGGCCTGATGACCGACTCCGACCTTGCCGCCTATGTCGACTGGCTCGCAGCCACCGCAGGTGTCTGGGGTGGGGATCGGGTCTCGGGCATCTCGGCCAACCTGTGGCCGATGGACTCGACCAAGACGGCCGGCTACCTGGGCCTCGACATCAGGTCCAGGGCTGCGATCACGAACGAGCCGGCGCAGATCCCCACGCCGATGGTCGTCACCGTCGAGGGCTGCACCGAGACGGTCAACGACAAAGCATGGACGCTCAGCTTCAACACGGCCCCCGATCCGCGGTTTGTCCTCGACGAATCCACGCTCGACGACTACTACCTCTACGAGTAAGGACTTCCATGGCTTTCGCGCCCCACCAGATGCTGACCGCAGCGGAGCTGAACGGGCTCCTGCCCTCTGCCTCTGCCCCATCATGGGCAACGCTGGCCGGAAAGTTCGACCCGGCCACCGGCGCCTACAACTGCAATGCTCGGACGCTAGGACGATTCCGTCAGCAAAAAGCACGCGCAATGGCCGCCGCCGATCATCTTCACATTTCGGTGTTGGGTGACTCGATCGCCATGCAGGCCAGCCTGACCGGCCCGGCCTACAAGGAAACGTGGCCCGCCAAGATGCGCGATTACCTGCTGCGCACGCTGAACCTCACAAACTGCGGCACGGGTGTCATGCCGCTGTGGATGCTGTACGAGGATTTCAGCTTCAACACTGCGTTCCCGCTGCTGTCGTGGAACCAGGCCGCCGGAGGCGTCCTGCACAAGGCTGACAACATGGGCATCTTCGGCAACAACGGTGTCGCCATTCACTCGGGCGCCAGTGCACCGTTCACGTCGATGCAACTGAACCCCGACAGTGCCCAGATGGTCGATGAAATCTGGGTGTACCTGATGACCGATGCGAGTGACACTCTCGTTGAGGTGACGGACGGATCGGCGACCTACAAGTTCCAGATTCCCACCTATTACGGTGCGACCCCGACAGCCCTTTCGGGCTACACGGTCGTTCCATGCCGTGACGGTTACGTCCGTGCACCCGATCCCGCAACACAGGGCGGCATGCGCGTTGCTCGGCTCAATGTGCCGAGGCAAAACAACTGGACCGTCAAGGTCCTCAGCAAGCCGAACGCTGTCACGTACATGACCATGATTGAGGCAAAGGACTCCAATGGGGGCTTGCGCGTATCCAACCTTGCACAGGGCGGCATGTCGCTGTCGGGCCTCATCTCGGCCTCCGACGACTTCAGCGGTCTAGGTGGGATGGCCCAAGGTGTCGATGCTGTCAACGCCGACCTCGCGATCATCGCACTGATGACAAACGACTGGATGGGGCACACCTCGGTCGCCGACTTCAAGGCGAAGCTCATCACATTGGTCCAGCGTCAGCAGCATTGGGCTGGACCGACCACCCCGAGCGGTAGCGGTATTGGTGCCGCTGGTGACGTCCTGCTGCTGATCTCACCAACACCCGACCTCACGCGTTTCCCGGCGGCGGGCGGCAACGTTCCGTCAAATGATCTGTACATGCGGGCCATGTATGAGGTTGCCGACGAGACGGACGTGGCCCTGGTGGACCAGACGTGGCGCTGGAAGACGTACCAGGAAAACGTGCCCCTGTATCGGGATGGTGATGGTGTCCACCCGAACACGTCCGGTCACGCCGATATCGGTCTGTCGGTCGGCGCGATCCTCGCGGGGATCTAGGAAATGATCCCGCTCGAAACCACGCCGATCGTCGAGAACCTTCCCGTCTGGGTGTGGTTCTGCGGACTGCTGGTGACCTCAGTCCTCGGCCCGGCCATCGTCGCCTGGATCAACAACAAGAAGATCCGGGCAGAGGCTGAAAGCACCCGCGTGGACGTCGCCGAAATCAAGGAGCAGGTCAAGAACACGCACGAGTCGAACCTGCGCGTGGACATGGACCTAACCCGCAGCATCGCCACCGAATCGAAGGAGGAGGCGACCGAGGCCAAGGAGTCGTCCCACCGCACTGAGCGGCTGGTCAAGGACCTGATGACCTCCATCCGTGCGCTTGAACACTCGATGGACCGCCGCCAAGGGCAGGCAACCAAAGAGCTGGGTGAGGTCCGCGAGGACCTGGGCGCGCACCTCAAGGAGGTTCCCCAGATCCTCGAGGACGCCTTCAAGCGGCACGCCGCAGACTGCAAGGGCCTGCCGCAGCCTCCCACCCATACCGCCTGACCTACCCACCGTCGAACCCCTGAGAGGGGGCGCTTTCGCATGTCTGAAACCAAGCGCACCGCCGTCGTCGACACCGCCGGCCACACCCTGCGCGGCGACGTCGCAGCGGCCTACCTGCGCGCGATCGCCGCAGGTATGCCGACCGGTGGCGTCGATGTTTTCCAGCGCACGATGGCCGAGCAGAAGGCGCTCTACGACCGCTACCTGCACGGCGGCTCAATAGCTGCCTACCCGACCTGGCACGCCCCGCACGTCGACGGCCGGGCCATGGACTTCCACACCACCACGGCGGGGAAGTATGACCCGAGTCCGGCGTTCACCTGGGCGACCTTCGGAGGCATCGGCAAGGACAAGCCGCACGCTGGCGAGAAGCTGAGGATCAACCCGTTCGGCTTCTACCGGTCCGTGCCGTCCGAACGGTGGCACCTCGAGTACGACCCGAAGCTGGACAAGCACCGCGGCGCCGACCTGGCCGCCCGGCTGAAGGCTCTCGGGTTCGCCAACCTCAAGGCGTTCCAGAAGGCCAACGGGCTGGACCCCGACGGCATCGACGGCCCGATCACGTGGGCCGCCCTGCTCAGCTCGCTCATCATCACCACCCCGGTGCCCGATCCCGAGCCTGTCCCGGTCGGCCCCGTCGACTTCCGGGCGGCGACCTACAACGCGCAGCTGCAGCACTTCGGTGGCGGCTCTGACAGCGCCGATGCCACGTTCGTGGATGAGGTACTCAACGCCTCCGTGCTGGCCTGTCAGGAGGTCGACGAGAGCGCGCGGAACAGCATCCGCGAGGCGACCGACTGCAAGGTGTGGGCGTACAAGACGCTCGGCATCTTCTGGTATCCCGGCAAGTACAGCAACGGGCCCCGCATCGAGATCGACTTCAAGACCGCCTACCACGGCATGATCGGCACCGAGCTGACCAGCCTGAAGAACGGCAACACCTTCGTTGCTGCCTCCGTCCACATCCGGCCCCGCGATGCGTTCTCGTCTGCGGCGAAGGCGACGGCAGGCAAGAAGGGCGACATCGCCAAGATCATCGCCGCTCTCGCCAAGTACCCGCGG
>Ga0302263_10000225_pt1 | contig 22438 bp, 16 predicted proteins | sample II_Fen_N1_4_FD_194564 | JGI IMG/M metagenome (GOLD analysis project Ga0302263, IMG submission 194564) | Peat permafrost microbial communities from Stordalen Mire near Abisko, Sweden - II_Fen_N1_4 | ecosystem: Environmental > Terrestrial > Soil > Wetlands > Permafrost | place: Sweden: Abisko... | reverse complement strand
GCCCCTCATCGGATGGCGCGGCCGGGGCCGCGCCATCGACGCGCTGGACGACGGGGGTGGCCGTGATGCCGCCGGCGGCCGTGCCGCCGGACCCGGCAGCGGATGCCTGGACCGCGGGCCGCGATGGCCCGGATGCCTCGCCGGCCACGATCCTCGAGACGACGGGGGCCGCAGCGGACGCGGCGGCGAGCGGCGCCGTGCCCTGGTGCCGGGCGAGGGTCAGGGCCTCGCGGGGGGCCGCCCCGGAACCGGTCGCGGCGGGCCCGAGGGAATCCGGCGAGGCTGGCGAGACAGACGAAGGCGACCCGAAGCCGGACGGAGCGCCTGGCGCCACCTGGCGCTGGACGCCGGCGGTCCACGGGCTGCCGGGGGCTGACGACGCCGGTCCCTGGGGCACGGCGATCGGGGCTCCCCGGGGCGGGAAGACAACCTCGCGCGGCATGGCCGCGTGCGAGCCCACCGGCACCGGGGCCGTCGACAGGTGCGCGAGGGGCTCCAGCGGCACGAGCTCCGCCTCGAGGGGAAGCCCCGCGGAGGGCGCCACGCTCCGGACGGTCGTCGGGAGGTCGTCGCCGGACGCCCACCGGGCGGGGACGGAAGGGGTGTCGCCGGTCGCGGAGACGGCCCGGGCGGTCTCGCGCTGAGCCGTCCTGCGCCCCTGGAGCGTCCGGATCGCCATCGTCGGGCGGACCGTGGTGCCCGAACCGGCGGGTGTGGCACCAGGCGCCGTCGAGCCATGGGCGGTGGGTGCCGCGGGAACCCGCGACGGCGGCCCGGGCTGATCGGTCCGTTGGCGGGAGACGGGAAGAACGGGCAGCGGGCGTGTCTGTGTCAAAGCGCCGTGCGGTACCTCGCTCGCCTCCGTGGACGCGGACCGGAGGTGATGCGCCGCCGCCAGCCCTTCCGGGGCCGGCCCGGGCCGGAGGGGCTGGCCGCTCGCCGTCCGCGGCTCGGCGACGGCGGAAGCGGGCTGGACCGCGATGGGCGCGCCGAGGCCCGCTCGGCGCGCGGCCGCGCTCAACGGGGGCTGAGCCGCGTTCGCCCGCGACGCGGACGCCGTCTCGCCCGCACCGGCCAGGCCCTGGTCCCCCGGGCCGGACGAGAGCGGCGCGCCCAGCCCGACGGGGGTCGGGGTCGTGCCCGGCGGGGCCGTCGACGATTCGGCCCACCGGCTGGTGCCCCGGCCCGGCCCAGCGCCGCGCGCTGGCGGCGTGTGGCGGCTGTCGAGGGTGGTGGGCTGGCCCGTCGTCGACAACGGAGCCGCCGCCGGTGACCCGGACGGCGTCGCCGACGCGGATGAGGCGCGTGCCGGTCCCGTGGATCGCTGGGCGACCGCGACGGGCTCGGGGCTCCTGGTCAGCGGCCGGGTCGAGGGAGTGATCGTCGCGCCGGGAGCCACCGTGGCGAGCCGGCGGATCGGGGCGCCGGCGCCGACGGTTGTGGCCGTCGCCGCGGGCACTGCCACGTCGTATGCCGCGCCGAAGTCGTCTCCGGCGGCTGCCGGTGATGCCGTGCGCCGCTGCGCCCCGCGCGTCGGCATGGGGGTCTGCGACGTGAGGCTCGGGACCGTGGACACGTGCGCGACCACGAGGCCCGGCGGCGCCGCTGCCCCGGTCTCGTGCCCCAACGGCTGCACGATCGGCGGCAGCGGGCGGTGGCCCGGCACGTCCGCCAGGAACGGAGCCGAGGGTGCGACGAGCGGTGCGGCGGAGACCGTCCGCTGGATGGGTGGGAGCGTGGCCCAGGCGCCGGTCGCCGGGGCGGGGCCCGGCGCAGCGGCGTTGTCGGAGACGGGACCAACGGGCGATGCGCCGTCGCCGGCATCCTCCTGCTCCCGGGAGGCATGCCCGTCGGACGGCGTCCTGCGGCCGAACGGCCAGGGCAGGCGCACTGGGCTCACTCCCCCTCGGACAGGCGCTTGTTGATCCGGCCGATCTCCTCGACGAACCGCAGCCGCAGGGGGTGCTCGAGGTCGAGGATCGTGTCCATCGGCCAGTGGAAGTGGTAGGCGACGTACGCGACCTCTTCGAACAGGCGGTCGGTCGCGTACGTCACGATTCCCCCAGGCGCTGCTCACCCGCCACGTCAACCGCGAACGCGTGGTTGCAGGCGGGACACGTGACCGAGGCCTGGGTGTGACCCTCCTGGTTGATCCGCCGGTACAGGTCCTGCAGGAACGCCAGGTCGGAGGCGAAGAGGCCCTCGATGACGCCCGTGTGGACCTGGGCGAGCGTGCCCAGCCTGGTGATCACCCGCGACAGCAGGAGGATCGTGAGGTAGGCCTCGTTCTCGCGGACTCGGGGGTCGCGCTGGGGAATGATCTCGTCACGGGCCGTCGCGAGGCGCATGACGCCCTCGCGGTGGACCGTCCCGGCCCCGTCGACGTAGCCGCGGGGGAGCACGAACGCGTATTCGGTGCGCAGTGCGTCTGAAACGTTCGTGCTCCCGCGCTCGATCGGGATCTCGGGCAAGGCCGCGGCTGTCATGGGAGCCTGGTTAGCCCTTGATCAGGGTTTCGCAGGACAGGGTGGCCTCCTCGATCTGCACGCCGCTGGTGGTGGCGCCGCCCTCGGAGAGGCTGATCTTGGACACCATCGCGTTGGTGAAGTTGTAGCGGAGCACCTCCTCGCCGACGGTGTTCATCAGGATGACCGAGCCGTTGCGGCGGTCCGGCGTCCCCTGCATCACAGCGGTGTGCCACTCCCAGAGCTCAGTGGCCCCGGTGAGGCCGCGCTTGAGGGTGACGGTGGGCGTCTTCGGCTTGCCCGGGAGCTTGCCGATGTAGACCTTGCCCTGCTCCGTGACGTACGGGTTGTCGACGATCTCCACCTCGCTCGTTATCCCCGAGACGGAGCTGAAGTTCGCGACGACCCCCACGCCGTCAATGTCCAGGAGTACGTTCCCTTGCAGAAGGGGATCGGTGGTCGGCATTCGTGCCTCCGTGGCAAGCGCTGATCAGGCGGTGGTGGCTACTCGGTGTCCGGCGAACCGGAGAACTGGGCGATCCGGAACACGACGAACTCGGCCGGCTTGACCGGTGCGATGCCGATGTCCACGATCAGCTGGCCCGCGTCGCGGACCTCCGGCGGGTTGTTCTCGGCGTCGCATTTCACGAAGAACGCCTGGTCGGGCGTCGCCCCGAAGAGCGCGCCGTCGCGCCACACCCGGAGCAGGAACGAGTTGATCGTCCGTTTGACCCTGCCCCACAGCCGGACGTCGTTCGGCTCGAAGACCACCCACTGGGTGCCCTCGAAGATCGACTCCTCGATGTAGTTGAAGAGCCGCCGGACGTTGAGGTAGCGCCAGGCCGGGTCGCTGGAGATCGTGCGCGCGCCCCAGATCCGGATGCCGCGCCCCGGGAAGGCCCGGATGCAGTTGATCCCGTTGGGGTTCAGCTGGTCGTGCTCCGCCTTGGTCAGGTTGAGCGCCAGGCTGATCGCGCCCCGGACCACCTCGTTGGCCGGCGCCTTGTGGACGCCGCGGGTGTCGTCGTTGCGCGCCCAGATGCCGGCCACGTGGCCGGACGGCGGCACGAACTTCGCCTGGCCGGACAGCGGATCGAAGACCTTGATCCACGGCCAGTACAGCGTCGCGTACTTGCTGTCGTAGCCGGCCTTGTCGACCCGCCACTCCTTGACCTGCTGCGCGTTGAGGCCTGGCGGCGCGTCGAGGATCGCCACCCGGTCGCCCATCAGCTCGCAGTGGGCGAGCATCGCGAGCTGCACGGCCTGCAGGCCCTCGAGGTCGATGATGCCCTGCTCGTACACGGACATCAGGTCCGGTACGGCCAGCATCGTGACCTCGTCCACCGCCTCGAGGCCGGCGAAGCCCGTCCGGTCGGAGGAGTTGCCGACGTAGTCCTTGGGACCGAGACGCGCCGGCATCGCCGTGCCGCCGCCGGCGAGGACGACCGAGCCGGACGCCGGGGCGCCGACAGAGCTGACCTCCTCGATCGTGATCACCTTGGACTGTGCCTTGACGACCGTGGCGACGTTGGTCTTGCCCTTGCCGATGGTGACGCTGTCAAACGTCTCGACGGTCTTGCCGGCCTGCTTGACGACCAGCTTGAAGGGGCCTTCGGGGGCGTCCCCACCCTGCACGACCTCGATGGTGATGTCATTGCCCGCCGGACCGGCCTCCAGGGCGGCGACGCGGAAGGCAGGCTTGCCCGTCGCGTCCGTGCTCGGCAGCTCGGCGCTGGCAGTGGGCATGACGCCGTCGGCGCCCACGCGCACGACATAGGCGGCGCCCCCGCCATTGAGGAAGTAGCCGTAGATGGCGTGCGCGAGGTACGAGCCCTCGACGAACTCGCCAAAGGTGGCCGTGAACTGGTTCCAGTTCGTGACCAGCGTTGGCGTGTTCGCGGGCCCGCGAGCCGCGAGTCCGACGAAAGCGGCGACAGCCGTGCCGACGCCCTCAATCGGGCGCGACCCGGCCTCCACCTCCTCGACGTAGACGCCGGGCGACAGATAGTTCGGCATGCGTGGCCCTTTCCCGATGGGTTGGATCCCGACGAATGGACGCTCCCACCGCCGGGGTGCCGGAACAAGGCCCGAGCGGGCGCGCGGTCGGGCGGCCCGGCTGCCCGATCGGGCAGCCAGTGCTGCCCGCTCACATGCCCCCCGGCTGGCTGGCGGGTGGCGCCCCAGGGGCCGACGATCACGCGGATGATCCATGACGTCGACCAGCTCCTCGAGAAGCTGGTCCGGCGCGATGCCCTGAACGGCTCCGCGGTGGACCTCGTCTTCGATGCGCCCACCAAGGACTGGGTCGCCCGGCGCAGCGGACCGGCCGTGGATCTCTACCTGTACGACATCCGTGAGGACCTCCAGCGGCGCGTGCCGACGTGGGAGGATGTCCGGGCCCCCGGCGGCGAGGTCACGGGTCGCCGGCAGCCGCCGCGCCGGTTCCGCCTCGCCTACCTCGTGACGGCCTGGACGCAACGCCCCGAGGACGAGCACCGCCTGCTTTCCTCGCTGCTGCTGTGCTTCCTGCGCAACCCGATGCTCAAGCCGGGCGAGCTGGGCGGCTCGCTGGACGAGACGGACCTGCCGGTCTACATCGACGTGGGCCAGCCCGAGACGCAGGAGCGCTCCCTGGCGGACATCTGGTCCGCCCTGGGCGGCGAGCTCAAGCCGTCCCTGGATGTCGTGGTGACGGCCCCGATCGTCGTCAGCACGGATTCGTCCTTCGGGCCTCCCGTGCTGGCCGGGCCCACGATCGGGCTCGCGGCCTCGGGCGGGCCGTCCGAGTCTTCCGGCGGCGGCCGCGGCCGGAAGCGCCCCACGGCCGAGCCGGAGCCGCTGCCCGAGGAGACCGTCCCGCGCGGCGCGGAGGCCGGACGCTCCGGTGTCACGCTCCGGGTGCGCGGCCACCGCCCGTGAGCACCGGCGTGGCCGGTCCGTCAAGCCCCGTTCCCGCTGGTGACGCCGGGACTGCCGACCCCGCCCCGGCGCCCGCTCCCGTCTCGGCCGTCGCTCCCGCCGGCCCTGCCGCGGCGTCCGGGCCGCCACGGGACCCGTCGCTCGCGTACCTGTTCGCGCGCCTGGGCCTGCTGGAGACACGTGTCCGCGCGGCCGTGGAACGCCGCCGTGCCGCGGACGCGGATCCCGAGGACCGCTTCCGGGGTCTCTACATCTCCGATGCGCAGGTGGACGCTCTCCTTGCAGGCTCCAACGGCACGCTCGTGCCGCCCACGGCGGACGATGCTGCGGCCACGCTGCTGGCCCAGCTCGACGACCGGGCCGCGAAGGCAGTGGCGGCCGGTGCACGGATCCGGCTGCTGGACCTCGCCCGCGCGTTCGACCTCGAGCCAGTCGACCTCGAGCTGCTGCTGGTTGCCCTGGCTCCCGACCTCGACCCACGTTTCGAACGCCTCTTCGGGTACCTCCACGACGACGTCTCGCGTCGCCGCGCGAGCGTGGGCCTGGCGCTGGAGCTTGGGGGCGGCGGCGGACGCGGCACCGGCCCGGACCGCGAACGCCTTGGGCCGCTCGCGCCGCTGGTGGCGGGCGGACTGCTGCTGGTCGAGGACCCCGACCGGCCCACGCTGACCCGGTCGCTTCGCGTGCCGGACCGGGTGGCGGCCCACCTCCTGGGCGACGATACGGCGGAGCCCGGGATCGACGCGCTCCTGGCGGCGACCGTCTCCGTGGACCTCGCCGAGGTGGACGCCGTCGCCCGTGGCCTGGAGGCGGGCCTGCGGCTCGTCTACCTGCGGGAACGAGCCGGGGCGTCGGGGCGGTCCCTCGGTTCCACCGCGCTGGAGCGATGCGGCCGGGCCACCGTCGCCCTCGATCTCGCCCGCCTGACGACCGCCGACGACCCCGTCGCGATCGCATCGGCGGCGTCCCGGGAGGCGCGGCTCCGGGGCGGGGGCCTGGTCGTCGGCCCGGTGGAGGCCCTCGTGGAGCGGGGACCTGCCGCCGTCCGCGCGTTCGCCGAGCTGCCGGGACCCGTGATCCTCGTTGGCGGCAGGGACTGGGACCCGGCCTGGGCACGCGAGCCGCCGCTGGTCATGGATGCCCCCGTCCCGAGCGTCGAGCAGCGCCACGAGCTGTGGGCCCGCACGCTGGACGGGGATGCCCCGGAGGGCTTCGACCCGGCCGTGGCCACCATCGCGTTCCGCCTCGCACCCGAGCAGATCGACCGCGCCGCGCGCGCAGCCCGCCGTGCCGCGATCGCCGCCGGCCGGGCGATGACCGTGGACGACGTCTCGGCTGGCGCGCGGGCCCAGAACGCGGCCGGCCTCGAGCGCCTGGCGAGGCGGATCGTGCCGTCCGTTGGCTGGGAGGACCTCGTGCTCCCGCCCGTCGTGGAGCAGCAGCTCCGGGAGCTGACCGCCCGCGCGCGACACCGGGAGCGCGTGGTGGGCGAGTGGCGCATGGGCACGAAAGGCGCCCGGGGTCTCGGCATCACGGCGCTCTTCTGCGGCGACTCGGGCACGGGCAAGACGATGTCGGCCGAGGTCCTGGCGGGAGACCTCGGCTTCGACGTCTACGTCATCGACCTGTCGACCGTCGTGGACAAGTACATCGGCGAAACGGAGAAGAACCTCGACCGCATCTTCACGGAGGCGGACCGCGTCAACGGGATCCTCCTGTTCGACGAGGCCGACGCCCTGTTCGGCAAGCGGTCCGAGGTGAAGGACGCCCGCGACCGCTACGCCAACGTCGAGGTCGCCTATCTCCTCCAGAGGATGGAGCGCTTCGACGGCCTGGCGATCCTGACGACGAACCTGCGCTCGAACGTGGACGAGGCGTTCGTCCGCCGCCTGGATGCGATCGTGGACTTCCCGATGCCCGAGGAGGAGCACCGGCTGAAGCTGTGGGCCCGCAACCTGGGTCCCGAGCTGCCGGTGGCGCCTGACATCGACGTCGCGTTCCTCGCCCGCCGCTTCAAGATCTCCGGCGGCAACATCCGCAACGTGTGCGTGACCGCCGCCTACCTCGCTGCGGCCGATGGCCGGCCGGTGGGCATGACGGACCTCGTCCGTGCGACCGAGCGCGAGTACCGCAAGCTCGGACGGCTCATGGTCGAGGCGGAGTTCGGCGAGTACCTGGAGCTGGCCAGCGGGTGACGGCCGCTACGAGCAGGTGGCGCCCGCGGTGGGCAGCGACAGGTTCAGCAGGTAGGCGTCGGTGATCCCGTCGACGCAGGCGTTGTCCGCGTAGATGCTGCCGTGGCCGTGGCCCGCGCGGGTCAGCAGCACGCCGCTCTCGAGCGCCTTCGCCACCGAGACCGCCCACGCATACGGGGTCGAGGGATCGTCGGTGGACCCGATGACGAGGGTCGGCGGGGCGCCCGTGGCCGTGACCGGCGCCGCCGGCGTCTCGGTCGCGACCGGCCACCGCACGCACCGGAGCGCGTATGACGCCTCCCAGGCGAAGTCGGGCGCCACCCGCCGCAGCTCCGCGACCCGGCTGTCCACGCCGTCTGCAGTGCGCGGGTGATCCAGGTCGATGCAGCTGATGGCGATCGAGTAGCCCAACTTGTCGGGCTCGTTCTTCAACAGGGCCTTCATCTCCGTTGTGTCGCCGTCGCGGATGGCCGCGAGCCACTCGTCCAGCTGGTCCGGCTGCCCGAGGCCGACGCGGAGGACTTGCCAGAGATCAGCCGCCGAGATCCCGTCGACGGGCCCCGCGGCCCGCGCTGCGACGAGTGCCTCGAAGGCCTCGCGGGGCCGGCCGTCCGCGTGGATCGCGCAGGTGACGTCCGCGGCGCAGGCCGCGAGGAACTCGTCGAAGAGCCGCTGGAGGGTTGTGACGGACGCCCGCTGAAAGCCGCCCGCGTCCAGGGCGAGGTCGACCGGCGCGTCCAGGATCAGCGCACGGACGTGCTCCGGGTAGCGCTCCGCGTAGCGCACGCCGGTGACCGTGCCGTAAGAGATGCCGACGAACGAGAGCTTGTCCTCGCCGAGGGCCTCCCGCAGTCGGTCGATGTCGGCGATGACGTTCGCTGTCCCGACCAGCGGCAGGATCTCGCCGCTCGCCGATGCGCAGGCATTGGCGAGCTGCCCGCTCCACGCCGTCGTGGTCGCGACGAGGTCCGTGGACTTTCTCGGGTCACCCGCGATGGCCGGCAGGGCGCCGTCGAGCGGGCATGACACGTTTGGCCCGAGAGCGTCGACGGGGTTGCCGCGGGCGTCGAAGGCCACGATGTCGAACCGCTTGCGAACCGCGTCGGTGAACAGGGTCTCGGCCATCGTCCGCAACGCCTCGACGCCTTGGTCACCCGGTCCGCCGGGCAGGTAGACCAGGGTTCCGATGCGGTGAGCCGGGTCCGTGGCGGCACGGCGCCCGATCGAGATCGGGATCTGCGTGCCGTCCGGGTGCTCGTAGTCCAGGGGCACCCACAGAACGCTTGTCATGAAGCCGGCCTCGCCGTAAAGCCACGTCAGGCCGGGCGAGGCGGTCGGGCTCAGGGCAGGTGTCGAGGTCGCTGCTCGTGACGGGCGGGCCTCGGCCGTCGCCGGTGCGATTGACCGCTCTGTCGTCGCCGGTGCCGCCGACGGCGCCGAAGCGCATCCCGCCGCGAGGATGATCACGGCACCCGCGAGCGCCACCCGCCGCCTGGCCGCTGCCACCCGCATCCGGGCCGGCCCGTCCTGGCTCGCCATCACCGTCTCCCCGTGCCGCCGACGTTCCCTCGCCCGGCGCCACGATGGAGCACCGGGGGAGCGGAACGCCAGAGCCGGAATGCCCGACCGGACGCCCCGGTCAGTCGCCGTCGCCCGCCGCCCGCCGCCCCAACCGGCCAATCCTGTCGGCTACCAGCGTGGCTGGTGGTCGTCAAGGTTCAGCCACCAGTCGCCAGGCTCGGGGGCGGCGTCCGCGCACGGAACACGCGTGAGCGAGCCCTCGACGATGCCGATCGTCGGCCCCGGGACGCCTCATCGCCTGCCTACCACCAGCGAGGCTGGTACCTGCCAGGGAATCGGGCTCAAGCGCGGGATACCACCAGCGTGGCTGGTGAGTGTCAGAACCGGTGCGCCTCACGCCCGCCCGGGGCGGCGCCCGCCCGCCCCATGGCCGGCCCGCCCGCGCAGGGCGGGTCCGTCAGATCGACACGCGCGCCGTGATAGCAACCGGTACGTAGATCCCGGCATCGTCGGCCACGAACGACGCCACCGCGACCAGGGTGCCGCCGCCCCACGCGTCGACCGCCGGCGCCGCGAGCTGCATCGTCCAGCCGGGGCCAGCGTCCACCCGCCCGAACCCGGCGCCCGTCACGCGGCCCCGTGCCGCCTCCGCCCCGTCGCGCCACAGCACCATCTCGACCGCCAGCGCCCCGAGCTCCAGGGACAGGGACTCCGAGCCCCGGTGCTCCAGCCGGAACCCGCCGTCCGTGCCCAGGACGCCGGCGATCGCGGCCAGGGGGGCGTCGATCTGCGCGTCCAGCTCCCGGCGACACAGCTCCACGAGGCCCGCCCATGGGCCGTCCACCGGCGCCCGGGCCTCGAGTCGGGCCGTCTGCCCGCCGGTCTCGACGATCTCCAGGGCGGCCCCCGGCGGCAGAGCCGCGACCGCCGGCGGCTCACCGGCCGCGGCCTCCTCCACGGCGGCCCGCAGCCCGGCCAAATCGCCGGCCGTCCCGCCGAACCTGCCGATCACAGTCCCGTTCGAGCGCCAGGCGCGCGCCCGTCCGTCCGGCTCCACCTCCAGGAGCTCGCGCTCGGGCGGCGGTGAGTCGGCGAGGCGGCTGTAGGTCACGAGCGTCATCGATCCGCGTCCCCGTTCCATCGACCGTTCCATCGACCGTTCATTCGACCGACCAGTCCAGGTCCGGCCAGCGGTTGTGCACGATGGCCTTGAACTCGCGCAGGTGGCGCGGTTCCACCGGGTGCTCGTGCTCACCCGTCCCGACCTGCTCCGGGTTGCCCATGATCGTCCCGCTGGCGAAGGAGAACACGGTCATCAGGGTCCAGTTCGTGCCGGCGGGCAGATTCTGGAGCGCCGGCAGCAGCTGGTTGGGGGTGTCGGCACCGTAGGCGTCGTTGTAGGCGGTCATCACGGCCTGGGCGAAGACCCCCTGCTGGGCCAGCCCGCCGGCGATCAGGCCGCGGTTCTGGAGGACCGTCGTCGCGCCGGGCGCCCGTTGGGCCACGTCGGGGACCGTCAGCGCCGTGTGGAGCTCCGCGGCGATCTCCGCCTCGCTCTTGCCCGACGCGTTCTCGGGGCCGGTCTTGGCTGCGCCCGTGATCGCCTGGAAGTCGTCGGCGGTCCGCTGGTACTCGTCGGGCAGCCCGATGAGGTGGCCGAACTCGTGCGGCGCGGTGCTCGCGGGCATGACCGGGTACCACATGCCGGCGTTCGCGCGGTCCGGGTAGCCATAGGAGCCCTCAACCGCGTTCTGGACGACGCGGATCTCGCGGGACTCGCCGGAGTCGTTGCGCAGGTGCATCTGCAGGTCGATCGAGCGGCCGCCGGGCTCGGTGATCCAGAACCGGTTCCAGGTTCCGGCGATCTGCCCGTTCCACGTGTCGAGGGGCACGGTGACCCCGGCCGCGGGCGTGAACTTGGCCCCGACGTCCACGTCGAGGCTGTCCTCGGTGAGCGTATAGGTGAACCGGCCGCGGACCACCGTGGTCGCGCCCTCGGTCATGTGCTGCTGGAGCATGTTCTCGACGGTGCCGGTGTCCTCGAGCCCGATGAGGCGCAGCGCGTGGGCGAGGTCGTCTCCGCTGAGCTCGTCGCGCAGGTCGTCGGCGAGCGGTTGCCCGTAGCGCGCCGTGTATGTCCGGCTGATCTCCTCGATCTCGGACGGCGTCCGGCCCGTGAGCGCGTTGAAGATCTGGTCCTCCTCGGTGCCGAGGCCCTCCATGGCGTCGTGGAGCTGTCCGGCGATCGCGCCGGCCGCGTCCATCGCGGCCCTCTGCCGCTCGCCGGCGTTCATCGTCGCCTCGGCCGGGGCCTCCAGGACCCCGCGGATCCGCTCGAACTCGTCGTCGGTGAGCTCGTCCCGCAGGGCCGCGTCCAGGCTTCCGCCGAACAGCTGTCGATAGCAGTCGCGGATGTCCTTCATGTCGTCGGCCGTGCGCCCGGCCAGGGCGCCGTAGATCGCCTCCTCGTCCGTGCCCAGCCCGGCCATGGCGTCCTCGAGACGTCGCGCCAGGACCTCGGCCTGGCTCCAGCCGATGGCGCGTTGCACCACCGTGCCCGTGGCCCTGTTGCCGGCCGCGGACTGGAGGCGGGCGACGTTGAGCGGGGTGAGCGGCCCGGGCACGCCCGGTCGGACTCCTGGTCCGGGGAGCTGCGCGACCGCCCGCCCGCGGGGTCCGGCGGGCTGCGGCGTCGAATCGGGGCGCGCGGCGTGTGTCCGCATGGCCCGGATCCTACGCGCACGCACGACGTCCGGCCTGCCCGTTGGGGCAGACATGCGGGCGGTCGTCCTTCACGCCATTGCGACGGCCTCGCCGGTGGCGGATGCTGTGGCCTGCGACAGGAGGACACGTCCATGCGCGACTTCGAGCAGCAAGGGACCCGGCACCGGGCGTCCCCGCGGGCGCCCCGGGCGCCGCAGGGCGACGTGGCAGGCCGTGCGAACGATGCCGCGGCGCGCACGTTCACGCCGGCCAGGTCGCCCGCGTTCGACGCAGCTGCCGTGATGCACCTGCAGCGCGCCGCCGGCAACTCGTCGGTGGTCCAGCTCCTGGGCGAGACCGATGAGGAGCCGTCGCCGGTCCACGACGTCGTGGGCTCCGGCGGCTCGCCCCTGGACGAGGGCGTTCGGTCCAGCATGGAGTCGGCGTTCGGCGCCAGTTTCGAGGACGTCCGCGTCCACACCGACGATCGGGCGTCGAAGTCGGCGGAGGCGGTGGGCGCGAATGCCTACACCGTCGGGAGGGACGTCGTCTTCCGCAGCGGCCAGTTCAACCCGTCCTCGCCCACGGGCCAGCGGACCCTCGCCCACGAGCTGGCGCACGTGGTCCAGCAGTCGCAGGGTCCCGTCGAAGGGACCGACGCCCCCGGCGGCATCCGGCTCTCCGACCCGGCGGACCGATTCGAGCAGGCGGCCGAGGACACCGCGGACGAGGTGCTGTCCTCGGTCCAGCGGGCAGCCGTGCCCGAGGATGACGAGGACGACCTGCCGGGCTGAGCACACGAAGGTCCGCGGTCGCCCGCGCCGGAGCGGCCCGGCGCGCCGGGGACTCCGGCGATCAGATCAGGCCCTCGCGGATCGCATACGCCACGGCGTGAGAGCGGTTGCGCAGCTCCAGCCGGGACGTCACGTCGTGGATGATGTTCTTCACCGTCCGCTCGGAGTAGAACAGCCTCTGGCCGACCTCGGCCGTGTCCAGACCCTCTGCCAGGAGGCGCAGCACCGCGGCCTCACGCTCCGTGAGCCCCGAGAACGTGAGACCGCGCGGCGAGAGGACCTGGCGCTGGAGCTGCCCGACCTGGCGAAGCAGCCTGCCGAGCAGGTCAGGCGGGAGCGTGCCCTCGCCGGCCGATGCGGAGCGGATGGCGGCCGACAGGTTGCCCGCCGTCGCCTCGCTGCGACGGACCACGCCGGTGACGCCAGCCTCCGCAGCGGCGAGCAGGCTCCGGTCATCGACCCGGGACACCAGCAGCACGATCCGGCGGACGCCGCGGCCGCGCAGGGCGCGCATCTCACCCAGGACCGTGGGGTCCAGCTCGTCGGTCACGACGAGCGCCACGACGTCGTCCGGGAGGTCTCCCTCTGGGACAACTGCGAAGCCCTGGGCCCGTCGCAGCTGGCTGACGATGCCGGCCCGCGAGAGTGGGTCTGCCGCCGACACGTAGACCGGGATCCTGGCCTTGAACGGGACGGGTTCCGCGACCATGACGACCTCCCGAGCGCGCGTGGCCCGGACGGGACGGGGTGGACCACGACGCGGGCCACCGGTCCGGGGGCGCTGTCCGCACCCTACGACGCCGCTCTGTCCGGAAAGTCAACGTGGGCTTAACGGGCAGCGTGGATCTGCCCGAGCGGGCCATCAGATCGGCCGGGAGGCCCCTCGTCGCATCTATCCGCGGCCGGATCGCGCCGTTACACTGCGGCCGTGGGAGCATCCGTCACGCTGGTCACGCCGGCCGTCGCGGTCGAGCCGGGCCAGACCATCTCCATCGACATCCGGGTCCGGAACACCGGGACCGTCGTGGACGAGTTCGTCCTGGACGTCCTGGGGGACGCCGCGGGCTGGGCCGTCGTCGAGCCCGGCTCGATCTCCCTCTTCCCGGGCGCCGAGGGCACGGCGAAGGCCGTGTTCAGCCCGCCCCGGGTCGCCAGCACGCCCGCGGGCATTGTCCCGTTCGGGCTCCGGGCCCGATCCCGGGAGGATCCTGCAGGATCCGCGGTGGAGGAGGGGTCGGTCGAGGTCGGTGCCTTCCAGTCTCCGTTCGCCGAGCTGGTTCCCCGGACCTCCCGCGGCTCCGGGTCCGGCAGCCACGACCTTGCCGTGGACAACCGCGGCAACGCCCGCCTCTCCGCGGAGCTCGAGGCGACCGACGCGGACCGCCAGCTGAAGTTCGACGTGAAGCCGCCTGCGGTGGTCGTGGAACCCGGCATGGCGGCCTTCGCGAAGATCCGCGTCAGCCCGGCCAAGCGCTTCTGGCGCGGCCAGCCCAAGACCCGTCCGTTCCAGCTCTACGTGAAGCCGGAGGGCGGCATCCCCATCTCGCTCGACGGCACGCTGCTCCAGGAGTCGATCCTGCCGCCGTGGTTCGTCAAGGCGCTGATCGCCCTCCTGGTGCTCCTCATCGCCCTCGTGCTGATCTGGCTGCTGCTGCTCAAGCCGTCCATCCAGTCCGCCGCCTCGGACGCCGTCGCCTCGCCGCTCGCCAGCCTCGCGAACAACGTCAACGCCGCGCTCGGCAACGCCGGCCTGCCGACGATGGCCGCCGGTGGCGGCGGCGGTAGCCCTGCGGCTCCGACGCCGACGCCGACCGCCGCCTCGACCCCGGCTCCCGGGGCGACGCCCACCCCCGTGCCGCCTCCCAGCGCGCCACCCACGCCGGGCGTGCTGATCCCCGGCCTGGGCAACCCGACGGACGGGCGCCTCGACGCCAAGACCACGTCGGTCACGGCGAAGGGCACCCTGTTCGTCACCGACCTCGTGTTCTCCAACCCGAACGGCGCCAAGGGCGCGGTCGTCGTCCTGCGTGACACGAACCCGCTGCTCCAGCTGCGGCTCGAGAACTTCCGCGACTACGACCTCCACTTCGTGACCCCGATCGTGATCCAGGACGGGCAGAGCCTGAACCTTTCCCTGTCCTGCACGAGCAGCCCGTGCGACCCAGCCGTCTTCTACTCCGGGTACCTGCGGCCCTGAGGCGCGCAGGGCCCCGGGCCGGGGCCGCCGGCCTGGTCCTCGCGCTCCTGGCCATGGGCACCGCAGCGAGCCCGGCCTCCGGTGTGGCCGGGCCCGTGGCGCCCCGCGAGGTGCCGCTCCCCGCGGCCCTGCCCCAGCCGCCGGGGAAGACGACCCTTGTGTCGCAGAAGGTTGGCGGGGGCTTCGCCGGAGGCGGCTCCATCGCGCCGTCCATCAGCAGCAGCGGCCGGTACGTGTCGTTCGCGTCCGGTGCCGCGGACCTCGTCGCCGGCGACACCAACGGCGCCGTTGACGTGTTCGTCCGGGACCGCAGCAAGGGCACCACCATCCGCCTGCCCCTCCCCGGCGGCGGGGCGGTGCCGCAGGGCGGGCAGGCGACCGAGAACGCCATCTCCGCCGACGGATCCGTGGTCGCCTTCACCTACGTCCCGCCGTCGGTCAGCAAGGTGTCCACCGCCTCCATCGTGATGGCCTGGGACCGCGCGACCGGCAGGACGGAGACCATCTCGCGCGTCGGCAGGGTGCCGGTCGCAGGTCGCGAGCCTGTCGTCTCGGGCGACGGCAGGTACGTGGCATATGCCTCGAACAGCGGACGGCTGGCCGGCAACGACGGCAACGAGGCCTACGACGTGTTCCGCTACGACCGCCGGACCGGGACCACGCTGCTCGTCAGCGTGGGGTTCCAGGGAAGCACCCCGCCCGGCGACAGCCGCCAGCCCTCGATCTCGGCCGACGGGACCAGGATCGCCTTCAGCTCCAGCGGCGGCGACAGCCTCCTCCCCGAGTCCACGGGTCCCGGCCCCCAGGTCTACCTGCGGGACATCACCGCGGGGACGACCGAGCGGATCAGCGCTGCGCCGGGCGGAGGGCCGGCCGATGGGACCGCCGAGGCGCCCTCGATCTCGGCCGATGGCCGCTACGTGGCGTTCGAGTCCGTCGCCGGCAACCTCGTCGGGGCACTCGACGGGGGGACGTCGCAGGTCTACCGTCGAGACCGGCAGGCCGGAACGACGGAGCTGGTCTCCGTGGACTCGACCGGGGCGCCCTCGAGCGGTGGCAGCGGACAGGCCGCGATCTCGCGCGACGGGCGGATGGTCGCGTTCACCTCGCAAGCCTCGGACCTCGTGGCGAGCGAGCCGGGAATCCGCCTCGCGGCCGTCGCGCTCCGGACCGCCGACGTCTACATCAGGGACATGACGGCCGGCGAGACGGCGCTGGTCTCCGTCGACACGTCCGGCCAGCCTGCGGGGGGACGGAGCCTCGACCCGGCCGTGGCCGGGAACGGGCGGTTCGTCGCCTTCTACTCGAACGCGTCGAATCTCGTGGCCGGCGACGACAACCAGCAGGTGGACGTGTTCCTCCGCGACTTCCCGCCGGCGCCGGCGCTCAACCCGGCGATCGTCGCGTTCGGTACCCGTGCCGTCGGGACGGACCCGGTCCCGGGCGCCGCCGTGCTCATGAACACGGGGTGGGGCCCGCTCTCGGTGTCGGGCGTGACCATCGACGGAGCGGCCGCGGCCGACTACGCCCTCCTGGCGGACGGCTGTACCAAGAAGACGCTCTACCGTGCCGAGGCCTGCACCCTCACCGTCGGCTTCTCGCCGAAGAGTCCGGGCGCCCGGACCGCGACGCTCAAGGTCGCCGACAGCTACACGGGCTCACCACGGACCGCGAGCCTCTCGGGGCGGGGCTCGCTGGCCACGCTGCTCCTGAGCCCCGAGGTCGCTCGACCCGGTCTCGTTGTGAGCGCGACCGGCAGCGGCTTCCCGCCGGGCGCCCAGGTCCGGCTCCACTGGAGCCGGGGGATCACCGAGGACCTGCCCGTGGTCACGGCCGATGCCAAGGGCGCCTTCAGCCAGGAGGTGCTCGTCTTCCACAACGACGTGCTGGGCCAGCGAGACCTGCTGGCGGAGTCCGTCGGCGGCCTGCCGTTCCCGCCGGTCGCCGCGTCGATCCTGGTCACGCAGCCTCCGATGGGCCCACCCGGCTTCGAGATCCTGCGGCTCCTGGTCGACCCCCCGCTCGTGCTGATGATCCGAGGATGAGCCCGACATGACCGATGACACCGGGGTGACCTGTCGCCGGTGCGGCTTCGCGAACGTCGCCGGCGACCAGTTCTGCGGATCTTGCGGCGCCTTCCTCGAGTGGGAGGGCGAGGCCGCGGCCGAGGCAGCGCCGGCGGCCGGAACCAGCGCCGCCGATGACGGGCTCGCTGGGCTGGCCCGCCCTGCCGGCTCGGGAGCCGGCGTGCCGCCCGCTGCGGCGTGGACCCCGGCGCCGTCACCGGTGACGCCTGCGACCCCGCCCGTGCCGCCGGTCGACGCGTCGCCCACCGCGACCAGCGTCCCCGCAGCACCCGTCACGCCCGCCGCCACGGGCCTCCTGCGGTGCCCGGCGTGCGGCATCGCCAACGCTGCGACGCGTACGTTCTGCCAGTCGTGCGGTACCCGGTTGGGTGAGGCGGCCCGCGTGAGCGAGGTCTCGCGCGAGCAGATCGCTGCCGCCGTCGCCGCCCGTCCGGCACCCGTGCCGGCCGCGGTCAAGCCCGTCCACGGCGAGCCGTCCCGCGGGTCGTCCCGGGGGATCGGCGGCTGGGTGATCGGCGTGGCGGTGCTCGGGATCGTGGTCGGCGTCGGGCTCGTGGCCGCCGGCGTCCTGCTCAAGGGCCCGGGGCCCGCGTCGGACGCCACGGCCGCGCCGAGCGTGCCGACCAGCCCCGGACCCGGTGCCAGTGCGGCCGCGGGATCCGCGGGGCCCGGGGCGACCGGTGCGACCGCCACCGCGGGTCCGGCGACCCCGGCACCGACGACGAAGGTCGCAGGCGGGCCGCTCAAGCTGACCGGGGCGGCCGCGTCGTCGGTGGTCGGGAACCTCGCCAGGTTCCTGCCGGAGAAGGCCATCGACGGGGACGTCAAGACGAGCTGGCAGGAGGGCGCCACGAACGAGAAGGGCCAGTGGATCGAGGTCTCGTTCGATCCGGCCCGCGTGGACGCCGTCGTGCTCAACAACGGCTACGGCGCCTCGACCGCCCTCTACAAGGGCAATCTCCGGCTCAAGGCCGTGCAGATCTCGGTCGACGGGGGCAAGCCAGTCGAGGTGACCCTCAAGGACACTCCCAAGGCCCAGACGGTCAAGCTTGGCGAGCACCCGGGAGCGACCCGCCTGCGAATCACGATCGTCTCCACCTACGGGTCGGTGAAGACCTCCGTCGCCGGGACCCCGTTCGACGACGCCGCCCTGAGCGAGGTCTCGGTGATCGGGCTCGCCGGGGGTTGACGATGGCCACCACGCAGCGCGTATCCTGCGCAGCACTGGACCCTGGTCAGCGTTCCGATCGGGAGGCCCGAACATGAGCGCCATCGGCGGCGCGTTCGCACGTGGCGTGGCAAGCCTGGGCGGCCCGCAGATCGCCGCGGCCATCGTGGTCGGCGGCATCGTCGTCGGCGGTCTGGGCGGCGCCTACGTCGCGAGCCGGTCGTCCGGGTCATCCGCGGTTCCCTCAGGCGAGCTGGCCGTCTATCCCTGCCCGGACCAGGGCCCCGCGCTCATGAGCGTCAAGGGGGGCCAGAAGCTACTGGTCACCGGCCGGACCGAGGACGGGACCTGGCTGCGCATCCACTACCCGCTGCCGGGCCGCACGGAGGCCTGGGTCCAGACGTCGCCCCTGACGGTCGATGGCGCAACCGCCTCGCTGCCGGTCGTGACCTGTCAGCCGGAGCTGGCGATCGCGTCGCCGGACGCCCAGCCCGGCCCGACGCTCACCGCGGTGGCGAACTTTGCGCCGTCCGCGGCCCCGTCCATGTCCGTGGAACCCACCAGCCCGCCGTCCTTCGGCCCGACCCCGCCTTCGAATGGGAAGCCGTCGCTCACGGCGCTGACGACCTCGACCTCGAAGATCAGCTACGACACCGCGTCCTACTGCCCGACCGCCGTCAAGAGGGTCACGTTCACCGCCAAGGCGGGCGACGATTCGGGCCTCGCCGGCGTCACGCTCTTCTGGCGCGAGCCGGGAGCCGCCACGTTCGCTCAGACGGCGATGAGCCGGACCGCCGGGACTGCGAGGAGCGGGACCTGGCAGGCGGCTCTGGACACGACCGCGAACGGGATCAACAAGGCCGGATCGCTCGCCTTCTACGCCGTCGCCACGGACACGGCAGGGGCGACGAAGCGGATCCCGGGCAGCGGCGCGAACGCCGTCACGGTCGCGGTCTGCGCCAACACCGGCCCGACGATCACGTCGGTCTCACCGTCTGCGAAATCATCGCTGTACGTGGATCCGCTGGGCGCCGGGTGCAGTCCGACCACGACCAACATCACGGCCGCGGTCAATGACGGTGACGGCGTCAAGTCCGTCACGCTCTTCTACCGCCGTCCGGGGAGCTCGACGTACTCATCGAAGGCGATGGACAACCAGACGGTCCCCCCGAAGTGGTACGCGAACCTCGACACGCGCGGCGACAAGGTCGCGCAGACGGGCACCCTGAGCTGGTACATCAAGGCGGTCGATGGCAAGAACGTCGCGAGCCAGACGAAGACCGCGTCGATCACGATCCGCAGTTGCGACGCGACGGCGCCAAACCTCAAGCCGTACGCGCCAAATCCAAACATCATCGGGTCGGCGATCGTCGTGGGCGTTGCCAATTGCGGGACGACGACCGTCGAGATCCGGATCGCAGCCTCTGACGGCGAATCGGGCATCAAGTCCGTGACCGGCTCGCTCTTCAACGCGCGATCGGGCGCATCCGTCGGGAGAGCACACTCGCTGAAATTGCAGAGCCGGAGCGTCTACCGCACGACCTTCAATGCGGCGAACGGCGCCATCCCGTGGGGCTACTACTTCGTCAAGTTCACCGCGAAGAACGGAACGGGGATTGCTGCAACGGCGCAATCCAACGTGTTCCAGGTCGCGAACTGCGGGCCATGACCCTCCTCGCCCGTCTCCTGCCGCGACTCCTCGTGTTCGGTGTCGCCATGGTCATCAGCGCGGTCGTCGCCTCGGTCGTGGTTGCCGCCATGCAGGACCGCTCGCCCGTCTCGACGGCCGGCGTCGCCCCCGAGTACACGCTCACCGGCGCGGACACCCCCTCCGGCCCGGACACTCCCACGGGCACCAACGCCCCGGCAGTCCCCGGGCCCGTGGTCGCCTTCAACGAGACGCCGGTCGGGGAGCCATCGCCGCTCCCCACCATCTCCCCGGAGGACCTCCAGGCTGCCTCGGCGGCGCTCCTCGGCGGGCAGCCCGTCTCGTACGTCAACCCGTCCGGGTTCCCGCGCATCGCGCCCATCACCCAGTTCGACGGCGGCCCGTTTCAGGGCTACAACTGCACGCTCGCGTCGGGCGCCATGCTCGCCCGCCTCGCCTTCGGCATCGTCACGAACGGGACCATCCTGCGCACACTCCAGGACGACCAGGATGGCGGCACCGGCCTCAACGACCTAGCAACCGCCCTCTGGCGCGGCTACGGCGTCCACGCTCCCAGCGGGATGCTCCGCGCCGAGCAGCTCAAGTCCCTTCTCGCGGCGGGATACGGCGCGGTGATCCAGGGCGACTACTCCCAGATCCCGCGGCAGCTCCGCCTCCAAAAGGACTTCACGGGCGGCCACGCCATCTACCTGGACGGCTACTACCCGGGCAACCCGGGCCGCGGGATCCCGGAGGCGTATTACGTCATCGACCCGATCGGCCGTCCGCGGTCCGGCTACGAGGGCGACTGGTGGCCGGCGTCCGTCGTCGACGCGTTCGCGGGCGCGTTCGGCGGGGGACGGGTGCGGGCGATGTGGGCCTTCCCGCCCGGCGGCGTGCCGCCGAAGGTCGTGGGCCCGGACGTGCTCCCGATCCCGGCCGACACCGGCGGCTCGTCGCCCACGCCGACGCCAACTCCCGGGCCGACCGCCTCCGGCGCGACCCCGTCAGGCTCGCCGTCGGCATCGCCCGCGGCGTCGCCCTCCTCGGCGCCCGTCGGCCCGATCATCCCGGCCGACTCGGGTGATCTCACGGTGGAGCTGCCGCAGTCGGAGCCGGCCGTGAGCCATGGCGGGCTGGGCGGGATCGACCTCGTGCCCATCTTCGACTTCTGCCTGTTCACGCCGAAGCCCCCGGGCTGCCCGACGGGCCTCGAGGCGGTCTTCTCAGTGCCCGATCCACCCCTGCTGCAGCTCAAGCTGGGACCGAAGGTGGACGTGCTGTTCGTGGACTCCGATCGGGCCAATGTCGCCATCGTCGGGTTCACCGTAGACCCGCCCGCCGCGGCGGACGTCCACTTCTGGGAGGTGGGCGCGAGCCCGTCCACGGTTCGCTCGGCGTCATCGATGTCGTCCATCCAACTGATCGGCAAGACCGTGCAGCTGGCCCGCCTGGATACGAAGGCGTCCACCAGCTACCAGTTCCAGGCCGTGGCGGGGAGCGGGCTGTTCGCAGGGCAGAGCACCGTCGGCTCGTTCACGACGGGCGCCGGCGTGGAGCAGTTCGACGTGACCCTGTCACAGGCGCCGTCGCCGGTGTTCAAGCTCGAGGCCGGCATGTCGCCGTACCTGCACCTCGGAGCCGGTTCGTATGCGCAGCCGATGGTCAAGCTCGGATCGCTCGGCGGGGCGTCGTGCCTGGAGTCTGCGACGTTCGGCGGCCAGGGGTTCTGCCTGGACCTCGGGGCCACGGCACCGCCGCCGGCCGCGTGCAACCGGGTCGAGGTGGCATACGCGCTGTCCGGGATCGACGCGGAATCGGTGGCAGTACGGGCGTTCCCGGCCGTCGAAGGGGTGACCCCGACGGGCGCCATCACCCTGGACGGGGTGCTGGAGGCGTCCGGCGCGGCACCCTCCGGGTCCGTCAGCGTGGGATGCCTGGCGTCAGGGATGACCTACAACATCGCCCTGGACGCGATCGGCGACGACCGGGGCATCCTCGCGGTGCAGGCGATCACGGTCCCGTAGCCCGCGGGCGGTCACGGTCCTGTCCTCCGCACGCGAGCACCGTGTGAGCCGGCGGTGAGCGGCGATTGAGCCGGCGGTGAGTGTCGGCCGCCATCGTTGGCGGATCGACGACGTCGCGATCGGGAGGCTCGTCGGCGTCATCCGCCGTCGGCAGCGGCTGCGCCAGGCAGACGTGGCCGCGAGGGCCGAGGTCAGCCAGCAGCTCGTGTCCCTACTGGAGACAGACGGACTCGGGCGATCTCGCTCGGTGCGGCTCGGGGGATCGTCCGCGCGATGGGCGCCGAGCTGGTGGTGCAGGTGCGCTGGCGAGGCGCGGAGGTCGACCGTGTCCGCGATGAGGGGCACGCGGGTGTGGTCGCCGCAGTCGCAGCGCTGCTCGAGGCGGAGGGCTGGCTCACCGCTGCGGAGGTGACGTATTCGACGTTCGGGGAGCGTGGGTCCATCGACCTGCTGGCGTTCCATCCGGAGACCCGCATCCTCGTCGTGATCGAGGTCAAGACGGAGATCGTGTCGGTTGAAGAGACGCTCCGGCGCCACGATGCGAAGGTTCGTCCGGCGCCAAGGCTCGCCCGGGAGCGGTTCGGGTGGGCGGCCACCGGCACGGGTCGGCTGCTTGCGATCTCGGACACGCGGACGGCGCGGCGCAGGGTCGAGCTCCACGAGGGCCTGGTCGGGCGGGTCTACCCGATCCGCGGGTGGGCTGCCCGGGGCTGG
>Ga0302263_10000221_pt1 | contig 22896 bp, 21 predicted proteins | sample II_Fen_N1_4_FD_194564 | JGI IMG/M metagenome (GOLD analysis project Ga0302263, IMG submission 194564) | Peat permafrost microbial communities from Stordalen Mire near Abisko, Sweden - II_Fen_N1_4 | ecosystem: Environmental > Terrestrial > Soil > Wetlands > Permafrost | place: Sweden: Abisko... | reverse complement strand
AGGTCCTGCGCGAGCCGGTCGGTGATCTGGCTGAAGCCACCGGAGACGAGGGCGAAGCGGTAGCCGAGCCTGCGGAGGGTCCGGACCAGGGTGCGGGCCCCCGGCGCCAGGACCAGCTCGTCGTACACCTCGTCGAGGGCGGTGCTGGGGATGCCGGCGAGCAGAGCGACCCGTTCCCGCAGGGACTGCTCGAAGTCGAACTCGCCGCGCATCGCCCGCTCGGTGACCCGCGCGACCTCCTCGCCGTGGCCGGCATGGGCGGCCAGCAGCTCGATGACCTCGCCCTGGATCAGGGTCGAGTCGACGTCCATCACGATCAGCCGCATCGCGCGGCGCAGCAGGCTGGCCGGCTGGACCGCGATGTCCACGCCCTGCGCCGCCGCCTCGAGCGCGAGGAGGGCGCGGAGCCGGTCGGGGTTCGCGCCCGACACGTGCAGGTCGATGGCGGTGACCGGGTACCGCGCCATCCGCTCGATCCGGTCGATGTTGGCGCCGCTGTCGGCGATCCGGCCGGCGACCGCGGCCATGGCAGCCGCCTTCAGCGGTGCGCCGATCACCGTCACGTGGGAGCGCCCTTCCCGTCGGCCCCTGTTGTCGCCGGTGCCGCGGTCGATGTCGACACTCATCCCGAGGTCGCTCGCGGTCGCCTGCACGGCGTCCCGCAGGCGGCGCCAGTCGCGGGGCGCCGTGACCAGGATGCCCAGGATCAGGCGGCGACGGAGCACGATCTGCTCGATGTCGAGGACCTCGACGCCCGCCTGGGTCAAGGTGGCGAACATCGCCGAGGTGACGCCCGGCCGGTCCTTCCCCGAGACGGTGAGGAGCAGGGTCTCCGGCTTGTCGTCGCTCATGGCGGTTCGAGGCTACGGCGCTTCTGGTCCGATGTCGGAGGCGGTCCGTACTGTGTCGCGCATGAGCCAGCGACACCACACCTTCGACTACGTCGAGCTGGCGGCGCCCGACCTCCTCGCCGCCAAGAGGTTCTACGCCGACGCGTTCGGCTGGACGTTCACCGACTACGGCCCCGACTACACCGGCATCCACCGGCCCGGCGGTGAGGGAGAGATGGGCGGGCTCAACCCCGTCCGTCCGGCCGGCGGCGGGCTGCCGCTGGTCATCCTCTACAGCGACGACCTCGACGCCACGCTCGCCACGGTCCGAGCGTCGGGCGGCGCGGTCACCGAGGGGCCGTTCGAGTTCCCCGGTGGTCGGCGCTTCCACTTCAGCGACCCGTTCGGCAACGAGCTGGCGGTCTGGACCCAGGCCTGACGTCCCCCAACCGGGAGTCCGCGCGCGATACGGTGACGCCGTGTCCGACCTCTCGGGGAAGGGCTCCGCCGCCAGATGCCCGAGACCTTGGGAGGTCCTGTGTCCTTTCCCGATGCCGTCAAGATCTGCTTCAACAAGTACGCCGAGTTCAACGGGCGCGCGCGCCGTTCGGAGTTCTGGTGGTGGGCACTGTTCACGTTCCTGCTCGGGATCGTGGCGAGCATCATCGACGCGATCCTGGGCACCACGAACTCCTCGGGGAGCGGCCTGATCGCGAGCATCGCCAACCTCGCGGTGCTGCTGCCCTCGCTCGCGGTCGGGGCCCGGCGACTCCACGACACGGGCCGCTCCGGCTGGTGGCAGCTGCTGTGGATCGCGATCTGCATCGGCTGGATCATCCTGATCATCTGGTACGTCCAGGACAGCCAGGGCGACAACAAGTACGGCGCCTCACCGAAGCCGAACACCGCTGGTGGGCCTTACGGCCAGCCGTCCGCCAACCCTTACGGCCAGCCGCCCGCGAACCCCTACGGCGACCCGCCGCCGAACCCCTACGGCCAGCCGCCGGCCAACCCGGACGGCGAGCCCCCGGCCGCACCGCCGAACAACCCCTACTCCTGACGGGTCAGCCGGCTCGCGAGCAAGCTCGCGTCGCCGCTCGTTGCGGCCGCACCGGCCCGGCTTCGCCGGGTTGGTGCGTCCTCACTCGGGCCAGACCTCCGGCGAACAGGCTGCGACCAGTCCCCGCCGGGCCGCGGCGCCCAGCGGTTGGAGCGACTCCCGCCGGCGGGTGGCCTGGGTGACGCTGAGCGCGCCACCGTCGTCCTCGAGCGCGAGGTCGACGATCGCGAGCGCCTGGAGCGAGCGCGCCGCGAGCTCGGCGCAGCGCGCGGGCGTCCCGGGTGGTGGTGCGAGGGCCGGTCGGTGGTGGAGGTTCATCAGCGCGTCGGCGGCCTCGGGTCGCCAGCGTGCGACCTCGAGGTCGGCCAGACCCGCGGCCGCCTGCTGGAGTGCGAGTCGGAGGGCGCGGTCGGCCTCGCCCACGTCCGTCAGCTGCCGCGCCCCCGCGTCGTACGCCGTCCACTCGACGGCGGCGCCGACCTGACGCGGGACCAGTCCGATCCCGCCGCAGACCGTTGCTTCCGCGGCCTCGAGTGCGGCGGCGTTGAAGGCGGCAGGACCGCCCAGACCAACCGGGTCACCGGCCACGGGCAGGGCGATCCCGATGGCGTCCGAGCCGGTCGCGCGCAGCTCGGCCAGGGTCCGGATCAGCGAGACGGAGCCCTCGACCCCGGGCAGCCCGGCGACGACGTGGGTCGCGTCGCCGGCGAGCACCGCGTCGACCACCAGGTCGGCGACGACGTGCCCTCGCAGCCAGGCGGTTCCCCACCAGGCCAGGCGCGCCGACACGGGGAGCACGGGATGCACGGGCGGTCACCCTACGCGCCCCCAGGACTCTCGGGCCTCGCTAGGGTTGCCGCATGGTCGCGGTGATCGAGTTCGCCGGGGTGACCGTCCGACGGGGCCAGGCGACGCTGCTCGACCAGATCTCGTGGCGGGTCGCCGAGGGCGAACGCTGGGTGGTGCTCGGGCCCAACGGCGCGGGCAAGACGACGTTGCTCCAGGTCGCCTCGGCCCAGATCCACCCCACGGACGGCGTGGCCGGCATCCTCGACGAGGTGCTCGGCACCGTCGACGTGTTCGAGCTGCGGCCCCGGATCGGGCTGACCAGTGCGTCTCTCGCGGAGCGCATCCCGCGCCACGAGCTGGTCCGCGACGTCGTCGTCTCGGCGTCGTACGGCGTGGTCGGGCGGTGGCGGGAGGCGTACGACGACCTCGACCACGACCGTGCCCGCGAGCTGCTCGCGCAGGTCGGCGCCGACCACCTGCTCGACCGCACCTTCGGCACCCTCAGCGAGGGGGAGCGCAAGCGGGTGCAGATCGCGCGGGCCCTGATGGCCGACCCCGAGCTGCTGCTGCTCGACGAGCCCGCTGCCGGGCTCGACCTGGGCGGTCGGGAGGACCTCGTGTCGACGCTGTCGACCCTGGCGATGGATCCGGCCTCGCCCACGACCGTGCTGGTCTCGCACCATGTGGAGGAGATCCCGCCCGGCTTCACGCACGCACTCCTGCTGCGCGGCGGCCGCGTCGTGGCTGACGGGTCGATCGGCGAGGTGATCACCGAGGCGCACCTCGCGGAGACGTTCGACATGCCCCTGGTCCTGACCCACGAAGCCGGCCGTTGGGCCGCACGTCGCCGGGCGCGCCGACGTCCCTCGGCATGACCTGTCTACGGATAGGCTGAACGCGTGGAGTGGCTGGGTGATCACCTCTGGGCTGCCTGGCTGTTGCTGGCGGTCGCTCTCGGCGTTGCCGAGATGGTCAGCCTCGACCTGATCCTGCTGATGATGGCGGTCGGCGCCCTGGTGGCCGCCGTGGTCGCCATCGCCGGCGCTCCCATCGCCCTGCAGGTCCTGCTGGGGGCCGGCGCCTCGGCGGCCATGCTGCTGCTGGTCCGTCCGAGCCTCGTCGCCCGCCTGCACACGGGGCCCGATCTGGTGAGCGGGCACAACAGGCTGGTCGGTCAACAGGCGGTGGTGACCGAGGAGCTGTCGGTCGACAACCCCGGTCGGATCAAGCTGGCCGGCGAGATCTGGTCGGCCTGCCCCTACGACGAGTCCCTCACGATCGCACCGGGAGCGAAGGTCGAGGTGTTCGCGATCCGCGGCGCCACGGCCTATGTCCATCCCGTCGGCGAGCTCATGCCCTGACCCGTACCACCGAGAAGAAGGAGTTCACCGATGACGGTCGTGTATGCACTGCTGGCCCTGGTCGTCGTGTTCGTGCTCGTGATGTTGGCCCGGACCGTTCGGATCATCCCGCAGGCACGCGCCGGCATCCTGGAGCGCTTCGGCAAGTACAAGGAGACGCTGCCTGCGGGCCTGAACGTCGTCGTCCCGTTCGTCGACCGGCTGCGCTACATGATCGACCTGCGTGAGCAGGTCGTCTCCTTCCCGCCCCAGCCGGTGATCACCGAGGACAACCTCGTGGTGTCCATCGACACCGTCATCTACTTCCAGGTGACGGACCCTGTCGCCGCGACGTACGAGATCGCCAACTACATCCAGGCGATCGAGCAGCTCACGATGACCACCCTGCGCAACATCGTCGGTGGCATGGACCTCGAGGAGACGCTGACCAGCCGCGACTCGATCAACTCCGGCCTGCGCGGCGTGCTCGACGAGGCCACCGGGAAGTGGGGTATCCGGGTCAACCGCGTGGAGCTCAAGGGCATCGACCCGCCGCCGTCGATCAAGGACTCCATGGAGAAGCAGATGCGGGCGGACCGCGAGAAGCGGGCCGTCATCCTCACCGCCGAGGGTCAGCGCCAGGCGGCGATCCTCTCCGCCGAGGGCAACAAGCAGTCCGCGATCCTCAACGCCGAGGGTGACCGGGAGTCGCTGATCCTGCGCGCCCAGGCCGACCGCGAGGCCGCGATCCTGCGCGCCCAGGGTGAGGGCCAGGCGATCCAGACCGTCTTCCAGGCCATCCACGACGGCCAGCCCGACCAGTCGCTGCTGGCCTACCAGTACCTCCAGATGATGCCCAAGATCGCGGCCGGCGACGCCAACAAGGTGTGGGTCATCCCGTCGGAGATCACCAAGGCCCTCGAGGGGCTCGGCTCGTCCGTGCACGAGATCGCGGGGATCCCGCAGAAGGTCGACGGACCGCTCAAGCGCGTCGACATGGGGCCGAGCGAGCCCGCCGTGATGGGCGGTTCCGGAGCGCTCGACCGTGAGCTCTCGAAGACCAACCGGGCCGTCGAGGACGCCATCGCAGAGGCGGAGCGCTCGGCCAACCCGGGCCGGAACAACGAGGTGGCCCCGCCCACCGACGTACCGTCCGACGAGCCGGGCGCTCACCTCGCTGACGGCGGTACGGCGGGAGACGCACCCGCCCAGTGACGGCACTCCAGATGGTGGCGGTGCTGCTCGCTGGGCTCGCCGCCGGGACCATCAACACCGTGGTCGGGTCGGGAACGCTGATCACGTTCCCGACCCTCCTGGCGTTCGGGGTGCCTCCGGTCACGGCCAACGTCTCGAACACGATCGGCCTGGTGCCCGGCACCATGTCCGGGGTCTACGGCTACCGCCGCGAGCTCAGCGGCCAGCGGAGCCGGGCTGTCCGGCTCGGCGCGGGCTCGCTGCTCGGCGGGGTGATCGGCGCCGTGCTGCTTCTCTCGCTCCCGTCGTCGGCCTTCTCCGCGATCGTCCCTGCGCTGATCGTGCTCGGCCTGCTGCTCGTCGTCCTCCAGCCGCGGATCACCGCCTGGGTCGATGCCCGGCACGAGGGCATCCGTGGCCATCAGGGGCCGTGGTGGGTGTGGCCCGCGGTGGCGGTGACGGGCGTCTACGGCGGCTACTTCGGCGCGGCCCAGGGCGTGATCCTGATGGGCGTCCTCGGGATCGGCATCGACGACACGCTGCAGCGGCTGAACGGGCTCAAGAACGTGCTGGCCGGGCTCGTGAACGGCGTCGCCGGCGTGATCTTCATCCTGGTCGCCCACGTCGACTGGACCGTGGTCGCCCTCATCGCCGTCGGCTCGGTGATCGGCGGTCAGGTCGGGGCCACGGTCGGCCGCCGTCTCTCGCCCCTCGCGCTACGCGTCTTCATCGTCGTCGTCGGCCTCGTCTCCCTCGCGGTCTTCCTCCTCCGCTGACCCCGCCGCACCCCAGACACCGGCGCCTTCGACCGATAGTCCGTGACGAAGTGCAGGTGAGATCGCCGGATTCACCTGCATTTCGTCACGGACTATCCAGAGTCTCCGCAGCCCCTAGACTCCGGCCATGGTGGCTGGGTGGGTGGAGGAGGGCCGGTACGACGTGGGCGGAGGGGCCCTGGCGGTGCGGCAGGCGGGCGACCCCGAAGGAAGCCCGGTCGTGTACTTCCACGGCACGCCGTCCTCCCGGCTCGAGACCTCGTCCGCCGACGACCTGTGCGCCGAGCTGGGGATCCGGATGGTCTGCTTCGACCGCCCGGGGTACGGCGGGTCGCCGGCCGCGTCGTTCAGCCTGTCCTCGATCGCCCGCGACACGGGCGTCCTGGCCGACGCCCTGGGTATCGGACGGTTCGCCACGATCGGCCAGTCGGGGGGCGGACCGTTCTCCCTGGCGTGTGCGGCCGTCCTCGGCGACCGCGTCACCCGCGCCGGCGTGACGTCCGGCGCCGCCCCCTTCGACCGCGTGCCCGAGCTCAGCGGCGCCCTCGACGAGAACGACCGGAAGGCCGTCGACCTGCTCCCCGATGCCGAGGCGTCCGCGGCGCAGTTCGCCGCCGGCTTCGAGCCGCTCCGAGGGCTCTTCTCCGGCTCGCTGGAGCAGATCGTGGGTGGCTTCCGCTCCATGCTGAGCCGGCACGACGGCGAGCTCCTGGACCGACCCGAGTTCGCGGCCTGCCTGGCGGGGGCCATGAAGGAGTCGCTCCGGAACGGCACGAGCGGCGGCGGCTGGGACAACGTCGCCTGGGTCGGACCGTGGGACGTCGACCTCGACGCGATCCACAGCCCGGTGCACCTCTGGTACGGCGACGACGACCCGATGTGCCCGCCGGTGGCCGGCACGTGGCTCGACGAGCACCTCCCGACCGCCAGCCTCGTGCTCCGCCCGGGGGAGGGTCACATGGGCGTCATGGAGCACGCCCGCGAGATCCTCGAGACGCTGGTCAGCGACTGACGGCGAGCTCCGTGTCGACGTACGCGCGGACCCACCGCTCGAGCTCACCGAAGGCGGCGGCGCGCGGCTCCGCGCGCGACAGGAACACGTCGTGTCTCGCGCCCGGGATGCCGACGTAGGTCACGTGGCGGCCCAGCGCCGGGGCCCACCGCCGGATCTGCTCGACGTCGAGCACGATGTCGTGGTGGTGCACGTCGTCGCCCATCTCGCTCGGCGTCGCGGACGACTCGCTGGCCAGCACGAGCGCCGGGAACGGGAGGTCGAGCCCGGCATGGAGCTCGGCATGGCCCCTCCGGATGGCGGCCAGCCACCCGGCGTACGCCGGCCACGACTCGATCGGCTTCCAGGCCAGGTCGAAGTCCCACTCGCCCTCGTGGTCGCGGTGCAGGCTCCGGGCATAGAAGCCGGTGACGGTGCGCGGGATGATGCGCTTAGGCTGCCGCCGCGCGAGCTGTGTGACGACGGGCGTCAGGGCGCGCCGCACCAGCAACGAGCCCTGCAGGTCGAACCACGGCGCGTTGAGCACGATCCCGCGGGCCCCGACCCGGCGGTTGTCCGCCCACAGCGGCACGGTCAGCCCGCCCGTGGAGTGTCCGCTGAGCACCACCTGCGGATGGCTCGCAGCGATCCGTTCCCACGCCGCGTCCAGCTCGGGGAAGTAGTCGTGCAGGTCGGTGGTGTAGTTCGGGGTCTGGTGGGGCAGCAGCGACCGGCCGTACTTGCGCAGGTCGAGGGCGTAGAAGTCGTAGCCCCGCGCGCACCACCACTCGGCGTACGCCGTCTGGAAGAAGTAGTCCGCGAAACCGTGGACGTGCAGCACTGCCCGGTGCGTGCGCCGACCGGCCGGGCGGCGCACGAGCGTCGCGACCACCGGTCCCTCGTCGTCATCGGGCAGCTCGATCGTCTCCGCGGTGTAGGGCGACCCGAGGACGTCGCGGCGGGCCGGAGCGCTCATGCGGCCATTGTGTCAGCGGTTGCGTCAGCGGGCTCGGGCGGTCGCGGCGGCGACCAGCCCGGCGAACAGGCTCGCGTCGTCGCGGACCTCGGGGTGCCACTGGACGGCCAGACAGAAGCGCGGTCCGGGCCGCTCCATCGCCTCGAGCGAACCGTCCTCGGCCCAGGCCGTGGCCTCGAACCCCGGGTGGGTGGCCACGGTCTGGTGGTGGTGGCAGCCGACCTCGACCCGCTGTCCGACCAGCGCGCGGAGCCGAGAGTCGTCAGCGGTCGTCACCTCGGTCGTGCCGAACGCGTCGGCACCGGGGCTGTGCCCGTCGTGCCCGACCAGGTCGGGGGTGTGCTGCACCAGCGAGCCGCCTGCCGCGACCGCCATCAGCTGCATGCCGCGGCACACGCCCAGGGTCGGTAGTCCCGCCTCGTCGGCCGCCTGCAGCAGCGCCGTCTCCCAGGCGTCGCGGTCCTCGCGCCAGGCCGCGGTGCTGGGGTGCGGTTCCTCGCCGTAGCGGGCCGGGTCCACGTCCGCGCCGCCGCTGATCACCAGCCCGTCGATCCGGGCCACGACCACGCCGGCGACCTCGTCGGTGGCCGACGCCGGAGGCAGAAGCACCGGTACGCCGCCCGCCGCGAGTACCGCGTCGGCGTACTGCGCGTGGAGCACGTCGGCGCGGCTGTCCCAGACCCCCCACCGCGCCTGCTCGCGGTAGGTGGTGATGCCGATCAGCGGCAGGTCAGAGGGGCGTGACATAGGCACCGGAGATCCCGCCGTCGACCAGGAAGGTGTTCGCGGTGATGAACGACGACTCGTCGGAGGCCAGGAACAGCACGGCGTTCGCCATCTCCTCGGGCTCGGCGAAGCGGCCCATGGGCACGTGCACCAGTCGGCGCGCCGCCCGCTCGGCGTCCTTGGCGAACAGCTCCTTGAGCAGCGGGGTGTTCACGGGGCCGGGACACAGCGCGTTGACGCGCACTCCCTCGCGGGCGAACTGCACGCCGAGCTCGCGCGACATCGACAGCACGCCACCCTTCGAGGCGGAGTAGGAGATCTGGGACGTGGCGGCGCCCATCACCGCGACGAACGACGCCGTGTTGATGATCGACCCCGACTTCTGCTCGAGCATGTAGGGGAGTGCGGCTTTGCAGCACAGGTAGACGCTGGTCAGGTTGACCTCCTGCACGCGTCGCCAGGCGTCGAGCTCGGTGTCGAGGATCGAGTCGTCGTCGGGTGGGGAGATGCCGGCGTTGTTGAACGCGATGTCGACCGAGCCGTAGGTCTCCTTGGCCAGCGCGAACAGCGCGTCGACCTCGTCCTTGCTCGTCACGTCGACATGGACGTACGTCGCGATCTCCTCGCCCCCGAGCTGACCGACCAGCGCGTTGCCGCGTTCGTCGTCGATGTCGCCGATGACGACCCTGGCGCCCTCCTCGACGAAGCGGTTCACGGTGGCCAGCCCGATGCCCGAGCAGCCTCCTGTCACGACGGCCACCTTGCCCTCGATGCGTCCTGCCACGTGCGTTTCCTTTCGTTGGTGGTTCGAGACGGTCGCAGGGCGACCTCCTCGCCCACCGATCAATGGGCGATGAAGACGTTCTTCTCCTCGGTGAACGCGTACGGCGCGTCCGGGCCGAGCTCCCGGCCGAGGCCGGACTGCTTGTAGCCGCCGAACGGCGTCCAGTAGCGCACGCTCGAGTGCGAGTTCACGCTCAGGTTGCCGGCCTCGACGCCCCGCGCGACCCGCAGCCCGCGGCCGAGGTCGGAGGTGAAGATCGATCCCGACAGCCCGTAGTCGCTGTCGTTGGCCAGCGCGATCGCGTGCTCCTCGTCGTCGAAGGGCATCACGGCCACCACCGGCCCGAACACCTCCTCGCGCCAGATCGGCTCGGCGGTGTCACGGGACTCGACCACCATCGGCGGCAGCCACCAGCCCGGCCCCTCAGGCGCCGAGCCGGCGAACGCGATCGTCGTACCGTCGACATAGCGCTGCACGGACTCGCGCTGGCCGGCCGAGACCATCGGCCCCATCTCGCTGTCCTCCGCGGACGGGTCCTTCACCTTGAGCGCGCGGACCGCCGTCTCCAGGTGGCCGACGAACTCGTCGTACGCCGTCCGCTCGACGAGGATCCGCGAGCGGGCGCAGCAGTCCTGGCCGGCGTTGTCGAAGACGGCGTACGGCGCGCTGGCCGCGGCTGCGGCGACGTCCGTGTCGGCGAAGACGATGTTGGCACTCTTGCCCCCGAGCTCGAGGGTCACCTTCTTCAGCTGGTCGGCACAGCCGGCCATGATCTGCTTGCCGACCTCGGTGGAGCCCGTGAAGCAGACCTTCCGCACGAGCGGGTGGGTGACGAAGCGCTGGCCCACGACGGAGCCCTTGCCGGGGATGACCGTGAGCACTCCGGGCGACAGCCCTGCCTCGACCGCGAGCTCGGCGATCCGGATCGCGGTCAGGGGGGTGATCTCGGCCGGTTTGAGCACGACGGCGTTGCCGGCGGCGATCGCCGGCGCGAAGCCCCAGCCGGCGATGGGCATCGGGAAGTTCCACGGCACGATGACCCCGACCACGCCGAGGGGCTCGTGGAACGTGACATCGACGCCGCCGGGTACCGGGATCTGCCGGCCGAAGAGCCGCTCCGGCGCGGCGGAGTAGTAGTTGAGGCAGTCACGGACGTTGCCCGCCTCCCAGCGGGCGTTGCCGATCGTGTGGCCGGCGTTGGCCACCTCGAGCCGGGCGAGCTCCTCGGTGTGCGCGTCCACGGTCGAGGCGAAGGCCCGCAGCAGGCGCGCGCGCTCACCGGGGGCGACGGACCGCCAGGTGAGGAAGGCCTCCTGCGCGCGCTCGATGGCCGCGTCGGTCCCGGCCAGGTCGGTGGAGGGGACCTCGATGAACGCCTCGGCGGTCACCGGGTTGATGAGGGTCGTCGTGGGGTCCATTACATCCTTTCGAATCCACGGGCGAGCTCCCAGTCGGTCACCGCCGCATCGAAGGCGGCGAGCTCGACGTCGGCCATGTTCGTGTAGTGGTCGACGACGTCGTCCCCGAACACGGCCCGGGCGGTCGCCGAGCCGTGGAAGGCGTCGCGCGCTGCCTGCAGCGTGTGGGGCACGTGCTCCTTGTCGGAGGTGTAGGCGTTCCCGACCAGCTCGTCCTCGAGCTCCAGCTCGTGCTCGATGCCGTAGAGGCCACCGGCCAGCATCGCGGCGAGCGCGAGGTAGGGGTTCACGTCCCCGCCCGGCAGCCGGTTCTCCATGCGCGCGCTCTTGCCGTGACCGACCAGGCGCACGGCACAGGTCCGGTTGTCGAGTCCCCAGGCGATGGCGGTCGGGGCGAACGATCCGGCTGCGAAACGCTTGTAGGAGTTGACGTTCGGCGCGTAGAGCAGCGTGAAGTCGTGCATCGTGGCGAGGATGCCGGCGATGAACCGGTCGTAGAGCTGCGTGCGTCCGTCGTCGTCCCAGAACACGACCGACCCGTCGCCGCCGCGCAGCGACAGGTGGATGTGGCAGGAGTTGCCCTCGCGCTGGTCGTACTTCGACATGAAGGTGATCGCCTGACCGCGCTGGGCGGCGATCTCCTTGGCGACGGTCTTGTAGACGCTGTGGTTGTCCGCGGTGACCAGGGCGTCGGCGTAGAGGAAGCCGATCTCGTGCTGGCCGAAGTTGCACTCGCCCTTGGCGCCCTCGACGTCCAGCCCGGCGGCGTACATGTGGTTGCGCAGGTCGCGCAGGAGCGGCTCGACCCTCGCGGTGCCGAGGATCGAGTAGTCGACGTTGTACTGGTTGACCGGGGTCAGGTCTCGCCAGCGCAGGTCGTGCGCCTCCTCGTACGACGTGTCGAACGCGATGAACTCGAGCTCGGTGCCGGCGAGTGCGATCATGCCGCGCTCCGCGACGCGCTCGAGCTGGGTCTTCAGGATGGTGCGGGGCGACTGCGGGACCGGAGCGTGGTCGAGCCAGACCAGGTCGCACTGCACCAGCACGCTGCCCGGCAGGTGGGGGAGCATCCGGATCGTCTCGTAGTCCGGCACGAACTCCATGTCGCCGTAGCCCTTCTCCCACGAGGAGATGGAGTAGCCGTCGACCGTGTTCATGTCGATGTCGACCGCGAGGAGGTAGTTGCACCCTTCCGTGCCCGACTCCAGCGCGACGTCCAGGAAGTACTGCGCATGCAGGCGCTTGCCCTGGAGTCGGCCCTGCATGTCGGTGAAGGCGAGGACGACGGTGTCGATCTCGCCGGCACCGATCCGGGCGCGGAGGTGCTCGAGGCTCAGGTATCTGTCGTTGGGCGGCATGGGTCTCCTCATCCGAGCAGGCCGCGCAGGAGCGCGGCCGTGTCGTCGCAGTGCTCTTCCATGGTCTGGCGGGCCCGGTCGGGCCGCCCGTCCAGTACGGCGCGCACGAGTGCGGCGTGCTGGGTGTCGGAGTGCGTGATGTTGGTCTGCAGCACGGGGATGGCACTCAGCATCTCGTGCAGGCTCGCCTGGACCGAAGTGACCGCCTCGACGACCCGGGACGACCCGGACAGCGAGGCGATCGTGAGGTGGAACCGGGAGTCCGCCTGGCGATGGCGCGCCCGGCTGGTGGCGCGGGCGACGGCCGCATGAGCCGCCTCCACGGTGGCGCGAGCCCGGTCGTCCAGAGGTCGCGAGGCCGCCAGGGCGGCGGCACCGGGCTCGACGATGCGGCGGTAGTCCAGGGCGTCGAGCCAGTCCGCGCGTTGCGCCTCGGTGGTGTTGTCGACGGTGCGAGCCGAGGGCCCCTGGGGCTTCATGGTCACGACCGTGCCTCCGCCACGGCCCCGTCGCGTCTCGACCAGGCCGGCCGCCCGGAGCGCCGCCATCGCCTCCCGCAGGGTGGCCCGCGAGACCTCGAGCCGCTCGGCCAGCTCGCGCTCGGGCGGCAGCGTGCTGCCGAACGGGTAGACCCCGAGCCGGATCGCCGTGGCGAGCTGCTCGACGCAGGCCTCGAAGGCGTGGTGACCGCGCACCGGGCGCACGACGACCTCGGCGAGGGTCAGTGGCTCGGCGGTCACGCGGGTCAGTCTGGCAGGCTCGCGGTGAGTGTCAATGGTCTGGGTTCAGACCGAATTGCGGCGTGGCTCTGGACGACCCAATCGCGACGGGTCTAGCCTCCGGGCAACCGGATCCGTTCCTGAAAGGTTCCACCGATGCCCGAATCGCATGAACCACTCGCCTATCACGAGCTCACCGAGGACGAGAAACAACTGGCAAAACTCGGGTACAGCCAGGAACTCCACCGCTCGTGGTCGGGGTTCTCGAACTTCGCGATCTCCTTCTCGATCATCTCCATCCTGGCCGGCTGTTTCACCAGCTTCGCGCTCGGCTGGAACAACGGCGGACCGGCGGCCATCGCCTGGGGCTGGCCGATCCTCACCGTCTTCATCCTGATCATCGGCATGTGCATGTCCGAGCTGGTCTCGGCGTACCCGACCTCGGGCGGCATCTACTGGTGGGCCTCCAAGCTCGGCGGCCCCGCGGCCGGGTTCTACACCGGCTGGCTGAATCTCATCGGTCTGGTCGCGATCGTCGCCTCGGTGGCCTACGGCTGCGCGACGTTCCTCGACGCCACGATCGGCTACTTCAGCCAGTCCTGGCTCGACAACTACTCGCTGACACGGGTCTTCATCGAGTTCGTGATCATCCTCGGCCTGGCTGCTGTCCTGAACATCTTCTCCAGCCACCTGCTCGCGGTGCTCAACAACATCTCGGTGTGGTGGCACGTCATCGGCGCCGCCGTGATCGTGATCGTCCTGTGGTTCTTCCTCAAGGACGGCACGAGCCACGCCTCGGTGAACGACGTGTTCACCACGACCGTCAACAACACCGGTCTCTTCGGCGGGAAGACCAGCGGAGCGGGCTTCCTGCTCTACGTCCTGCCTCTGTCCGGCATCCTGACCCAGTACACGATCACCGGGTACGACGCCTCCGCCCACCTCTCCGAGGAGACCCAGGCGGCCTCCAGCGGCGCGGCCAAGGGCATCTGGCGCTCGATCTTCTACTCCGGCATCGGCGGCTGGATCCTGCTGCTGTCGTTCCTGTTCGCAGTGCAGGACACGGACGGGGTCACCAAGGGTGGCGGCAGCGTGTTCCTGATCTTCAGCCAGGCGCTCACGCCCCACGTCGCGGGCTTCGTGGTGGCCATCTCCGCCGCCGGACAGTTCTTCTGCACGGTGGCGTGCATGACGAGCACCAGCCGGATGTTCTTCGCCTTCAGCCGCGACGGCGCGATGCCCGGTGCCAAGCACTTCGCCAAGCTGACCAGCAGTCGGGTGCCCGCCAACGCCGTGATCGCCGCCGCGATCATCGCGCTGATCCTGACCCTGCCGGCGCTGATCAAGGTGGACATCAACGGGGCTCCCGTCCCGGTCGCGTTCTTCGCGGTCGTCTCGATCGGCGTGATCGGGCTCTACCTCGCCTTCGGCATCCCGATCTACCTGCGCTGGCGCCACGGCGAGAACTTCCAGGTCGGGTCCTGGAACAACGGGTCGAAGTACAGGTGGATGAACCCGATCGCGGTGGTGGAGATCGTGATCATGTCGATCGTCGGACTGCTACCGACGTCCTACGTCGGCATCTGGGGCAACGACGGGTTCGCGTGGAAGTACGTGAACTACGCGATCATCGTGGTCCCCGTGGCCCTGGTCCTGCTGACGGTCTACTGGCACGTCTCGGTGAAGCACTGGTTCACCGGTCCGAAGCAGACGATCGACCCGGAAGTCGTCGCGGCCTTCGACGACAGGATCTCCTGACCGACACGGACCTCGACCGCCTCGCATGCCTGGCGGGGCGGTCGAGGCACGTCCAGGAGCTGCCCGGGGGCCTGACCAACCTCAACCTCCGGGTGACCCTCGACGACCGGGAGGTCGTCGTACGGAAGGTGCGCAGCGACGCAGGCCTGCTCGCCATCGACCGAGCCGCCGAGCACGCCAACACCGTGGCTGCCGCGGCAGCCGGCGTGGGCGCCGGGGTGGTCGAGCACCGGCCGGAGCTCGGGATGACGGTGCTCGAGTTCCTCCAGGGCCGCACGCTCAGCGAGGACGACTTCCACGACCCTGCGGTGCTGGCGCGCGCGGCGGACGCCGTACGCCGGCTCCATGTGGGGCCGCGTTTCGTCAACGACTTCGACATGTTCGCGCGGCAGCGGTGGTACCGCGAGGTGATCGGCGAGCACGGCTTCCCCCTGCCCCCGTCCTACGACGACCACGCCGCCGCCTGGGCGGACGTACGCCGCGTGCTCACCGCGACCGCGGGACCCACCGTCCCGTGCAACAACGACCTGTTGGCCGGCAACTTCATCGACGACGGCGAGCGGGTCTGGCTGATCGACTACGACTACTCCGGCAACAACGACCCGTGCTTCGAGCTCGGCAACACGTCGACCGAGTGCGAGTTCGACCTCGATCTCACGCGTGCGTGGGTGGCGGCGTACTTCGAGCGCGACGACCCGCGACTGCTGGCGCGGGTCCGCCTCCAGGCCCTGTGCAGCGAGTACGGCTGGTCGCTCTGGGGCTTCATCCAGGCCGGCTCGAGTGAGCTCGACTTCGACTTCCGGGCCTGGGGCGTGCACCGCTTCGAGAAGGCCGCGCGCACCTTCACCTCGCCGGACCTCCCCCGCCTCCTCGCCCAGGTGTCCGATGGTTGAGGACCTCCCCACCCGCGCCCAGGTCGTGGTCGTCGGCGGGGGAGTGGTCGGCTGCTCGACGGCGTACCACCTGACCAAGGTCGGCGTCACCGACGTGCTCCTGCTGGAGCAGGGACACCTCTCCGGCGGCACGACGTGGCACGCGGCCGGCCTGGTCGGCCCCCTGCGCGCGACCGAGGCCGGGACGCGGCTGGTGCAGTACTCCGCCGAGCTCTATGCCTCGCTGGAGGCGGAGACGGGGCTGGCCACCGGCTACCGCAATGTCGGCGGCCTGATCGTGGCCCGCACCGAGGAGCGGATGGTCCAGCTACGGCGTACGGCCGCGAACGCCGTCGCCTACGACCTCGACTGCCGGATGCTGACCGCGGACGAGGCCGGCGAGGTGTGGCCCCCGATGCGTACCGACGACCTGCTCGGCGGGATCTGGCTGCCCGGCGACGGCAAGGTGAACCCGACCGATCTCACGCAGTCCCTGGCCAAGGGGGCCCGTCAGGGCGGCGTGTGGGTCGCCGAGGGTGTGCGGGTGACCGGCTTCGTGACCGAGAACGGGCCGGCCGGGCGCCGGGTGACGGGCGTCCGCACGGACCGAGGTGACGTCGAGACGGAGACCGTGGTCGTCTGCGCCGGGCAGTGGTCGAAGGCCCTCGGCGACATGGCCGGCGTCACGGTGCCGCTCCACTCCGCCGAGCACTTCTACGTCGTCACCGACGCGGTCGAGGGCACGCACCCCGACCTGGCGGTGATGCGCGACCCCGACGGCTGGACCTATTTCAAGGAGGAGGTCGGCGGGCTGGTGGTGGGCGGCTTCGAGCCCGAGGCCAAGCCGTGGGTCGCGCCCGACCAGATCCCGCACCCGTTCGAGTTCGCCCTGCTGGAGGAGGACTGGGAGCACTTCTCGGTGCTGATGGACGAGGCCGTACGCCGCGTCCCGGCCCTCGAGCACACGGGGATCAGGAAGTTCTACAACGGTCCCGAGAGCTTCACGCCGGACAACCAGTTCCTGATGGGAGAGGCGCCCGGCCTGCGGGGCTTCTTCGTCGGCGCGGGCTTCAACTCGGTCGGGATCGCGTCCGCCGGCGGCGCCGGCCGCGCCCTGGCCGAGTGGGTCGTCGCGGGCGAACCGACCAGCGACATGGTCGCGGTGGACCTGAGGCGGTTCGCGTCGTACGCCGGAGACCATGCGTGGCTGCGTCAGCGCGTCGTCGAGACGCTCGGCATCCACTACGCGGTCCCGTGGCCAGACCGCGAGCCTGAGACCGGGCGCGACGTTCGGCTGTCCCCCTTGCACGAGCGTCTGGCTGCGAAGGGTGCGCGGTTCGGGACCAAGATGGGGTGGGAGCGGGTCAACGTCTTCGGGGCCGAGCCTGCGGTGTCGTCGTGGGGCAGGCCCTGGTGGCTCGCGGCCTCGATCGCCGAGCAGGTCGCGTGCCGGACCGCCGTCGCCGTCTTCGACCAGACGTCGTTCTCGAAGTACGCCGTGTCGGGCCCGGATGCGCTGTCCGGGTTGCAGTGGATGTGCGCCGCCGACGTCGACGTGCCGGTCGGGCACTGCGTCTACACGCCCCTGCTCAACGCCCGCGGTACCTACGAGGCCGACCTCACCGTGACCCGCACCGGACCCGCGTCGTTCCTGATGGTCAGCAGCTCGGCGACCACGGTGCGCGACCTCGACTGGCTCCGGCGACACCTCGCCGACCGTGACGTCACCGTCGAGGACCTCACCGACGGCTCTGCGGTGCTGGGCGTGATGGGACCTCGCGCCCGCGACCTGATGGCGCGGGTCGACCCGGTGTCCGACTGGTCGGAGGAGGGCTTCGCGTTCGCCACCAGCCGTGAGGTCGTGCTGGCCGGTGCGTTCGCCCGCGCCACCCGGATGACCTACGTCGGTGAGCTGGGCTGGGAGCTGACGGTCCCGGTTGCCGACGCTGGCGCGGTGTACGACGGTCTCCAGGGCGCCGGCGCGGACCTGGGCCTCGTCGACGCGGGCTACCACGCCATCGAGTCGCTGCGCCTGGAGAAGGGCTACCGAGCCTTCCCCCGCGAGCTCAACCCCGACCTCACACCCGTGGAGGCAGGGCTGCTGTTCGCGACCGCGCTCGGCGGACGTGCGGCGTCGGACAAGGACTTCCTCGGCCGTACGGCGCTCGCCGCGCATCGGGAAGGGCTGGCGGCCGGGGGGCCGCGACGGCGCGTCGTCTCGCTCGTGCTGGACGACCCGGAGCCGACGCTCTGGGGCGGCGAGCTCGTCCTGCGCGACGGCGAGCCCGCCGGCCAGGTCACCAGCGCGGCGTACGGCGCGACGGTCGGCGCCGGTGTCGGCCTGGCGCTGGTCCGCTCGGAAGGTCCGGTCCGCCAGCCGGATCTGGACGCCGCGGCCTGGGAGATCGACCTCGCCGGGGAGCGGTGGCCCGCTCGGGTCAGCCTGGCGGCACCGCTCCGTTGAGGGATGCGCTCGGTCGGCGCTCGCCGTAGGCTCGGCGCGATGCAGTCACTTCAGGACGCCGTGGACGCCGTGGCGCGGCGCAGCCGGTTCTCCGGCGTCGTGCGCGTCGACCGCGCCGGCGAGACCGAGCTGTCCGCGGCGTACGGGTTCGCCGACCGGGCGCACGGGATCCGCCACACCGTCGAGACCCTGCTCGCGACGGCGAGTGGCGCGAAGGGTCTGACCGCGCTGGCGGTGATGGGCCTGGTGGAGCGGGGGAGCCTCGAGCTCGGCACGACCGCGCGTTCCCTGCTCGGCGACGACCTGCCGCTGGTCGGCGACGACGTGACGATCGAGCACCTGCTCGCCCATCGCTCGGGGATCGGTGACTACCTCGACGAAGACGCTGTCGGCTCCGTCAGCGACTACGTGATGCCCGTGCCGGTGCATCAGCTCGCCACCGCCGAGGAGTACCTGTCGGTCCTGGGCGGACACCCGACCGTGTCACGCGCCGGTGAGACGTTCTCCTACAACAACGGTGGCTACGTGCTGCTGGCCCTCCTGGCGGAGCGCGCGAGCGGTGAGGACTACCACCAGCTGGTTCGTTCGCTGGTCTGCGAGCCCGCGGGGATGGACGACACCACGTTCCTGCGCTCCGACGAGCTCCCCGGACGTGCGGCGCTGGGCTACCTCTCCGCCGACGGCCTGCGGACGAACGTGCTCCACCTCCCCGTGCGCGGGGTCGGCGACGGCGGGAGCTACGCGACGGCAGCCGACCTCAGCGCCTTCTGGGACGCGCTCTTCGACGGCCGGATCGTGTCGCCGGCGTCGGTGGCCGAGATGATCCGACCGCACAGCGACTGGCCGGAGGAGTCGAAGCGCTACGGACTCGGGTTCCACCTCGACGCGACCGGCGACGCCGTCTGGCTCGAGGGCTACGACGCGGGCGTGTCGTTCGCCAGCCTGCACCAGCCCTCGTCGGCCCTCACCTACACCGTCCTCTCGAACTGGTCGGACGGCGCCTGGCCGATCGTCACGCTCCTCGACGAGCGCCTCGGTACCTGAACCGGCTGTAACGCGGGGTTGTCACCGCCGAAGTGCCCGCACAGCACCGCACAGGTAGCAACAGCACCGCCTGAGTACGCCGGCAACCCGTCACGGGGTGGTCCCACCAGTCGAGGGGAGCTCAGCCTGGACGCATCTGGCAACCTCTGGGTGAGGCCGCCACGCGAGGGCGGCGGTGTGGATAAGGCGACCCGGACGAGGTGGCGACTTGGCCAAGGACGAGTTCGACCAGAGCTCCTGGGAGCAACGTTGGAGCCAGGTCGTGCGCGAGAGCCCTGAGAAGCTGGCGAGCCGTCCGCCGAACGCCTACCTGCTGGCCGTGACCGGCGATCTCGAGCCGGGCGTGGCCCTCGACGCGGGCTGCGGGCACGGGTCCGAGGCGCTCTGGCTGGCCGCGGCCGGATGGCAGGTGATGGCGGTCGACTTCTCCGCGACGGCGCTGGAGCACGGCCGGGCGTCGGCCGAGGCGGCCGGCGCTGACATCGCCGGGCGCATCGAGTGGCGGGAGGTGGATCTCGGCTCCTGGGAGCCGCCGCGCGATCGCTTCGACCTGGTCAGCTGTCTCTACGTCCACGTGGCCGGGTCCGTGCCCGACATGGTGAGGCGACTGGGCGACTCCGTGGCACCCGGCGGGACGCTCCTGCTGGTCGGACACCGTCCGGTGGATCCGGAGACCGGCGCGCTGACGCCGGCGGCGGGCCAGGTCCAGGTGTCCGTGGACGAAGCCGTGGCGGTCCTCGACTCCGACGAGTGGCGGATCATCGTCGCGGAGGAGCGACCCAGGGCAGCAGCCGGCACCGGTGTCGACGCGGTCATCCGCGCTGTCCGCCGGAGCTGACGGCGCTCGTCACCACGCTTCGGGTCACCACGCAACGGCGCGATCGGCGGCATGGCCTCGCCCGCCGCTCAGGTGCGCAGCTGTTACTGGTTCGCCGACGAGAGCCGTGGCTGGCCGTGCCGCCAGGTGAGGCGTACGCCGTGCTGCAGGCAGAACGCGGTGGTGTCCAGGCCGTTGTTTCCCGGCTGGCAAGCCCCGTCGACCAGAGTGCGCCTTCCCAGCGGCTCTCCCAGATGAACACGGTAGGCAACACCGGGCGTGCCCTGGCAGCTCCCCCCGGAGATATGGGGCTTGATCCGGAAGGTGATCGTGATCGTGGACGCCTCGACGTCGATCACCGGCGTCACTGGCGTGCCTTGCACGCCACTGCTGCAGTCACTTCTCGTCACGGTCGCCGTGAAGCCGGTCGACCTCGTCGACAGGTGCTGCTGCGGGGCGACGTCCCATACCGCGGGGTCGTCGTCAGCCTCGTGCGCGTGCAGCGTCGATCCGCAGGCGGTGAGACAGCCGACGGCGGCTATCACGCCGAGCCGGCCACACGTCCTGGTCGAGCGGATCACCATCGGAGTATGGGCCGTGCCCAGCACCAGATCCGGGCTCGTGACCAGATCGACACGTTGGCAGTGGCCGTGCGGTCCTGGGCGACCGGGGTGCGTTCGTGGACCACTCGGTGCAGCTGCCTGCTCGACGTGGCCGGACGGGAGGTTCACACTGTGAGCGCGGCTGGGCGCGCGTTCCCCTCGGGCGGGTGATCCTCCCCGTTCCGGGGCCGACGCTCCGGTCCCGAGCGTGGGGATCCGGAACCGAACGACGAGGAGGGATCCCGATGGTCACCGTGGCCGCCGTACAGGCGACGCCGGTCTTCCTCGACCGGGAGGCGACCGCGGACAAGGTCTGCGCGCTGGTCAAGGAGGCCGGTGGTGCCGGGGCGGAGCTGATCGTCTTTCCGGAGTCGTTCGTCCCGGCCTATCCGGACTGGGTCTGGCGCACGCCGGCGTGGTCCGATGGCGACTTCGTGAAACGCTTCTACGCGAACGCGGTGACGGTTCCCGGTCCGACGCTGCAGCGGATCGGACAGGCCGCGGCCGAGGAATCGGCGTACGTCGTGATCGGCGTGACCGAGATCGACGGCGGGACCCTCTACAACACCCTCGTCTACCTAGGCCCTGACGGGCGGCTCCTGCAGCGGCACCGCAAGCTCATGCCGACCGGTGGGGAACGGACCGTGTGGGGGATGGGAGACGGCTCCGAGCTCGGCGTCGTGGCGACGCCGTTCGGCGTGGTGGGTGGCTTGCTGTGCTGGGAGAACTACATGCCCCTGGCCCGGGCAGCGATCTACGCCCAGCACTGTGACATCTACCTGGCTCCGACGTGGGACAACAGCGACACCTGGGTGGCGACCCTGCGCCACATCGCGAAGGAGGGCAGACAGTTCGTGATCGGCGTCGCCCCGCTGCTGCGTGGTTCGGACGTGCCCGAGGACCTGCGCGGCACGCTCTACGGGTCGGACGAGGATTGGATGTCGCGCGGCCACACCACGATCGTTGCGCCCGGTGGTGAGGTCCTGGCCGGGCCCGTGCTGGACCGCGAGGAGATCGTGTACGCGGGCCTCGACCTCACCGCCGTACGGGAGCAGAAGCGGATGTTCGATCCCGTGGGCCACTACGCACGACCTGACGTGTTCACGCTCCACGTCGACACTCGTGCCAAGAGCCCCGTCGTCTTCGACCGGGACACGGGCCCCTGACGGGCGCCTCGTACTAGCCGCGGATCCGGAGGCGATCGGGGTCGTAGAACGGGCGCAGGGACACCGTGGCCGGGTGACGCGTGCCGGCCACATCGACCTCGAAGCCGCCCTGCGCCAGCCAGTCGGGAGTGACGCCGTCGCTGTGCTCGGCCACCGCGAGCCCGACCGAGCGACCCAGGGTGTGCCCGAAGTCGCCGGCGCGGACATAGCCGACCCACTCGCCCCCGCGCAGCAGCGGCTCGCCGCCGTGGAGCAGGGGCTCGGGGTCGTCGAGAAGGACGTGGACCATCCGCGCGGAGCGGTCGGCGCGCCGTGCCAGCAGAGCGTCGCGCCCGACGAAGCCGCCCGGCTTGTCCCAGGCGATCGTGAAGGCCAGTCCGGCCACCAGCGGGTCGTCGGTGTTCTCGATGTCGACGCCGTAGTCGCGGTAGCCCTTCTCCAGGCGGAGCGAGGACATCGCGAGCAGCCCCACCTGACGGAGACCGTACGACGCACCGGCCTCGACGAGCGCCTCCCAGACCGAGGCACCCTGGTCGGCGGGGATGTGGAGCTCGTAGCCGAGCTCCCCGACGTAGGTGACCCGCAGGGCGAGGAAGCGGGACGACGCGACCTCGACCTCGCGAGCGGTCAGGTAGGGGAACGCGGAGTCGGACCAGTCGTCCGGTGACAGGGACCCGAGCAGGTCGCGCGCGTGCGGCCCCTGGACCGAGAGGAGTGTCGTCCCCGGGGTCACGTCGGTGGTGATCGCGACCTGGCCCGGCTCGGGTGCCCGGCGGAGCAGCGTCTCGACGCGCCGGTGGATGACGTCGCTCGCGACGACCAGGAACCGGTCGTCGCCGAGCTTGGTGACGGTCAGATCCGTCAACAGACCTCCGTCGACGTCGCACCACTGGGTGTAGACGACCCGGAGGGGGTCAGCGTCCACCTGGCTGACCGACAGCCGGTTCAGCACGGCTCCGGCATCAGGCCCTTGCACCAGGAACTTCGACATCAGCGACATGTCCATCACGCCGACGGCCTCACGGACCGCGCGATGCTCCTCCGCGACGTACGGGAAGGACGTGGTGCGTCGCCAGGTCGGCTCGGTGCCGGCGGGTGGCTCGGTCGGATCGCCGAAGTAGAGCGGGTACTCCCAGCCGGCGGACTGTCCGAACCGCGCGCCGAGGCCGACGAGCTTGTCGTGCAGCACCGACCGCCGTACGCCGCGCCCCC
>Ga0302263_10000220_pt1 | contig 22917 bp, 18 predicted proteins | sample II_Fen_N1_4_FD_194564 | JGI IMG/M metagenome (GOLD analysis project Ga0302263, IMG submission 194564) | Peat permafrost microbial communities from Stordalen Mire near Abisko, Sweden - II_Fen_N1_4 | ecosystem: Environmental > Terrestrial > Soil > Wetlands > Permafrost | place: Sweden: Abisko... | reverse complement strand
CCCGGCCGAGCGACATCGTCTTCACGTCCGGGGGGACGGAGGCGGACAACCTGGCGGTCAAGGGCCTGTACTGGGCGCGACGGGCGACCGACCCGGCGCGGCGACGCGTCCTCGTCTCGGCCGTGGAGCACCACGCGATCCTCGACCCCGCGCTGTGGCTGGCCGAGCACGAGGGTGCCGAGCTGGTGCTGCTGCCGGTGGACCGCGACGGCGTGCTGGACCTGCAGGCGTTGCTCGACGAGCTGGAGGCCCACGGGGACGCCGTGGCGCTGATCTCGGTGATGTGGGCGAACAACGAGGTCGGCGCGGTGCAGCCGGTGGCCGAGGTGGTCGCAGCGGCGCGCCGGCACGGCATCCCGGTGCACGCGGATGCGGTGCAGGCCGTCGGGCAGCTGCCGGTGGACTTCGCGGCGTCCGGCCTGGACGCGATGACGGTGACCGGGCACAAGGTCGGCGGACCCGTCGGCGCGGGGGCGCTGCTCGCCCGGCGCGGACTGGCCCTGGTCCCGGTGCAGCACGGCGGCGGGCAGGAGCGCGGCGTGCGGTCCGGCACGTTGTCCGCGCCGCTGCTGGCGGCGTTCGCGGCGGCCGCGCAGGCGGCGGTCGACGAGCGCGAGCCGTTCGCGGCCCGCGTGGCGGTGCTCCGCGACCGGCTGGTGGCCGGGGTGCTGGCCCAGGTGCCGGGCGCGGTGCTCCGCGGCCCGGCGGACCCGGCCCGCCGCCTGCCGGCCAACGCGCACCTGACGTTCGCCGGCTGCGAGGGCGACTCGCTGCTGTACCTGCTGGACAGCGCCGGTGTGGCGGTGTCCACCGGCTCAGCCTGCCGCGCGGGGGTGCCGCAGCCCAGCCACGTGCTGCTGGCGATGGGGCTGTCCGACGACGAGGCCCGGGGAGCGCTGCGGTTCAGCCTCGGGCACACGACGACCGACGACGACGTCGACGCCGTGCTGCGTGCGCTACCCGCCGTGGTGGCGCGCGCCCGCGCCGCCGGCCTCGCGGTGCTCGCGTGAGGCGACGCTGATGCGGGTGCTCGCCGCGCTGTCCGGTGGGGTCGACTCCGCGGTGGCGGCGGCGCGGGCCGTGGACGCGGGTCACGACGTCGTCGGGGTGCACATGGCGCTGTCCCGCAGCCGGGAGGAGTACCGCACGGGATCTCGTGGCTGCTGCTCGATCGAGGACGCTTCCGACGCGCGCCGGGCCGCGGACGTGCTGGGCATCCCGTTCTACGTGTGGGACCTGTCCGAGCGGTTCGAGGCCACCGTGGTGGCGGACTTCCTCGCCGAGTACGCCGCCGGGCGCACGCCCAACCCCTGCGTGCGGTGCAACGAGCACGTGAAGTTCGCCACCCTGCTGGACAAGGCGGTGGCGCTCGGCTTCGACGCGGTGTGCACCGGGCACTACGCGCGGCTCGTCGTGCGCGACGACGGCACCCGCGAGCTGCACCGGGCGGCCGACGCCGCCAAGGACCAGTCCTACGTGCTCGCGGTGGCGGGGCCGACGCGGCTGGCCCGCGCGATGTTCCCGCTCGGCGACGTGCCGACCAAGGAGCACACCCGGGCGGAGGCGGCGGCGCGCGGCCTCGCGGTGTCGGCCAAGCCCGACTCCTACGACGTGTGCTTCGTCGCGGACGGCGACACCCAGGGCTTCCTGCACGCGCGGCTCGGCGTGCGCCCCGGTGACGTGGTGGACGCCGCGGGGGCCGTGGTCGGCCGTCACGAGGGCGCCTACGCCTACACCGTCGGTCAGCGCCGCGGCCTGCACCTGGACCGGCCCGCGCCCGACGGCCGGCCGCGCTACGTGCTGGCCGTGGAACCGGTGGCGAACCGGGTGGTGGTCGGCGCGGCGGACGATCTCGCGGTGGCGCAGGTGGAGGCCGACCGGCCGGTGTGGTTCGGGGCGGCGCCGGACGTCGGCGCGGCGTGCCTGGTGCAGGTGCGGGCGCACGGCGCGGCGGTGCCGGTGCGCGTCGAGCGGGCGGACGACGAGGCCGTCGCGGTGCTGCTCGACGAGGCCGGCGCGCTGCGCGGCGTCGCGGCGGGCCAGTCGCTGGTGCTGTACGAGGGCACGCGGGTGCTCGGGCAGGGCACCGTGCGCTCCGCCCGAGCCCCCGGGGACGCGCCGTGACGGGCGTGACGGGCTCCGGGCCGTGGCCCGGCACCGACCCCCTGGAGGCGCAGGCGGCGGTGCTCGGCGACCTGGTGGCGGCGCCGTCCGACGTCACCGGCCTGCCGTTCGCGCCGGTGCTCGTGGACCGGCGGCCGTGGGCCGACCTGGTCGGCCGCGGGGTGGCGCTGCTGGTCGACCTGCCGGCGGAGCTCGGCCCACATGGCTGGCGCCTGACCGCGCGGCCCGGCCACGACCTGGTGCGGGCGCGATCGGCGCTGCGGGACGACCTCGACGCGCTCGCGGTCGCGGCGCACGGCTACACCGGCCCTCTCGTCGTCCCGGTGCTCGGGCCGCTGTCGCTGGCGGCGGTGCTCGCGCTGGCGGGCGGCGAGCGCGTGGTGTCCGACCCTTCCGCGCTGCGGGACCTCGCCGACTCCCTGGCGGCCGGCCTGGCCGAGCACCTCGCGGCGCTGGTCAGAGCGGTCCCGGGGGCGCTGCCGCAGGTGCTGCTGCGCGAGGGCGAGCTGGCGAGGGTGCTGGCCGCCGGTGTGCCGACGTTCTCCGGACGTGCCACGCTGCGCTCGGTGTCGCGGGAGGTCGCCGGGTCGCGGCTGGCCGCGGTGGTGGTGGCGGCCCGCGCGGCGGGCGCGACGACGGTGGCGGTCGGCGGCGGGTCGTCGTCGTCGATGATCGGTCCGGTGGTCGACGCGGCGGCGGACGCCGTGGTCCTGGAGGTGGACGGCGTGAACGAGCACGGCTGGGAGACGGTCGCGGAAGCGGTCGAGCAGGGCATGCGGCTGTGGGCCGAGGTGCCGCCGCCCGGTCAGGACGCCCGGCCGGACGGAGCCGCCGCCGCCGACGCGCTGATTCGCCCGTGGCGGCGGGTGGGCCTGCCGGCGGCGGGGCTGGCCGACGCGGTGCTGGTCGCGCCGCCGACGGGGGTCTGGACGCCGGAGGGTGCGCGCGCCGCGCTGGCGCACACCGTGACCGCGGCGCGCATCGTCGCGGAGGCGGCGGCATGAGCGCGCCGGTGCGGAACCGGTGGCGGCTGAACCGCCGGCAGTCGCTGGTGCTGCTGCTTGCGTCCGGCATCGGGGTGGTGGGCCTCGTCGTGCTGGGGATCGCCTACCTCCACGTGTGGACCGAGACGCTGCAGCTGTCGGCCGAGGAGAGCGTGCCCTGCCTGCAGGCCTACACGGCGCAGACGGAAGGGGCGCACGTCAGCTACGGCGTCGCGCCCCCCGACTCGGTGTGCACGTGGCAGAACGGCGGGGTGGAGCAGGAAGTGGTGCTGGTCAGCACCCCGGCGGGGACCTTCTGGCTCGCGCTCACCGCAGCGGTGGGCGGGATCGGGGTGAGTGCGGCCGTCGCCGTGCCGTGGCTGCGCCGGTTGTGATCGCACGCCCGCGGCGGGCCGCGCCGGCCCTGCCGTCGCCGGGAGCGGTGTCGGTGCCGGCCCTGACTCTCTCCCGGGAGCGCTGTCGGTGCCGGGCGCGATGATGGACGGGTGACAGTGACGCCCGACCCGCCCCCAGCCCCGGCGCCGACCGGCGAGCACGACGCGAGCGCGGCCCCGCCGCCCTCGGCCCGCGAACGATGGGCCGAGCTGGCCGAGGCGGTGCGCGCCGACCAGTTCGCCTACTACGTGCTGGACTCGCCGCCGTCCTCGGACGCCGCCTACGACGAGCGGCTGCGGGAGCTGGCCGCGCTCGAGACGACCTACCCGGCGCTGCGCACGCCCGACTCGCCGACGCAGGTGGTCGGTGGCACCTTCGCCACCCAGTTCGAGGCGGTGCGGCACGCCGAGCGCATGCTCTCCCTGGACAACGTCTTCACCCGCGAGGAGCTGATCGGCTGGGGTGAGAAGGTCCGCCGCGACCTCGGGCCCGATCTTCCCGCCGGGGCGCCGCACTGGTTGACCGAGCCCAAGATCGACGGCCTGGCCATCGCGCTGCTCTACGAGCGGGACGGCGGCGGCCCCGCCCGCCTGGTGCGCGCGGCGACCCGCGGGGACGGCACCACCGGCGAGGACGTCACCCTCAATGTGCGCACCATCCCGACGATCCCCGCCGTGCTCGCCGGCGACGCGGCCGCTCACCCGCGCCGCATCGAGGTGCGCGGCGAGGTGTTCTTCCCGGTCGAGGCGTTCACCGTGCTGAACGAGGCCCAGGTGGCCGCGGGCAAGGCGCCGTTCGCCAACCCGCGCAACGCGGCCGCCGGCTCGCTGCGGCAGAAGGACCCGCGGGTGACCGCCACCCGTCCGCTGCGCATGTACGCGCACGGGTTCGGCGCGCTGGACTGGGGAGACGCGCCGGAGGTCTCGACGGTCGACCGGCAGTCGCAGGTGTACGACCTGCTGCGCGGCTGGGGCGTGCCCACCTCCGGTCACGTCCGCGTGCTGGGCTCGCTGGACGACGTCTGGGCGATGGTCGAGCACTTCGGCGCCCACCGGCACGACGTGGAGCACGAGATCGACGGCATCGTCGTCAAGGTCGACGAGCTGGCCGACCAGCGGCGGCTCGGCGCGACCAGTCGTGCACCGCGCTGGGCCATCGCCTACAAGTACCCGCCGGAGGAGGTGAACACCCGCCTGCTCGAGGTCCGGGTGGGCATCGGGCGCACCGGGCGGGCCACGCCGTACGCCGTGATGGAGCCGGTGCTGGTGGCGGGGTCGACGGTGCGGCAGGCGACGCTGCACAACCAGGACGTGGTGCGGGCCAAGGGCGTGCTGCTCGGCGACGTGGTGGTGCTGCGCAAGGCGGGCGACGTCATCCCGGAGATCGTCGGACCGGTGGCCGCGCTGCGGGGCGACGGGTGGCCGCGGGCCGAGTTCGTCATGCCGCCGGACTGCCCCGAGTGCGGCACCCCGTTGCGGCCGATGAAGGAGGGCGACGTCGACCTGCGCTGCCCCAACGCGCGCTCGTGCCCCGCCCAGGTGCGCGGCCGGGTGGAGCACATCGGCTCGCGGGGCGCACTGGACGTCGAGGCGCTCGGCGAGGTGACCGCGGCGGCGCTGACCCAGCCGCAGGTGCCGGCCACCCCGCCCGTGGTCACCGAGGCGGACCTGTTCGACCTCGTCGGCTACCCGGCCGATGGGCCGCAGGAGGTCCGCGCCGCGGTGCGCACGGAGAGCCTGCGGGCTCTGGCCGAGGTCGTCGTCGTCGTCACCGACCCGGAGACCGGGCTGCCGCGCGAGGACGAGGACGGCCGGCCGCGGCTGCGCGCCCCCTTCCGGCGGGTGCTCCGGCACACCAGAGCGGCACAGGCGGCGGCCGAGGCGGAGGGCCGGGCGCTGCCGGAGTGGGAGCCGTCCGAGCAGGCCCGCACGCTCCTCGACGAGCTGGACGCCGCCAAGACGAAGGACCTGTGGCGGGTGCTGGTCGCGCTGTCGATCCGGCACGTCGGCCCGGTGGCGGCGCGGGCGCTCGCGGCGTGGTTCGGGTCGGTCGCGGCGATCCGGGCGGCGACCGTGGACCAGCTGGCGGGCGTCGAGGGTGTCGGCCCGGTGATCGCGGACCAGGTGCTCGCGTGGTTCGAGGTGGACTGGCATCGGGAGATCGTCGAGCGGTGGGAGGCCGCCGGCGTGCGGCTGGAGGTCCCAGGTCATCCGGGACCCGGCGCGGCGGACACCACGCCGACCGGTCCGCTCGCCGGGTTGACCGTGGTGGTGACCGGGTCCATGGAGGGCTTCTCGCGGGACGGCGCCAAGGACGCGATCGTCGCCGCCGGTGGCAAGGCGGCCGGCTCGGTGTCGAAGAGCACGGACTACGTGGTCGTCGGGCCGGGCGCGGGGTCGAAGGAGGCCAAGGCGCGCGACCTGGGCCTGACGATCCTCGACGAGGCGGCCTTCGTCGCGCTGCTCGCCGGCGGCCCGGGCGCTCTGGGCGGGCCGGCGACGCACTCGTCGACCGGTGATCACGCCCCCACCGGCGATGATGTCCCGCCCGGGGGCGACGCCCCGCCCGGGGCGGACGGGTGAACGCCGAGCTGCTCGGGCCGGTGGTCCGCGTCGCACGTCCGAGCGACGTGCGCGATGCGGGGGAGCTGACCGCTGCGGCCTTCGGCGCCGACGGGTCGGCGCAGGACGAGGCCTACGCCGCCGAGCTGCGCGACGCGGAGCGCCGCGCGCGGGAGGCCGTGCTGCTCGTCGCGGCCGTGCCGACCGGGGACGGGCGTGAGGCGGTGGTGGGCACGCTGACGGTCGCCCCGTACGGCAGCTCGTACGCCGAGGTGGCCGAGCCCGACGAGGTGGAGCTCCGCATGCTCGCGGTGGCGCCCGAGGCGCGGCGGCGGGGCGTCGCGGCCGCCCTGGTGCACGCCGCGCTGCGCGAGGCGGTCGCCGGCGGCGCCCGGCGGGTGGTGCTGTCCACGACCGACGCGCTGGTCGCGGCGCAGCAGCTGTACCGGCGGCTGGGCTTCGTGGCGGCGCCGGAGCGGGACTGGTCGCACGAGGGCGTCCACCTCGGTGTGCACGTCTGGACGGCACCGGCTCCGCCGGGCGAGCTGGTCGAGGCCGCGACGTGGCCGCCGGTGCGCGTGGTCGACGTCGACGGCTGGCGGCTGGGGCTGTCGGGCGGCGTCACCCGCCGCGCCAACAGCGTGCTGCCGCTGGTCGCACCGACGGATGTCGAGGCGGCGCTCGACGAGGTGGAGGCGCGCTACGCGGCCGAGGGCCTGCCGGCCGTGATCCGGGTGGGTCCGGCGGCGCGCCCGGCGGACCTGGACCGCCGCCTGGACGCCCGCGGGTACGCGCGCGGGGGAGTCACCGACGTGCTGGTGCGCCGGCTCGACGAAGGCGTGCCGCGGCCCGGTGGGATGGGCGACGCTCCCGGCGCCGCGTCCTGGCCGCCGGGGGTGTGGCCGTCGGATCGGCAGCACGAGCCGCGGCCGCTGCTCCACCTCGTCGTCTCCGAGGAGCCGGACGAGCGGTGGGTGCGCGCCTGGCTCGCCGGCAAGGCGGCCTCGGCGGCCGAGGCGACCGGAGCCGCCGTGCTCACCGGATGCCCTGCGCGCTACCTGACCGCCGCGTCCGGCGACCGCGTCACGGGCATCGTGCGGGTCGCGTTCGCCGGCGACTGGGCCGCTCTGTCCTGCCTCGCGGTGGCCCCGACCGCGCGCGGCCGCGGCCTGGGCCGCGCGCTCACGCTCGCCGCGCTCGAACTGGCCCGTCGGCACGGTGCCCGCCGGGCCTTCCTCCAGGTGGAGGCCGACAACGCGGTGGCGGCACGGCTCTACGCCGGCCTCGGGTTCACGCCGGCGCAGCGCTACGCCTACCGCGAGCTCACCCCGCGCTGACGCCGGCGCTACGCCGCCCGCCGGCTCACCCCGTGCTGACGCGGGCGCGACGACGAACGCGCCAGGCGACGAGCGCCACGGCGCCGAGCACCGGCGCGAGCACCACCGCCGCAGTGTTGGCGCGCGTGAGCACGCCGCCGGGGTCGAACGGTCCCGGCAGCACACCGGTCGGCGTGATCGCCAGCACGGGCAGGCCGGCCGCGAGCTCCGCCACCCGCTCCGGGCTCGCGGTGCGCACGTCGCCCACCAGCAGCCCGGGAATGCGCATCGAGCCCAGCAGCGCACGCACCGCCGCCTGGGTGTGCTCCGGGTCGGTGACCTCGGCCGCGGTACCCGTGAGCACCGCGCCGGGCAGCACCACCTCGACCCGGGGGTCGGCCAGGGCGTTGCGGAACCAGTCGGAGCGGCCGCCGTACCCGGCCATCACGACGATGCGCCCGTCGAGCACGGCGTAGCCGAGCGGGGTGGACCGCTGCTGCCCGGAGCGGCGACCCGTGGTGCGCAGCACCAGCAACGAACCGCCGAGCGACGTGGTGACGAACGGGCCGAACCCCGCGCTCAGCGCCGGCACCGCGACGCGCGTGTTCACCGTCCGGAACATGCGGAGCATCGGGTCCAGGGCGCGGCTGGCCGTCGGCCTGTAGGGCAGCGCGTCGCGGGGTGTCGCGTCGTCGGGCACGGAGCCGAGCGTCCTCGCGCCGGATGGCGGACCGCCAGGGCCGATGGTCCCCGACGGCGGGCTCGGCAGCGCGCGCCGGGCGATACTGGCCGGGTGATCTCCCGTCTCGCTGCCGAGCAGCTCTCTGCGGCCGGCGTCGTCTGGCACCCGCGGTCCGGTGACCGGTTCGCGCTGCGCGCCGAGGACCTGGCCGGTGAGGTGTTCACGGTGAGCGACATGGTGGTCGAGGCCCGGGAGTACGCCACCGGAACCGTGCTCGCGTTCAACGGCACGACGGAGTGGGCGCTGGACTCGGTCAGCCAGGAGGATGCCCTCTGGCTGCCGCGCGAGGACCAGCTGCGTGAGCTGCTCGGCGCGACGTTCCGCAGCCTGGCCCGCGCCACCGACGGGCGCTTCCAGGTGGTGGCCGAGGCCTGGGGCCGGCCCGAGCAGTCCTTCTGGGGTGACACCGCGGAAGATGCGTACGCCGCCGCGGTGCTGCAGCTGGTCCGGACGGCCATCGGCACCGTCTGACGTCGTCGCGCCGATCCGGGGTGGGCACGGGTCGCGGCCCCGGCGCCCCGGTCGCCCGTCACGGCCCGGAAACCTGGCCGACACCGGCTCGGCGAGTGGGCGTCACTAGACTGCGGGCCATGTCCACCCTCTCCCGCGACGAGGTCGCGCGTGTGGCGGCACTGGCCCGGATCGACCTGACGCCGACCGAGCTCGACCGGCTCGCCGGCGAGCTGGACGTGATCGTCCAGTCGGTCGCCCGGGTGAGCGAGATCGCCACGGCCGATGTGCCGGCCACCAGCCACCCGCTGCCGCTGTTCAACGTGTTCCGCGCCGACGTGCCCGTCGCGCCGCTGGACCGTGACGAGGTGCTGGCCCAGGCGCCGGCGTCGCAGGATGGCAAGTTCCTCGTCCCGCAGATCCTCGAGGAGGACGCATGACCGCGCTGGACGACCTCGCCGGCCGCACGACCGGCCGCACGGAGGTGCGGCGATGAGCGCCGACCTGACCCGGCTGACCGCCGCCGACCTGGCTGCCGCCCTGACGAGCGGCGACGTGTCCTCCGTCGAGGCGACCACCGCGCACCTGGACCGGATCGCCGCGGTCGACGGCCCCGTGCACGCCTTCCTGCACGTCGCGGCCGACGAGGCGCTGGCCACCGCCCGCGCGGTCGACGCGTCCCGGGCCGCCGGCCAGACGCTGCACCCGCTCGCCGGGGTGCCGATCGCGGTGAAGGACATCGTCGTCACCCGCGGTCTGCCCACCACGGCCGGCTCCCGCATCCTCGAGGGCTGGCTGCCGCCCTACGACGCCACGCTCGTCGCAAGGATCAAGGCAGCCGGCCTGCCGATCCTCGGCAAGACCAACATGGACGAGTTCGCCATGGGCAGCTCGACCGAGCACTCCGGCTACGGCAACACGCACAACCCGTGGGACCTGGAGCGCATCCCGGGCGGCTCGGGCGGCGGCAGCGCCGCGGCGGTCGCCGCGTACGAGGCGCCGTTGGCGATCGGTACGGACACCGGCGGCTCCATCCGCCAGCCCGCCGCCGTCACCGGCACCGTCGGGGTCAAGCCCACCTACGGCAGCGTGTCCCGGTACGGCCTCATCGCGCTCGCGTCCAGCCTGGACCAGGCGGGCCCGGTGACCCGCACGGTGCTGGACGCCGCGCTGCTGCACGCGCTGATCGCCGGGCACGACCCGCTCGACTCCACCTCACTGCCCGACGAGGTGCCGGACTTCGTCGCCGCTGCCCGGCGGGGCGCCACCGGCGACCTGTCCGGCGTGCGCATCGGTGTGGTGCGCGAGCTGCAGGGCGACGGCTACCAGAGCGGCGTGCTGGCCCGGTTCACCGAGTCGCTGGACCTGCTGCGGGAGGCGGGCGCGGACATCGTCGAGGTGTCCTGCCCGCACTTCGAGCACGCGCTGGCCGCGTACTACCTCATCCTCCCGGCGGAGGCGAGCAGCAACCTCGCCAAGTTCGACGGCATGAGGTTCGGGCTGCGCGTGGAGCCCACGAGCGGCCCGGTCACCGCCGAGCGCGTGATGGGCGCCACCCGCGGCGCCGGCTTCGGCGACGAGGTCAAGCGGCGCATCATCCTCGGCACCTACGCCCTGTCGGCCGGGTACTACGACGCCTACTACGGCTCGGCGCAGAAGGTCCGCACACTGATCCAGCGCGACTTCACCGCCGCGTTCACGCAGGTGGACGTGCTGGTCTCGCCGACCACCCCGACCACCGCCTTCCGGCTGGGGGAGAAGCTGGACGACCCGCTGGCCATGTACCTCAACGACGTCGCGACCATCCCGGTCAACCTCGCCGGTGTGCCGGGCATGTCGCTGCCGGCCGGGCTGTCGGACGACGGGCTCCCGGTCGGGTTCCAGGTCATCGCGCCGGCGCGGGCCGACGACCGGCTCTACCGGGTGGGTGCCGCACTGGAGGCGCTGCTGGAGCAGCGCTGGGAGGGTCCGTTGCTGTCCCGGGCCCCGGAGCTGGAGGAGGCACGGTGAGCACGACGACGCCGGTGGACCTCGTCGACTACGACGAGGCCGTCACGCGCTACGACCCGGTGATCGGGATCGAGGTGCACGTGGAGCTCGGCACCCGGACCAAGATGTTCGACGGTGCCGAGCAGTCGTTCGGTGAGGAGCCGAACACCCAGATCACACCGGTCAGCCTCGGCCTGCCCGGTGCGCTGCCTGCGGTGAACGGCACCGCGGTGGAGTACGCGATCCGCATCGGCCTCGCGCTGAACTGCGGCATCGCGCCCAGCTGCCGGTTCGCCCGGAAGAACTACTTCTACCCGGACGTCCCGAAGAACTTCCAGACCAGCCAGTACGACGAGCCCATCGCCCACGACGGCTGGGTCGACGTCGAGCTGGCCGACGGCACCATCTTCCGCGTCCAGATCGAGCGCGCGCACATGGAGGAGGACGCCGGCAAGAACACCCACGTCGGCGGCGAGGGCGGCCGCATCCACGGCGCCACCTACTCACTGGTGGACTACAACCGGGCCGGCGTACCGCTCGTGGAGATCGTCACCCGGCCGATCGAGGGTGCCGGCGCCCGCGCGCCCGAGGTGGCCCGCGCCTACGTCCAGACGCTGCGCGACATCTTCCGCGCGCTCGAGGTGTCGGAGGCGCGGATGGAGCGCGGCAACGTCCGCGCCGACGTCAACGTGTCGCTGCGGCCCACCCCGCACTCCCCGCTGGGCACCCGGACCGAGACGAAGAACGTCAACTCGTTCCGCTCGGTCGAGCGCGCGGTCCGCTACGAGATCTCCCGGCAGGCCGCGGCGCTCGACGCCGGGGCGACGATCGTGCAGGAGACCCGGCACTGGCACGAGGACACCGGCATCACCACGGCGGGCCGGGTGAAGTCGGACGCCGAGGACTACCGCTACTTCCCCGAGCCGGACCTGGTGCCGATCGTCCCCGACCCGGTCTGGGTCGAGGGCATCCGGCTCGCCCTGCCGGAGCTGCCGGCAGCCCGGCGGCGCCGCCTGGCGGAGGACTGGGGCTACGCGGACGCCGAGATGCGCGACGTCGTCAACGCGGGCGCCGTCGAGCTCATCGAGGCGACCACCGCCGCGGGCGCGAGCGCGGCCGCGGCACGCAAGTGGTGGATGGGCGAGCTGGCCCGCACCGCCAAGCAGCAGGACGTCGAGCTGGCCGACCTGCCGATCACGCCGGCGCAGATCGGTGCGCTGCAGCGGCTCGTCGACTCCGGCCGCATCACCGACACGCTCGCGCGCCAGGTGCTCGAGGGTGTGCTGGCGGGGGAGGGCGACCCGGAGCAGGTCGTCGTCGCCCGCGGCCTGGAGGTGGTGTCCGACGACGGTGCCCTGCTGGCGGCGATCGACACCGCCCTGGCCGCCCAGCCGGACGTCGCGGCCAAGGTCCGGGCCGGCAACCTGGGGCCTGTGGGCGCGATCATCGGCGCCGTGATGAAGGCCACCCGCGGTCAGGCCGATGCGGCCCGGGTGCGCGAGCTCGTCCTGCAACGGCTGGAGCCCTGATCATGGCCCGATCCGTGGAGCGCGCTCTGGCCGCGCCGACGTTGCACGGCGAGATGATCGTGCTGCGCCCGATCGGCCTGCAGGACGCCGAGGCGGTGTGGGAGGTGTGGAGCGACCCCGAGGGCAGGCGCCTCGTCGGGGCCACCCGCACCTACTCCCGGGACGCCGTGGAGTCGTGGATCGAGGAGGCGGCGGCGGCTGACAACCGGGTCGACCTGGCCGTCACGGCGAACGGCTCCGACGAGTACCTCGGCGAGATCTCGTTGCTGCACCTGGACCCGCTCGTGCGCGCCGCGGACATCCGGCTCGTCATGCGCCCGGGCCTGCGCAGCCGCGGCTACGGCACGGAGGCGATCGAGCTGCTGCTGGGGTTCGCCTTCGACGGGCTGGCGCTGCACCGTGTGGGGCTCGAGCTGCTCGCGGTCAACACCCGCGCGCGCTCGCTGTACGAGAACCTGGGCTTCGCCACCGAGGGCCGGCGGCGCGACGCGCACCGTGACGGCGACGGCTGGTGCGACGGCATCGTCATGAGCCTGCTGGAGGACGAGTACCGGGCGCGGACGCCCATCTGACCGCTCAGAGGGTGCGGGATGCCCTCAGAGGGCGCGGGTCGAGGAGCGGACCACCAGGTCGGTGCGCAGGCGTTGGTGGCGTGGGTCGACCTCACCGCCACGGACCAGGGTGAGCAGCATCTCCATCGCCACCTCGCCCATCCGGTGCAGCGGTTGCGAGACCGTCGTCAGCGGCGGGTAGGCGAGCGCCGACTCGGGGATGTTGTCGAACCCGACGACCGAGAGGTCCTCCGGCACCCGCAGCCCGAGCGATCGGGCGACCTCCACGGTGCGGATCGCGGAGAGGTCGTTCGCGGCGAACACGGCGGTCGGCCGGTCGGGCAGCTTCAGCAGCTCGGCGGCCGGACCGTCGGCCGTGGCGGGGCGGAACCCGCCGACGCGCACGAGGTCCTCGTCGACGATCAGGCCGGCCGCGGCCATCGTGCGCCGGTAGCCCTCCTCGCGCAGCCGGGCGGACTCCAGGTCGGGCCGGCCGGCCAGGAAGCCGATCCGCCGGTGCCCGAGGTCCAGCAGGTGCTGCACGGCCGTGCACGCCCCGGCGAAGTTGTCCGAGTCCACGGACGGCAGGGCCGAGCGCCCGGTGTGCGGGTCGATGGCGACCACAGGGATCCGGTACTGCCCGTCGACCACCGTCGGCGTGACCAGCACCGCGCCGTCGATGAGCGTCCCGGAGAGCCGGGCCAAGGACCGGTGCTCCCAGCCGACGTGCTCCGGGGGCGTCGCGCCACCGGACCAGGCCAGCAGCTCGTACCCGCTGCCCTGGGCGGCGCGGGACAGGCCCTTGAGCAGCTCGGTGCTGAACGGCTCGAACTCGGCGACGAGCACCCCGAGCACGCCGGTGCGGCTGGAGCGCAGGCTGCGTGCGACCAGGCTGGACTCGTAGCCGAGCCGGTCGATCACCTCGCGGACGCGCTCCGCCGTGCTCGCCGCGACGCCGTAGCGGTCGTTGATCACCTTGGAGACGGTGGCGACCGACACGCCGGCGGTTCGGGCCACGTCGGTGATGGTCGTCCTCGCTGCGGGTTGCACGACGGACACGATATCGTGAGTAAAACGTTATCGACAACGATTGACACTCGCCCCGCGCGGCTGAGATGCTCCCGTCGTCCGCAAGGTCAACGACGACGAAAGGACCGGACGAATGCGGCGAATGCGTGCAGGCGCCACCGCGGTGGCGCTCACGATGAGCGTCGGCCTGCTGGCGGCCGGGTGCAGCGGAAGCTCCACCCCGACAGCGACCTCCAGCACCACCGGAGGAACTTCCGACAAGCCCGTCACCGTCACGTGGTGGCACAACTCCAACACCGACCCTGGCAAGGGCTACTACGAGCAGGTTGCCAAGGACTACCAGGCCGAGCACCCGAACGTCACCATCGAGATCTCCGCGATGGCGCACGAGGACATGGTCACCAAGCTCGAGGCGGCGTTCCAGTCGGGCGACGCTCCGGACATCTACATGGAGCGTGGCGGCGGCGAGCTCAAGGCGCACGTCGCGGCCGGCCTCACCAAGGACATCTCGACGGCGTCCGCCGACGTGATCAAGACCATCGGCGGCTCCGTCGCCGGCTGGCAGGTCGACGGCAAGACCTACGGTCTCCCCTTCTCCATGGGCATCGTGGGCTTCTGGTACAACACCAAGATCTGGTCCGACGCCGGGATCACCAAGGCGCCGGCGACGTGGGACGAGTTCTACACGGACATCGCCACGCTGAAGTCCAAGGGCATCGCCCCGCTGTCCGTGGGTGCTGCTGACGGCTGGCCGGCTGCGCACTACTACTACTACTTCGCTCTGCGCGAGTGCTCGCAGGACGTGCTGACCAAGGGTCTGAGCACGTTCGACTTCACGGACTCGTGCTGGCTGAAGGCCGGCAAGGACATCCAGGAGTTCATCGCGGCCGCGCCGTTCAACGACGGCTACCTCGCCACGGTCGCCCAGACCGGTGCCACCTCGGCGTCCGGCCTGCTGACCTTCGGCAAGGTCTCCGCGGAGATGCAGGGACACTGGGAGCCCGGCGTCATGCAGGGCCTCAACGACGGCAAGGCTGTCGAGAACATCGGCTGGTTCCCGTTCCCGTCGATCAGCGGTGGCAAGGGTGACCCTGCTGCTGCGATCGGTGGCGGCGACGCATGGGCCGCTTCGGCCAAGGCGCCGGACGAGGCTGTCGACTTCATGAACTACCTCCTGTCGGACAAGGTGCAGAAGGGCTTCGCCGAGCTGAACATGGGCCTGCCGACCAACCCGGCCGCGTCCGGTTCGGTCGCCGACCCGACTCTGAAGACCCTGCTCGACTTCCGTGACAAGTCGCCGTTCGTCCAGCTGTACTTCGACACGGCGCTCGGCACCAACGTCGGCAACGCGATGAACGCCGCGGTCGTCAACGTCTTCGCCGGCAAGGCGGAGCCGCAGTCGATCATCGACGACTCGACCGCCGCAGCAGCACTGGAGTGATGGACGTGGCAGACGAAGCGACCGCCCGCCAGGGCGGAACCGCCTCGCCTGCGACGTCAGCCCCGACCCGGGGTGCCGGCAGCGCACACGCGCTGCCGGCACCGCCGCGGTCGCGGGCGCGGCGCCGTACGGACGGGGGCCTGCGCAAGGGCCTGGAGATCGCTTTCTTCGTGACCCCGGCGCTGGCGATCTTCTCGGTCTTCGTGGTCTGGCCCGTGATCCGGGCCATCCACTTCTCGTTGTACAGCTGGAAGGGCTACGGCCCGATGGTCGACTTCGTCGGCCTCAAGAACTACGTCACGGTCCTGGGCAACGACGTCTTCCAGGGCGCGCTGGTGAACAACCTGACGATCATGGTGGTGTCGATCGCGGTTCAGCTGCCGCTCGGCCTCGCGGTCGCGCTCCTGCTCAACCGCAAGCTCAAGGGCCGCAACATCCTGCGCACCATCGTGTTCGTGCCGTACGTGCTGGCCGAGGTGGTGACCGGCGTCATCTGGCGCCAGATGCTCCAGGCCCAGTACGGCCTGATCGACACGATCGCTGCGGCGATCGGCTTCCCGACGCCTCAGCAGGGCTTCCTCGGAGACACGTCGTACGCGATGGGTGCCCTGATGGTCGTCCTGACGTGGAAGTACCTCGGTCTCGCCGTCGTGCTGTTCCTGGCGGGCCTGACGAGCGTGCCTGAAGAGCTGTTCGAGGCGGCGCAGATCGACGGCGCCTCCTGGTGGCAGGTGCAACGCAAGGTGACGATCCCGCTGCTCGGCCCGACCGTGCGGATGTGGGCGTTCCTGTCGATCATCGGCTCGATCCAGGTGTTCGACATGGTGTGGATCCTCACCAAGGGCGGACCGGCGAACGCCACCCAGACGATGGCCACGTTCCTGTACTCCTTCGGTGTCGACCGGAACCTCTACGGCATCGCCTCGGCCGCCTCGGTCATCCTGTTCGTCATCTCGCTGGTGCTGGCGCTGACCTACCAGCGGATCTTCATGCGGCGCGACGCCGACGGCGGGCTCGCAACCGGCCGGAAGGCCAAGAAGGTGGGTGCCCGATGAGCGCGCTGACGCTCGACCGCCGTCGGACCTCGATGCGCAGCAGTAGCAAGAAGCGCCGTTCCGGCAACGGCTTCGGGGGCGGCAACGTCCTCATCTACCTGATCGCCGCCGTCGTGGCCGCCTGCTCGCTCGGACCGGTGCTCTACGGCGTGATCTCCGGCTTCCGGACCAACAAGGACCTGGCGAGCAACCCCTCGGGGATGCCCAACCCGTGGACGTTCCAGAACTACCTCGACATCATCACGGGCAAGACCGGGACCTTCTGGAACTCCGGGCTCAACTCGTTGATGGTGGCGCTCATCACGACGACGATCGTCGTCGTCGCGGGCATCATGGCCGCGTACCCGCTCGCCCGGTACAGGTTCAGGTTCCGGGAGCAGCTGTACACCGTCTTCGTGCTGGGTCTGCTCTTCCCGGTCGCCGTCGCCGTGGTGCCCCTGTTCATCATGATCTCCAAGGACATGCACATGGGGAACACCTGGTGGGGCCTCGCGCTCCCTCAGGCGGCGTTCGCCCTGCCGACCACGATCGTCATCCTGCGGCCGTTCCTCTCGGCGCTGCCTCAGGAGATCGAGGAGGCCGCGCTCATCGACGGCGCCTCCCGGATCGGCTTCTTCTGGCGCATCCTGCTGCCCCTGTCAGGTCCGGGCATGGTGACGGTCGGCGTGCTGGCCTTCGTCGGTTCGTGGAACGCCTACCTGCTGCCGCTGCTGCTGCTCAACGACCCGTCGCGCAAGACCTTGCCGCTGGGCGTCGCGGACTTCTCCACCGAGCACTCGGCGGACATGGTGGGCATCTTCGCGTACACGTCCCTGGCGATGATCCCGGCGCTGATCTTCTTCCTGTCGCTGCAGAACAAGATCGTCAACGGCCTTCAGGGTGCTGTGAAGGGCTGACCCCTCCTTGTCCGTGCATCCCGGGGCCGGCGGCCTCGTCGCCGACCCGTGTCAGTGAGGAACCGCAGTGAGTGATCTACGGGTGGGGCCGCCGGTCCCGCGGTCCGCCGACGAGGGCGCGGCCGATCGCGTGCCGGCGCTCCTGGAGCGGATGACGCTCGAGGAGAAGTTCGCGCAGCTGGTCGGATTCTGGGTCGACCGTGGTGGCGACATGGTCGCGCCCATGGCGGACGAGATGACGACGTCGACCGAGTACGACGAGGCGACGGAGCACGGACTGGGCCACCTGACGCGGGTCTACGGGACGCATCCGGTGGACCCCACCGAGCGGGCCGTCTGGCTGCGGCGGGCGCAGCGCCGTCTCGTCGAGGAGACGGGGCCGGGCCTGCCGGCGATCGTCCACGAGGAGTGCCTCACCGGCCTGGCCGCGTGGCAGGCGACGACCTACCCCGTGCCGCCGGCGTGGGGTGCGTCGTTCGACCCCGCGCTCGTCGAGCGGATGGGCGCGCAGATCGGCGCCTCGATGCGGGCCCTGGGGATCCACCAGGGTCTCGCCCCGGTGCTCGACGTGGTGCGGGACGCCCGGTGGGGTCGCGTCGAGGAGTGCATCTCGGAGGACCCGTACGTCGTCGGCACCATCGGCACGGCCTACGTGCAGGGGCTCCAGTCGGCGGGCGTCATCGCGACGCTCAAGCACTTCGTCGGCTACTCCGCGTCGCAGGCGGGGCGCAACCTCGCGCCGGTGCACGTCGGCCCGCGTGAGGTGGCCGACGTGCTGCTGCCGCCGTTCGAGATGGCGGTGCTCGACGGGGGTGTCGGCTCGGTGATGCCGGCCTACGTCGATCTTGACGGCGTACCGGCATCGGGCGACAGCCGCCTGCTGGTCGACCTGCTGCGGGACCGGTGGGGCTTCGACGGCACCGTGGTGTCGGACTATTTCGCCGTCGCGTTCCTGCACACGTTGCACGCCGTAGCCGCCGATCTCGGCGATGCGGCCGGCCAGGCGCTGCGCGCGGGCATCGACATCGAGCTGCCGACCGTGGACGCGTTCGGTGCGCCGCTGGCGGAGCGGGTTCGCGACGGGCGGGTGCCGATCGAGCTGGTGGATCGCGCCGTGCTGCGCGTGCTGCGCCAGAAGGAGGCTCTGGGACTGCTCGACGAGCGCTTCGACGAGATCCCCGGTGCGGTCGAGCGGATCGATCTGGACCCGCCGGAGGCGCGCGCCCTGGCGCGGCTGCTCGCCGAGGAGTCCGTGGTGCTGCTGTCGAACGACGGCACCCTGCCGCTGGTGCGTCGCCCGGGCGACGCCGACGGACCGGCCGTCCGGACGGTGGCCGTCCTCGGGCCCAACGCCGACCGCCCCCAGGCGCTGTTCGGCTGCTACTCGTTCGTCAACCACGTCCTTGACCACCATCCCGAGACCCCGCTCGGCATCGCGGTGCCCACGGTGCTCGACGGCTTGCGCGCCGAGCTGCCCGGCGTCGACGTCACGTATGCGCGGGGCTGTGGCGTCAGCGACGACGACCGGTCCGGGTTCGACGAGGCCGTGGCTCTGGCCACGGCCGCCGACGTGGCGGTCGTCGTGGTGGGCGACCACGCCGGCCTGTTCGGCCGTGGCACGTCGGGCGAGGGCTGCGACGCGGAGAGCCTCGAGCTGCCGGGTGTGCAGCGTGAGTTCGTGGAGGCGGTGCTGGCGACCGGCACCCCGGTGGTCCTGGTCCTGGTCACGGGCCGGCCGTATGCGGTGGGCTGGGCGCTGGAGTCCTGTGCGGCGGTGCTGCAGGCCTTCTTCCCGGGCGAAGAGGGTGGCCCGGTGATCGCCGAGGTGCTCTCGGGTCGGGTGGTCCCCTCGGGCCGGATGCCGATGAGCGTTCCTCGGTCCGTCGCCGCCATGCCCTACTCCTACCTGCACGCGCGCCTCGGCGCACCGTCCTCGGTGAGCAACATCGACCCGACGCCGCCGGTCGCATTCGGCCACGGCCTGAGCTACACCACGTTCACGCGGTCCGACCTGCGCGTCGATGCCGAGGTCGCCGCCGGAGCGGCGTTGCGAGCGAGCGTGCAGGTGACGAACACCGGCGCGCGGACGGGTGCGGACGTCGTGCAGCTGTACGGGCACGACGTGGTGGCGTCGGTCACGCGGCCGGTCGCCCAGCTGCTCGCCTACGCGCGCGTCGAGCTGGCGCCGGGGGAGTCGGTCGACGTGACGTTCGACGTGCCGACGACGCTGCTGGCGTTCTCCGACCGGGACCTGGTCCGCGTCGTCGAACCCGGTGCGGTGGACCTGTGGGTCGGTCCCGACTGCCGGACGCGCGACGTCGCGGCGTCGACCGTCCTCACCGGTGCGGTGCACCAGGTGACGATCGCCGACCGGCGCCGGGCCGAGGTGTCGGTGCTGCGAGGCTGACGGGGACGACGGTCTTCCACCGTGCCGCGGGAGGGTCCAAAGGCGCGTCATGACTCCGCCAAGGCCGGGTAAGGTGCAGGGCATCTCCCGCCGAGAGGACGTCATGCTCACCGTCACCGTGCCCGACGAGGACCTGCTCGGCCGCCTGGCCGACCTGTCGGACCGGGTCCGCCTGGTGCTCTGGGACCTGGACCGCCCGTTGCCGGCGGCCGTCGCCGCGCAGGTGGACGTCGTGGTCATCCCGCACTACGTCGTCGACCTGTCCCGCTTCGTCCTGCTGCGTGCGCTGCCGCGGCTGCACATCGTCCAGCTGCCGAGCGCCGGCTTCGAGCACGCCGTGCCCAACGTGCCGCTCGGGGTGACGGTGTGCAACGGCCGCGGTGTGCACAGCGCCGGCACCGCCGAGCTGGCCGTCGGCCTGCTGATCGCGATGCAGCGGGGCCTGCCGGACGCGGTGCGCGCCCAGGATGCCGGCCGTTGGGAGAACCCGGCCCTGCCGGCCGTCGCGGACCGCCGGGTGCTGCTGCTGGGCACCGGCTCGGTCGGCGAGGCGGTGGCGGCGCGGCTCGCGCCGTTCGAGGTGGACCTCGTCCGGGTGGGGCGCACGGCGCGCGACACCCCCTCCGGGCGGGTGCACGGTGTCGCGGAGCTGGCGGACCTGCTGCCGCAGGCCGATGTCGTCGTCATCACGCTGCCGGGCGGGGCCGGCACCCACCACCTCCTCGACGCCGCCGCGCTGGCGCTGCTGCCCGACGGCGCGCTGCTGGTCAACGTGGGCCGGGGCACCGTGGTCGACACCGACGCGCTTATCGCCGAGCTGACGGCGGGCCGGCTGCGCGCGGCCCTCGATGTCACCGACCCCGAGCCGCTGCCTGCCGACCATCCCCTCTGGCACACACCGAACACGCTGGTCACGGCCCACCAGGGCGGCCACTCGGACGCCACGGGACCGCGGGTGGCCGCCCTCGTGCGTCACCAGCTGGAGGCGCTGCTCGCCGGCCACGAGCCGATCAACGTCGTCGCCCGTACCTGACCGCGAGGCACCTGACGCCGACGCACCTCATCCGCCGACGCGCCGGTGCGCCTCGAGGGCGACGAGGCGCTCCGCGGCGTGGTCGACGAGCCGAGGCGGGTAGCCGGCGGGCGTGGCCGGACCGAGCGCCCACGGCTGGTGCACGGCGGCGCCCGGCACGCCCCGCAGCTCCGGCACCCACCGGCGGACGTAGTCGCCGTGCGGGTCGAAACGCAGCCCCTGCGTCACCGGGTTGAACACGCGGAAGTAGGGGGCGGCATCGCGCCCGGTGCCCGCCACCCACTGCCAGTTGAGCTGGTTGCTCGCCACGTCGCCGTCGAGCAGCAGGTCCAGGAAGTGTGCGGCCCCGCGCTGCCAGTGCACGTGCAGGTCCTTGACCAGGAACGAGGCGACGACCATCCGGACGCGGCCCGCCATGGCGCCGGTGGCGAGCAGCTGGCGCATCCCGGCGTCGACGAACGGGTAGCCGGTGCGCCCCGCCGCCCAGGCGGCGAGCCGCGCTCGCTCGTCCTCGCCGCTCGCCCAGGAGTCGTCCGGCGCCACCGCCCGCAGCGACTGGGTGCGGGCCGACGGGTGGTTCCACAGGACGTCGGCGTGGAACTCGCGCCAGGCGAGCTCCGAGCGGAAGGACGCGACCGCGATCGACGGGCCGACGAGGTCGGCCAACAGGGTGCGCGGGTGGATCTCGCCGTACTTCAGCGGGACCGACATCGCCGATGTGGCGTCCAGGTCGGGCCGATCCCGGTCCTCGGCGTACCGCGGCAGGTCCGTGTCGCGGAACCGGACCCAGCGTTCGTACGCGGCGTGCTCACCGGCGGCGGGCAGGGTGATCGGGACGTCGGCAGGCTCGGCCGGCACGCCCTCGGAGGCCATCGTGGCCCACCCCACGGAGTGTGGCGGCGGGGCCGGGGCCGGCCAGCCGTGGTCGAGCCACGCGGTGCGGAACGCGCCGAACACCTGGTACGGACCGCCGGTGCGGGTGCGCACCCGCCCAGGCCCGACGGCGTACGGGGAGCCGGTACGCACCAGCGGCACGCCGCCCAGGGCCTGCGCCACGGCGTCGTCGCGTCGCCGCCCGTACGGCTCGGTCGCGGCGGTGACGTGCACCGCTGGTGCGCCGACCCCGTGCGCGAGTGCCGGCACCACGCGTGCCGGGTCACCGTGGCGGACCACGAGCCGGCCGTCCAGCTGGTCGTCGAGCGCGGCCAGGCTGCGGGCCAGGTAGGCCCGCCGGGGCGCCCCCGGACCACGCCACAGCACCGGATCGACGACGAACAGCGCGACCACCTCGTCGTCGCCGGCCCGCGCCTGCTCGACGGCGGCGAGCAGGGCCGGATGGTCCGCCAGTCGCAGATCGCGACGGAACCACAGCACGGTCGGCACGGTTCCCGACGCTAGACGGTGGCGGGGGGTGGCGCACGCGGCCGCCGGTCGGGGTCGCGGCGCGAGAGCGTCGGCCGGCGCCGTGCCGAGCCGCGGGGCGGGATGCGCTGCAGCGCCGAGCGCGGGGTGCCGACCTAGACTCCGGCCATGACGGCATCCCCGCGCCCCGACATCGACGTCAAGCCCCGGTCCCGGCAGGTCACCGACGGCATCGAGGCCACCGCTGCCCGCGGCATGCTGCGCGCGGTCGGCATGGGCGACGAGGACTTCGCCAAACCGCAGATCGGTGTCGCGAGCTCGTGGAACGAGATCACGCCCTGCAACCTCTCGCTCGACCGGCTGGCCAAGGCGGTCAAGCAGGGCGTGCACGCCGCGGGCGGTTATCCGCTGGAGTTCGGCACCATCTCGGTGTCCGACGGCATCTCCATGGGCCACGAGGGCATGCACTACTCGCTGGTCAGCCGCGACATCATCGCCGACTCGGTGGAGACCGTGATGCTCGCCGAGCGGCTGGACGGCTCGGTGCTGCTGGCCGGTTGCGACAAGTCGCTGCCGGGGATGCTCATGGCGGCCGCCCGCCTGGACCTGGCGAGCGTGTTCCTCTACGCCGGCTCGATCATGCCCGGCCGCGTGACGCTGTCCAGCGGCGAGGAGCGGGACGTGACGATCATCGACGCCTTCGAGGCCGTCGGGGCGTGCGCCCGCGGGCTGATGAGCGAGGAGGACCTGGGCCGCATCGAGCGCGCGATCTGCCCCGGCGAGGGCGCCTGCGGCGGGATGTACACCGCCAACACGATGGCGTCCGTGGCCGAGGCGATCGGCATGTCGGTGCCCGGCTCGGCGGCACCGCCCAGCGCCGACCGGCGCCGCGACCACTTCGCGCACCGCTCCGGCGAGGCCGTCGTCGCGCTGCTGCGCCAGGGCATCACCGCCCGGCAGATCATGACGAAGGAGGCGTTCGAGAACGCGATCGCCGTGGTGATGGCGTTCGGCGGCTCGACGAACGCCGTGCTGCACCTGCTGGCGATCGCG
>Ga0302263_10000217_pt1 | contig 23132 bp, 17 predicted proteins | sample II_Fen_N1_4_FD_194564 | JGI IMG/M metagenome (GOLD analysis project Ga0302263, IMG submission 194564) | Peat permafrost microbial communities from Stordalen Mire near Abisko, Sweden - II_Fen_N1_4 | ecosystem: Environmental > Terrestrial > Soil > Wetlands > Permafrost | place: Sweden: Abisko... | reverse complement strand
CCACCGCTCGGCGACGCCAGGAAGATCGGGGACGACGTCCCGGAGCCCCGTGGCCAGGAGAACCCGTCGGGCCGTCAGTGGCTCGCCGTCGGCCAGGTGCACCTCGAAGCCTCGCTCAGCCGGGACGATGCCTGTGACGTAGCCGTCGATGAGCCTCACCCCGTACCCCTCGACCTCCCGGCGACCGGCGGCAATGAGCTCGCCCGGTGGCATCCCGTCGCGGGACAGGTAGCCCTGCATGTGCGCTGCAGGAGCGTTGCGCGGAGTGCCGGAGTCCACCACCGCCACCGTGCGCCGCGCCCGGCCGAGCACCAGGGCGGCCGACAGCCCGGCGGCGCCGCCGCCGACAACCACCACGTCGTACGCGTTCTCGTTCATGTCATCGAGAGTGCGCGGCCGACCCGCACTCAAGCAATGCCTGTTGCCATTTCCGGGAATCGCACGTTCCACTGGTCCCGTGGAACCGACACGCGCAGCGCCCGACGACGGCGCTTCCCCGGTGGCGACGACGATCGCCGCCACCCTCGGCCTCGTCGGTCCACGGCTGCGGCGGGTGCGCGAGCAGCGCGGGCTGACCCTCACCGAGGTGGCCGATCGAACCGGCATCTCGAAGAGCACCCTTTCCAGACTTGAGAACGGTCAGCGCCGACCCGCACTCGAGCTGCTGCTACCCCTGGCCCTGGCGTACCGCGTGCCGATCGACGACCTCGTCGGGGCACCTGAGGTCGGGGACCCGCGCATCCGACCCAAGCCGCGCCGGATCAACGGCCGCACCGTCCTGCCGCTGACTCATCCCGGCGGCGTCCAGGCCTGGAAGATCGTCGTGCCGGCGTCCCAGTCGACTCCCCGACCGCGTGCGCACGACGGGTTCGAGTGGCTGTACGTGCTCTCCGGACGGATGCGGCTCGTCCTCGGCGACCAGGACCTTGTCCTCAGCGTCGGCGAGGCGGCCGAGTTCGACACCCGGGTCCCGCACTGGTTCGGCAGCCCGGGCGATGGCCCCGCCGAAGTGCTGAGCATCTTCGGTCGTCCCGGCGAACGGATGCTGGTGCGCGCATCGAGCGACGGCGATGAGGAGCCGCGCGCCGATCCGCACGTCGAGTGACAGGCACGAGCTCCGCAGCCCGCGCCCCAGGGAGATGAGTCGCAGGCCCTGCCCCGCGCCGCCGACATCTGGTCCCGCGTAGCCTGTCCTCGGTCGTGCGTCATCGGGCGGTTGTCCCTAGCGTTCCCCGCCAGGAACTGCCGGCCGAGTTCCCCATGTCTCGGGCCTCTAGCTCAACTGGCAGAGCAGCGGACTTTTAATCCGCGGGTTGCGGGTTCGATCCCCGCGGGGCCCACCCGCTCCTGTGCATAGATCCGGCTGCTGCTGTGACTCGTCGAGCGCTCGACGTTCAGCGCCGCCGACATCGACGGTCCGCCCAGATCGGGTGGAGTCTGCGCCGACGTCGTGCGCGTTAGCCTCGCTGCAGGGCTGGGTCGCCCGCCGATCAACCCAGGGAGGCATGCCGTGCCGCGACGTCACCTCTTCGACATGAGCATCGCCACCATCTACCCGCTCTACGTCGCGAAGGCCGAGCGGAAGAACCGGTCCAAGGACGAGGTTGACCAGGTCATCTCCTGGCTCACGGGGTACGACGTTGACGGCCTGGAGCGAAGCATCGCTGCGGATGTCGACCTGAGGACCTTCTTCGACCAGGCTCCCGCGATGAACCCTCGGATGAGCCTCATTACGGGGACGGTGTGCGGCATCCGGGTCGAGCAGATCGAGGACCCGCTGATGCAGAGGATCCGCTACCTCGACAAGCTGGTCGACGAGCTCGCCAAGGGCAGGCCCATGCAGAAGGTGCTGCGTGGCGGCGGCGACGGTCCGGGGGTACCGGCCGCGACGTGACCGGGTCGCGGGTTCGATCCCCGCGCGCCCCTACGGGCAGGACGGTCGCCCGGAGTCGCGCGTCGCTGCGCCTGCATCTCCAGCTCTAGCGACGAGGCACCGCGGGCTCGCGCATTGGCGCCACGACGCTCACCACGTGCGGCAGACTGCCCAGAGCACACCCCGCACGAGCAGTGGAGGCACGTCCGCGTGAACGGCTTCAGGGACATGGTCGGGTTCATCTGGTCCGTGGCCGACCTGCTCCGCGGGGACTACAAGCAGTCCGAGTACGGAAAGGTGATCCTCCCGCTGACCGTGCTGCGCCGTCTCGACTGCGTGCTGGAGCCCACCAAGCCCGCTGTGCTCGCCAAGGTGGAGAGCCTCAAGGGCTCCGGCACCGGCAACGTCGACCCGATGCTGCGCCGGGCGGCCAAGCAGGAGTTCTACAACGTCTCCCCGTTGGACTTCCGCGGGCTGCTCGCCGACCCCGACCACATCGCCCGGTCCCTGCGCCTGTACATCGACGCGTTCTCCCCCGGGGCGGTCGAGGTGTTGGAGAAGTACGGGTTCGACGCGCAGATCACCCGCCTCGACGAGGCCGGCCTGCTCTACCAGGTGGTCGCCCGGTTCGCGGACGTCGACCTGCACCCCGACGCGGTCTCCAACCTGGAGATGGGTTACGTCTTCGAGGAGCTGATCCGTAAGTTCTCCGAGCTCGGCAACGAGACGGCCGGGGAGCACTTCACCCCGCGTGAGGTCATCCGCCTCATGGTGAACCTGCTGCTGGCCGACGAGTCCGACACCCTCGCCACGCCGGGCATCGTCAAGACCCTGTACGACCCCGCGTGCGGCACCGGCGGCATGCTGTCCACCGCCGAGGACTGGGTCCGGAGTCACAATGACGCCGCGCGCCTGGAGCTGTTCGGCCAGGAGCTCAACGGCGAGACGTACGCGATCTGCCGCTCGGACATGATGCTCAAGGGCCACAACGCGGCCAACATCGCGTTCGGCAACTCCTTCTCCCACGACGCGCACGCCGGCCGCACCTTCGACTACATGCTCGCCAACCCGCCGTTCGGCGTGGAGTGGAAGAAGGTCCAGTCGTTCATCGAGGCCGAGGCCGCCCGCGGGCACGCCGGCAGGTTCGGCGCCGGCACCCCGCGCATCAACGACGGGTCGCTGCTGTTCCTGCAGCACATGCTCGCCAAGATGAAGCCGGTGTCCGAGGGCGGCTCGCGCCTGGCGATCGTCTTCAACGGCTCCCCGCTGTTCACCGGCGCGGCCGGCTCCGGCGAGTCGGAGATCCGCCGCTGGATCCTGGAGAACGACTGGCTGGAGGGCATCGTCGCCCTGCCCGACCAGCTGTTCTACAACACCGGCATCTCCACCTACTTCTGGATCCTGTCCAACCGCAAGCGCCCCGAGCACCGCGGCACGGTCGTCCTGCTGGACGCCCGCGACCAGTTCACCAAGATGCGCAAGTCGCTCGGCGACAAGCGCAAGGAGATCTCCGACGAGCAGATCGCGCAGGTGACGCGCTGGTACGCCGACGCCCTGGAGCTCGCCTCAGACGAGCCCGCCGACGGCCCCGCCCGCGTCAAGGTGTTCCCGACGACGGCGTTCGGCTACCAGCGCATCACCGTCGAGCGGCCGCTGCGGCTGCGCTTCGTGGTGTCCGACGACGCCGTCGACGCGGTCCGCGCCAGCAAGCCGTTCCGTGCCCTGCCGCCCGACGACGCCGCCCGCGTGGTCGACGCGCTGGAGTCGCTGCGCGAGGCGGACGGCGCCACCCGCAAGGCCTTCGAGCGCGCGCTCACGGCAGCGCTGGAGTCTCGCGGTGCGGCCGTCGGCGCGGCTCTGCTCAAGGTCATCTGGGCCGCAGTCTCGGTCCCCGACTCGGACGGCGAGTTGCAGGCCGACCGCCACGGCCACCCGCTGCCCGACCCCGACCTGCGCGACAACGAGAACGTCCCCCTCGGCGAGGACGTCGGCGAGTACCTGGCCCGCGAGGTGCTCCCGCACGTGCCCGACGCCTGGATCGACCACACGAAGACCAAGGTCGGCTACGAGATCCCGTTCACCCGCCACTTCTACGTCTACACGCCGCCGCGCCCGCTCGCCGAGATCGACGCCGAGCTCAAGGCCCTGGAAGCGGAGATCCAGCGCCTGCTGGGCGAGGTCACGTCGTGATCAGAGCGGCCGACTACGTGCCGGCGCCGACGCTGCAGGACGGTTGGTTGGTCCAACGCGTTGGCGATCTTGTTGACCTTGTCAACGGGCACCCATTCAGTTCGGAGGACTTCGCAGCGGAGGGCGACATCCCGCTCGTCCGCATCCGAGACCTAACGGCTGACGAGTTCGACATCTACGTGCCACGAGGAGTTGTTCCCCGGCGCGCAGTCCTTGAAGCTGGGGATGTCGTCGTCGGTATGGATGGCGACTTCAACGTGGTCGTCTGGGATCGCGGCCCTGCGGCCCTGAATCAACGGCTCTGCATGCTGCGCCCACTCGCAGGCACTGATCACAGGTTCGTCGCCTACGCGCTCCCGGCGCTCCTCAAGGTAGTGAACGATCTCACCTTCTCCACCACGGTGAAGCACCTCTCTTCGTCCGACATCCTCGGTCAACGCCTGCCAGCGCCCTCGATCGACGAGCAGCGCCGCATCGCCGACTTCCTCGACGCCGAAACCTCCCACTTGGACCAGTTGATGGCCCTCCGCGATCGCCAGGTGACTCTGCTGTCCGAGCGGACCTCGCTGCGTTGGCAGGGAATCCTCGACGACCAGGCCGGATCGGATCTCGTTCCGCTGCGACGTCATCTCGTCTCCATCGCTGACGGGCCGTTTGGGTCCTCGCTAAAGTCATCGCACTACACCGACGGCGGGGCACGCGTCATCCGGCTCGGAAATGTGGGAACGGGCGAGTTCTTGGATGGCGACGAAGCCTTCGTCTCAATGGACTATTTTGAGGAACTGCAGGCCTACGCCGCCCGCGCTGGCGACGTCGTGATTGCGGGGCTCGGAGACTCCTCTCGGCCTGTTGGGCGAGCGTGCGTTGTGCCGGACATTGGTGCGGCCATTGTTAAGGCTGACTGTTACCGGCTGCGCTTCGATAAGGCTGGCCTCCTGCACGACTACGCAGCCTTGGCGATCAGTGCGCCGCGCGTAACGTCACGCACCGCCACTTTGAGTCGAGGATCCACCCGCACCCGCATCAACACCGATGTCGCGCGGGAGATCGCGATCCCCGTACCGGCGCTGTCCATCCAGCGTTCCGTTGTAGCGGCCATCGCAGAGACGCGCCAAGAGAGCGCGCGTCTGCAGTCCGCGCTCACGGGCCAGGTCTCGCTCCTTCGCGAACGCCGCCAAGCACTCATCACCGCGGCCGTCACTGGCCAGTTCGACGTCACCACGGCAACCGTCAGGATGCCGTGAACCGTCTGCCTGCCTTGACGCTCCCGGCCACGCTCACACCGGCAGGCCGGGCCCGCGCGGTTGCCTACCTCCGGGACTTCTTCGCCCCGGTCGCCGCATCGTCCGGGTACACCGGTTCCAGGTTCGAGCGGCTCGGCGGCGGTGGTGACCGGCCCGGCGTGGCCGACGAGTTCACTCCCGAGGACCTGGTTGCCGTCGCTCTGCTCTCGGTCCGAGTACCCGGACGCGCCGCGCTGGAGATCCTGGAGCACCGACGATCAACGCTCCACAAACTGCTGCGCCAGATTCCCACGGACCGGGACCTCGTCTGCGTCGAGCCCGCAGACATCACGTCGTCCTGGGCACCGTGGCAGCTCGAGGCCGAGCTGCGGTCGATCACTGGCCTGGGGCCAACGACCGTCAGCAAGCTCATCGCCCGCAAGCGCCCCCGCCTCGTCCCCGTCTACGACACCGTCGTGCAGAACCTGCTCAAGCCCGTCGGAGGGTTCTGGGCCTCGCTGAACGACGCCCTTCGCGCCTATGACCGCGCCCTGCATAACCACCTCATCGACCTGCGCGAAGAGTCCGGGATCGGTCAGGACATCTCACCGCTTCGCGTCTTCGACGTCGTGGCCTGGAGAACGGGCAAGGACATCGCGGCGCGCAGGTCTGCGGAGACCATCAACCTCGACCCGCCGGGTGCCGACAACTGACGAGGGAACGACGTCGGGCAAGGGGGCTGGTCGTGGGCGGATACGCCGTCGTCGACGTGGAGACGACCGGCCTGTTCCCTGGCGCACACGACCGCATCGTCGAGATCGCCGTCGTGCTGGTCTCGGCCGGCGGCGAGATCGAGGGCTCCTGGGCCACGCTGGTCAATCCGCAGCGAGACCTCGGCCCGCAGCACGTCCACCAGATCAGCTCGTCGGATGTGCTGAGCGCCCCCACGTTCGCGCAGATCGCCGGCACGCTCGCGGCGCTGCTGGCCGGGCGGGTGTTCGTGGCCCACAACGCCTCCTTCGACCGGCGGTTCGTGCAGGGCGAGTTCGCCGCGCTCGGTCACGACGTGCCGATCGTCGCCGAGACGACGCTGTGCACCATGCAGTGGTCCGCCCTGCTGCTCCCCGACGCGCCGCGCTCGCTCGCCGGGTGCTGCGGGTCGGTCGGCATCGTGCTGGAGGACGCCCACGAGGCGCTGGCGGACGCGACGGCCACCGCGGCCTTGCTGCAGCACTGCCTGCGGGCAGCCGGGATGCCGGCCGACGCCGGGCCTCGTGGTGGTTGGTGCGGGGCCGACGTCCCGGCCTGGCAGCCGCCCTGGGCCGACACCGTCGAGCTGGCGGCCACCGCCACCTGGCCACAGATCCCGGCGGCGGGCGTCGCCTGCGTGCGGCGCGGGTGCGCGGCCGAGCAGCAGGTGCCGTTCCTATCCCGGCTCGTCGAGCACCTGCCCCGCGCGGCGCAGACATGGGAGTGCGAGCAGTACCTCGCCCTGGTGGGCCGCGTGCTGCTGGACCGCGTCGTCTCCGTGCGCGAGCAGGACGCGTTGGCGGCCGCCGCCTGCGAGCTCGGCATCGACCGCTGCACCGCCCTGGCGCTGCACCACACCTACCTCGACGCGCTCGCCCACGCCGCGTGGGCCGACGGCGTGGTGACCGACGCGGAGATCGCCGACCTCCGGGACGTCGCCGACCTGCTGTGCCTCACGCCTGACGACATCGGGCGTGCCCTGGCCGCCGCCGCCCGCTCGGCAGCAGAAGGACCGGGGTGCGATGCGGCCGCCGCCGAGCCGCCCCGGTTCTGCCTCGCCCCCGGTGACCTGGTGGTGTTCACCGGCGACATGGCCCTGCCGCGCGACGAGTGGGTCGCGCGCGCCTGGGCTGCCGGGCTCGTCGCGCACCCCACCGTGACCAAGAAGGTGGCGCTCGTCATCGCTGCCGACCCGGACAGCCTGTCCGGCAAGGCCCGCAAGGCCGCCGACTACGGCATCCCGATCGTCACCGAGCGAGCCTTCGCCGGCCTGCTCGACGACTTCCTCACCAGGTGACTCCTAGTTCAGATACGGGTCGGAACTTTCCGGTGTTCGCGTAATGCACCTTGTCTGCTGCCAGCGGAGAAGCTAGATTAACCGAACATGAGCACATCGGACGGAACGCAGGGCGCGCTCGGCGGCCCCGAGTCCGCTCGCGACGTGCTCGGCCGCTGCACTCGATTGATCGTCGACTCACTTCCTCCCGGGTGGTCGGCGATCTCCACACCACAAGTCGCAGTGGCCAACCCCAGGGTCGACATGATCCTCCGCCTCACGAGCCCTGATGGCAGGCAGATCGACCTGGTGATCGAGGCGAAGCGGGCGGTCGAGCGACGCGACATCGCCTCGCTGTCCGAGTCGCTTGCCCAGGCGGCGGGGGCGCTGCCGAACTCAGTCGGCGTCGTCGCGGCACGGTACCTGGCACCTCCGGTGCGTGAGGAACTTGCAGCCAAGGGCCTGTCGTACGTGGACGCCACCGGAAACCTCCGGCTGCTCGCGTCCACGCCTGGGCTCTTCCTCAGCGCGCGCGGACCCGATGCCGACCCCTGGCGTGGGCCTGGTAGACCCCGTGGCACTCTGAAGGGCGCCCCCGCAGCCAAGGTGGTCCGAGTCCTGATCGACCTCCCTGGAACGTGGACCGCCCGTGAGCTGGTCGCACACTCACAGGCCTCCATTGGCGCGACGTATCGGGTGTTGGACTACCTCGAACGCGAAGGCCTCATCGATCGCAGCGAACGTGGCGCCGTGAGGGTGCCGTCATGGCGGCAACTGCTGGACGCCTGGGCACGTGACTACGACTTCTTCGGTGCCGGGCGCGTATCCACGCACATCGCGCCACGTGGCTTGCCCTGGTTGATGCAGCGGATCGCCGACACAGACGGCGTCCGGTATGCCGTGACCGGCAGCCTCGCCGTGCCCGCCGGAGCCCGCTACGCGCCTGCTCGCTCGGCCATGGTCTACGTCGAAGATGCTGCCGCAGCACAGGAGGCGTGGGACCTGCGCCCAGCAGAGTCCGGGCAGAACGTCCTCCTGTGCGAGGCGCCCGACTCCGCCGCCTTCCAGCGCGCGACGCCGACGAACGACCCCGTGCTCGCTATGGCGGGTCTCGTCGACCTTGCCCGGCCGGCCCAGGTGGCCGTCGACCTCATGGGCGGCCCCGGCCGCGCACCGGACGAGGCGCGCGCCTTGCTCAAGTGGATGGAGCGTGATGAGTCGACCTGGCGAGCCTGACCCGTTCATGGTCCTGGTGCGGGCCACGCTTCTGGACGCGCTCGAAGCGCTCGCATCCCATCGGGAGTCCGTCGTGGTGATCGGCGCTCAGGCGGTCTACATGCACACGGGGGGCGCGGCGGTGGCCATCGCGGAGTACACCAAGGACGCCGACCTTGCCATCGACCCCCGCGTGCTGCCTGACGACCCGCGAGTAGAGGCCGCGATGGAGGCGGCTCACTTCAGCCGCGCCCTGGATGCACAACCTGGGTCGTGGACGAGCCCGAAGGGCGTCCCCGTCGACCTGATGGTCCCCGAGTCCCTGGCGGGTCCCGGTTCTCGCGACGCGCGCGGGGCCCGGATCCCGCCGCACGACCGTCGTGCCACTCGTAGGGCGGTGGGCCTCGAAGCAGCCATGGTCGACGCCGGAACAATGACGATCACAGCCCTCGACCCGTTGGATCCACGGTCGTTCACGGTCCGGGTAGCGGGCCCAGCCGCGCTGCTCGTGGCCAAGTTGCACAAGATCGGCGAGCGGGCAGCCGACAACTCCCGCCGACTCGTGGACAAGGACGCCCACGACGTCTACCGCCTGTTGCGTGCCGTGCCCACCGCGGCGCTTCGAGACGCGTTCCAGAGGCTCCAGGCGGATCCGCTGAGCCGGGGGGTGACCGAGACTGCGCTCACGTACCTCGCCGATCTCTTCGCCGCTGGCGAGCACGGCGTCGGTGCCGTGATGGCCGGCCGGGCCGAGACCGGTGTGGGCGATCCCGCGCAGGTTGCGGCCTCCGTGTCACTCCTGGCCGCCGACCTCATCGAGTCCCTGTCCCAGCCTGCCGAATCAGAGGAGCCCTCGTGACGGGCGTGCAGGTCGAGGAGCGGTTCGAGGCCGCGATCGAGGCGTCGATGCTCGCCGCCGGGTGGCACCGCGGCTCCACGCACGACTACCGGCCGGACCTCGGCCTCGACGTGGTGCAGTTGTTCGCGTTCATCCAGGCCACGCAGCCGACGGCGTGGGCCAAGCTCCTCGGCTACTACGGCGGTGAGGACGCGACCGCCCGAGCCAAGTTCGCCCAGCACCTCGCCGAGGCGATCGACCAGCGGGGCCCGCTCGACGTGCTGCGGCACGGCCTGAAGGACCACGGCGTGCTCGTCGCGCTGGCGTACTTTGCGCCGGCCTCCACGCTGTCCCCCGAGCTCGTCGACCTGCACGCGGCGAACCGGCTCAGCGTGACCCGCCAGCTGCCGTACTCGGCCATCACGCACGACGAGCTCGACCTGGCGCTGTTCGTCAACGGCATCCCGACCGCGACCGCCGAGCTGAAGAACCCACTGACCGGCCAGGACGTGGAGCACGCGAAGCGGCAGTACCGGGAGGACCGGTCCCCGCGGGAGCTGCTGTTCGCCCGCCGCGCGCTGGTGCACTTTGCTGTCGACCCGGACCTGGTGTTCCTCACCACTCGTCTGGCCGGCAAGTCCACCCGCTTCCTCCCGTTCAACCAGGGCACCGGGGGGCCGGGTCAGGAAGGTGGCGCGGGGAACCCGGCCTCGTCGTCCGGCTACCGCACCGCCTACCTCTGGGAGCGGGTGTGGGCGCCGGCCGCGTGGCTGGACCTGCTGCGCCGATTCCTGCACGTGGAGGACCCACCCGCGCCCGGCAAGGGCAAGCCGGTGGGCAAGAAGCCGTGGCACGCCCGGACGCTGATCTTCCCCCGGCTGCACCAGTGGGATGCCGTGCTGTCGTTGACCGCGCACGCCGCGGAGCACGGCGCGGGGCACAACTACCTGGTGCAGCACTCGGCCGGCTCGGGCAAGTCGAACACCATCGCGTGGCTCGCCCACCGGCTGTCCTCGCTGCACGACGCGCAGAACGCGAAGGTGTTCCACAAGGTGATCGTCATCACCGACCGGGTGGTGCTGGACCGGCAGCTGCAGGACACGATTTTCCAGTTCGACCACATCACCGGCGTGGTGCAGAAGATCGACAAGACCTCCGCCCAGCTCGGCGAGGCGCTGGCCGGGGAGACCGCCCAGGTGATCATCACCACGCTGCAGAAGTTCCCGTTCGTCCTGCAGTCCGTCGGGCAGCTGGCCGGCTCCCGCTTCGCGGTGATCGTCGACGAGGCGCACTCCTCCCAGACCGGGGAGACCGCCAAGGCGCTCAAGCAGGTGCTCGGCGAGGGCGCGGACGCCACCCTGTCCGCCGACGGCGACGCGTTGCTGGTCGCCTCGGCGGTGGCCGAGGCGATCGCGGAGGCGGTCGACGACGCGTCCGACCCGCTGGTGTCGTCCGCCGTGGCCCGCGGCAGGCACGCCAACCTGTCGTTCTTCGCGTTCACCGCCACGCCGAAGGCGAAGACGCTGGAGCTGTTCGGGGACCTGGGCGCCGACGGCAAGCACCGGCCGTTCCACGTGTACTCGATGCGGCAGGCGATCGAGGAGGGCTTCATCCTCGACGTGCTGCGCAACTACGTCACCTACGCCACGTACTACCGGCTGACGCGCACCCATCCGAGCGGGACGACATCGTCGTCGGACGGCTCCGACCACCAGGTGGACAAGCGCAAGGCCGCCGCGGAGCTCGCGCGGTTCGCATCGCTGCACCCGTCCAACATGGCCCAGCGCGCGGAGATCATCGTCGAGCACTTCCGCGCGCACACCGCCGGACGCCTGGGGGGCCGCGCCAAGGCGATGGTGGTGACCCGGTCCCGGCTGCACGCCGTGCGCACCTACCGCGCGATCGCCGACTACATCGCCGCCAAGGGCTACCAGGGCCTGCACGCCCTGGTGGCGTTCTCCGGCACGGTGGACGACAGCGGCGTCGCCTTCTCCGAGCCGATGGTCAACGGGTTCAGCGAGTCCGCCCTGCCGGAGCGGTTCGCCTACACCGCGGCCGACGACGCCTACGCCGGCACGCCCGATGCCCGCCAGGACCGCGAGTTCCACGTGCTCGTCGTCGCAGAGAAGTACCAGACCGGCTTCGACCAGCCGCTGCTGACCACCATGTACGTGGACAAGAAGCTTGAGGGCGTCAAGGCCGTGCAGACCCTGTCCCGGCTGAACCGGATCCACCCCTTGAAGTCCCAGGACGACGTCTTCGTCCTCGACTTCGCCAACGAGGCCGACGACATCGCCGAGGCGTTCGCGCCGTTCTACCAGACCACCATCGCCGAGCCCACCGACCCCAACCTTCTCTACACCTCCCAGACCGAGGTGATGGGCTACGGGCTGCTCGTCGAGTCGGAGATGGACTCGTTCGTCGGAGCGCTGCTGGGCGCAGGCCCGGACCTGGTGACCCACGCCAAGCTGTACCGGTTCACCGACCCCGCCCGCGACCGGTACGTCGCCCTGCTTGCCGACGACCGGGCCACCGCGGAGGAGTTCCGCTCCACGCTGCGCAACTACACGCGGGCGTACGCCTTCCTCGCCCAGGTGATCCCCTTCCACGACCCGGACCTGGAACGGCTGCACCTGTACGGCAAGGCCCTGCTGCAGCGGCTGCCCCGCAGCCACGACGCCGGCGTCGACCTCGGCGCCGTGGACCTGTCCCACCTGCGCATCGTCAAGACCGGGGCAGGCGACGTCTCCCTCAGCCCCGGCGACGACGGCGAGCAGACCCTGACCGGCTTCACCGGCGGCGGCCGGGGCGCCCAAAGCGCACCCGAGATGGCCCTGCTCGACCAGATCATCGCCGCCATCAACGAACGCCTCGGGGGCAACCTCACCGAGGCCGACAAGGTCTGGGTCCAGCAGTCCTTCGAATACGCCGCCGAGCAGCCCCACATCCGCCAGGCCGCCACGGCCAACACCGAGGAGAACTTCGGCTACGTGTTCGACAAGGACTTCGAGGGCATGGTCCTGGACCGACACGACGCCAACGCGGACCTCATCACCCGCGTGTTCAAGGACACCGAGACCACAGCCTTCTTCACCGCGCTGGCGCGGAAGTTCGTCTACGAGATGGCTCGCGCTGCGGGGCGGGCGGGCTGACACGGTCGCACTCGGCATCCGGCTCGGACGCCCGGCCCGATGGCGCGCTCGAGTGGGACATGGGGGGACGCGCACGCCCGTCCTCCCCGAACGGGCCCGGGACCGGGCGGCCTGCGTCAAGATACGGCCATGGGCATCATCTACCGCGCGATGTGGGACGACCCCACGCCCAACGACTCGGACGCAGCGCTTGAGCACGCTCGCCGCGCCTTCATCGACTGGGTCACAGCTGAAGGCGACACCAAAATTGCCGGAGACGGGGCCTGGGCCTATTCGATCGGAGGCGCCAACGCTGGCCACCGGTCAGTGACGATACGGTCGGTAGCAGTCGCCGGTGCGACCGGGTTTCGCGCCACCGTCAGTGACCGGCCCGTGGCCACCGAACCGGACAACACGCAGTGGCTCGTGACCCTCTCGGTCGTGGCCGACTCGTCAGGCGTGCACACCCTCGTCGAGGAAGGGTTGGAGACCGACGATCCGGCCCAGCGAATCAAGCTCGGCCGACCCCGCGTGGTCGACGAGCTGTTGCGAGGACCCGGACGGCACATTCTCGGCAGCACTGCCGTGCTTACCGAGCCCCTGGAGGTGGGCGCTGATGAAGCCGGCGCACTCGCGGCGATCCTCCGGAGCCCTGAGCGGACGCTGCCCTACATCGCGTTCACCGAACCGACGGGCACACCCGGCCGTTGGCGCGAGATCGCCGCTCGAACCGCCCACCGCTCCGCAGGCGTCGCCGTTGTAATCACGTTGGGCCACGCTGCCATTCGATCCTTGAGGGTGGAACTCGGCGAGCTTGCCGTTTGGGGGGGTGCAGCGCGCACGTACAACCTCGCACCGCTAGAGACCCCCGAGGACGGGTGGCGTCACCGATACGTGACTGCGGACCGCCTGGCCAGATCCGGTTCGTCGGTCATCGATGGTCTCGTGTACGCGGTCGCCGGACTCTCCACCCGCCGACGCATCCCCGACGCGTTCTCCGTATTCGCGGACGCCGCCGAGCTCGATGCCGCGAACCGCGTCGCAGATGTTGAAGAACGATGGGCCTTCGAGCTTGAGCTTGAGCAGGAGGGGCGTCAGGAAGTCGAGCGCGAGCTCGCCGCCGCACGCGGCCACCTCGACCGTCTGAGCCGAGCGCTCGACGAACGCGGCCTGAGCGAGCTCATCTGGGCGAGCCACGATGCGCAGCCCGACGACATCCCGGACGAGGTTCGCGACACCTCTGAGGCCGTGCTCGCCGCTCGAACATACCTCGCCGAGTGGTTGACGATTCCCGAGGGAGTGGAGCACGAGCTCGACACCCTGGACAGCACCCCGAACAGCTTCGCCTGGGGCAACACCACGTTCCGGGGGCTCCGCGCCCTGGCGGCGTACTCGCAGGCGTGCGCGGCGGGTTTCACCGGTAGCTTCTGGCAGTGGTGCGAGCGCGGCGAGCCGCTGGCATGGCCCGCGACCCCGAAGAAGCTCTCGATGCGCGAATCCGAAACCACCGCCAACAACGAGCGCTTCGCCAACGCTCGCACGTTTCCGGTTGACCCGGTCGTGAACACGTCGGGTCTCCAGTACATGGAGTCCCACCTCAAGATCAGCGAAGGCGGCGGTAATCTCGCACCCCGCGTCTACTTCCACGACGACACGACCGGGCCCACGCGCAAGGTCCACATCGGATTCATCGGTCCGCACTATCTCGTACCCAACACGCGCAGCTGAGCTAGCAGACGAGAGGGCCTGTCGGCCCGCCCATCAGCCCGGCGACGCGCTTGCGCCCGTGAAGCTCTCGACGCCGGCATCGCCCGATACCAGGCTTCGCAGCTGTGCGAGGTGCTCCGGGTAGGCGCCACCGAAAGTCTTGGGACCGGTCATACCGGATGGGTGCCACAGAAAGGCCACGACCCTCGGCCGGCCTCCGAGCGTGCGGACCGCCAGGCTCACGCCCTCGTCAATCCCCACGACGCCTTTCGCCCCGAACCCTTCGGGCAGGTTCCATCGGCGAGCGAGGAGGTCGCGGGCATGCGCACCGAGGATGACGACAAGCGGTGCCGACGTCGCCGCGAGGATCCGATCCAGGTGAAGGGCGGCGCATGTCGATGCGGCCTTTGGCACACCCTTCTGTGCTTTCGACTTGCAGTGCACAACCTCGGTCATGACGAAGTCCGCTGCGGGGTCCGCCACCCGCCCAAGGAGTTCGCTGGCGCGGTTGCGGGTACCGGTCCAGAAGGTGACCGACTTCCGAGAGTACGTCCCGTCCGTGAGCCGGAACTTGCCCGCTGCCGTAGCCCATCCGTGGGCGAACCGGTTGATGACGAAGTCAGCGATCTTCTCGTCGCCCCACGAGCCGGTGGGGTAGTCCTCGGCGGCGTGCCCCGACTGGGCGTCTCCGGCTTCGCTGATGCTCGGGTTCGAACTGACGAACACGATCCGTCCTTCGGTGAGGTTCCCCGCCCAGGCTTCGGGAACCTGCCACTGAGACGGGTCCGGGCTCTGCAAGTTCACCAGGCCGTGACACGGGTGGCCCGAGTCGAGGCGTGCCGCGTCCACCTCGAGGCACCGTGCGACGCTCAACGCCAGCTCAGCCGGGTCGCCCCGCGCCCCGGGATCACGGCCCGGAGTCGAACCTTGAGACGTCACGATCTGCCTCCTGGGAGAAACCGGGGGTTCGCCTGTGGCCACAACCTAGCCATTCGACGCGACCCATTCGACGGATGACGACCTCCTTCAGCGTTGCTCGCCGCGACGGGAACCCACCGACCCACGCCGTGATCCGTCACGCGCGCACGACGGAGTCCCACAGCAGTCCGTGTCCGCGTGTGCTCGCCAGCACGCTCCGCACGGCGCGGGCCGCGTCGGCGCGGTTCACGCCCATGCGTGCCGAGTACGCGATCGCCACAGTTGGAGTCCGCTGCTCAGCCGCGACGCAGTGAAGCAGGACGCGCCGCCCCTCGGCGCGCATCGCGGCGATGACCTCCGCGGTGTCGGCGAAGACGAAGCCGAGGTTCGGGTTGTCGGCTGGGTCCTCACTATCCATCAGCCACACCTCGACGTGATCCCGCACCTTGACCCCGTCCGCGGGGACCTCGGCAGTCCCACGACGACACAGGGAGACGACGGCGTCGCAGCCGTGCCCCGCGGTGGCCACCGTGCCCAGGACGACGCCGTCGTCGTGGGGGTGCAGCACTCCGGGGCGCGCTCGCACCCACGGGTAGTCGACAACCTCACCACGTGGCCACCCGACGGCGTCGTCCTGGCCCCCGCGGGCGGTGAGCACCCCGAAGGCGGCAAGGTCCCTGGCTCGCAGGCCGGGCCACCCGTGCACCGCCCGCCGCCACGCCGCCGGGACCGCGGAGGCGCCCCAGTAGGCACCGAGCAGCCCACCGGCGATCGCGGCCACCGTGTCGGTGTCCCCACCGATCCGCACCGCCGCGCGCAGCGCGTGCTGCAGGTGCTCGCACGCGAATGACCCGTCAGCCTCTGCGGTCACGGGCGTCGTCGCGATCGCGTGCCAGGCCGCCTGCAGCGCCGTTGCGGTGAACCCGTTGGTGCGTAGGGATGGCGCGGCGCGGGGGTCCTCGGCAGCGTCGATCCACTTCAGCCACCGCACCCGGCGCCCCTCGGGGAGGAGGTCCACACCCCCGCGAAGGTCCAAGACGTGGTCGAGCACCGCCCGTCGCACGGCCTCGCACCACAGGACGCACGAGTCGCCGGCCAGGGCGTCGGCGTGGGTCAGCTCGGCGACCGCCCTGGCGGCTGCGGCCGTGCGGTCGCGGTCGTCAAGCGCGGTCAGCCCGACGACCGCGGAGCGCATGAGCGCCCCATTGCCCGCCGCCTGCCCGGTCCGCTCGAGGTGCGCGAACGACGCCGTCCTGAGCCGCACCCCGGCGCGCCCTTCCATGGCGGCGGCGGCGCGAAGGACCGAGGACGTCTGGATGCCGATGTCGGACGCACCATGCCTGCGCCAGTCCTCGAAGGCAACGGCGATGGCATCGAGGGCGTCGGGACGGGTCAGGTCGGCGCCCGTACCCGCGACGCGTGCGACGCAGATGGCCATCTGGGTGTCGTCGCTCCACTCGCCGGGTGCGTAGGGGCCGAGCCCGCCGCCGACCATCTCCGGGTGGGCGGGCACCGTGGCCTGGAATTCGTAGGGGACGCCCAGAGCGTCGCCGCACGCCTGCGCCAGCAGGACCCCGGCCGCGCGGTCACTCTGCGCGGCGTTCAACCGAAGCGCGCCCATCAGGCGCCCACCAGCAGGGGGTGCGTCGAGTTCAGCGCGTTCGCGTGCACCAGGACATCGTCGACCCCCAGGCCCCGCACCGAGATCCCGGGGCGGTCCGAGCACACCCGGAAGCCGGCCCCGTCCGGGGTGCGGTCGGCGGAAGTCCGTTCGATCCGCTCGGCGAACCGGCGCGCGGACGACGCCGTCGTGCGGATCGGCGGTCCGAGCCGAGCATCGAGCGCGGCGGCCTCGACGAGCGCCCGCCATTGGGCCGCCAACGCCTCCGCCGACGGGAACAGCTCCAGCGAGACAGGGAGACCCATCACCCCGACGATGACCCCGCGCTGGCCGTCCAGTGGATGCAGCGTCGCCAGGTGCGCGTCCGACGCAACCCGGTCCAGGTGCTCACCGTGGGACGTGGTGGCCGTCGAACCCAGCACCGACTCGTACCGTCGTACCCGGTCCCAGACCTGCCCCTGGCGAGCCCTGCCGGCGTCGCGCAGGCTGCCGACGACGCTCGGCGCCACCCGGCGCGCTGCACGGCGATGCTCGGTCGAACCGCCCCATCGGCCCTGCTCCACGCAGCACACCTCGACGACGCGCCGCTCGCCCGGCCGCAACAGGACCGACTGGACAAGGGTCCGGTTCTGCCAGCCACCCTCGAGCATCTCGCCCTCGAGCAGCAGGACCTGGCCAGGGCGATCGTTCGTCACCACGAGCTCACCGACGACGGGCGAGCCTTCCCGCTCGGCCACCGCGACGCCCGTCTGGGCGCCGATCGACCCTCCCCGCCACGGCGGGGCGTCGACCCACACCGGGAACAGCGTCAGCCCGCGCACGTGCGTGCCCTGACCCACGTGCAGCGGAGGAAAGACCCTAGCCATCGCGCTCACCCCTCGACTTCGACGAGACCGCCTTAGCGCGTTCTCGCTCTATCGCTACGTTAGCGCAAGGGTGCGACAATCAACTCGTGGCTCCCGACCAGCGCCTCCGCGAGCCGCCTCCGCGACCGCTGAGCGACTATCCCCGCCCGTCCGTCGCGGTCGACACGGCGGTCCTGACGGTCCCCGTCGCCGGGCCCTCCGCGCCGGCCACCAGCACCCCGTTCGGCGGCCTGCACGTTCTCCTCGTGCACCGCACCGTCGCGGGACGTGACGAGTGGCTCCTGCCCGGCACGTTCCTTCATGAGGGCGAACGGCTCAGCGACGCCGTCCTGCGCTCTCTCCAAGACAAGGCCGGGATCCAGGGCCTCTCACCACGCCAGCTGCGCGCCTTCGACGACCCCGACCGCGACGACCGCGGCCGGGTGCTCTCCGTCGCGCACGTCGACACCGTCCCGTGGCAGCGCATCGCGGGCGCCGAGGGTCGCGACCCGTCAACCCTGCCGCCGACGCGGCTCACCCCGGTCGCCAACGCCGTCGGGCTACCGTTCGACCACGACGCGATCGTCGCGCACGCCGTCGACGTCCTCCGCGCCGACTACCTCGAGCACCCCGACCCAGCTGCTCTCCTGCCGGAGCCGTTCACCCTGCGGAGCCTGCAACTGATCCACGAAGCAGTGCTCGGCCACCCCCTCGCCAAGGACAGCTTCCGACGCCGCATGGAGCCCCTTCTCGAATCCGTCGGCGCCAAGAGCTTCGGCAGTGTCGGGAAGCCGGCTCGGCTGTTCGCCCACAGGCGGAGCGGCGAGTGAGACGCCGAGAGCCCGTCGCTCGCGCCTAGATGATGACGTCGGCGGCGATGCGCTGGGCCGCCTCCTGGCGTTCGGCGGCTGTGCCGCCGAGGTCGGCGGACCCGTGGTTGACGAGCAGGATCGCCATGATGGCCAGGCGCACCCGGAGCTTCTGCTCGACGGTGGCGTCCGGCGGCGTGGCGACCTTCCAGAGCTCCTGCTTGTAGCGGTGCACGAGGTCCACGGTCGACGGCATCGACGCGAGCGCGAGCTCGTTCTGCTGAACGCAGCGCATGGTGTCACCGAGGCCGCCGCTCGTCGCCGCGGCCAGCCGACGCAGCAGCTCCAGCCGGACCTCCCGCGAGGGGGTCTGCGCCCGCGCCCAGTCGAGGAGTGCCTCGAGGGAGTCCGCCATCTCACGGACGAGGCTCTCGAGGATCTCTTCCTTGCTGCGGAAGTGGTAGTAGACGGCCGCCTTCGTCACACCCAAGTCCTCGGCGATCTCGCGCAGTGAGGTCTTGTCGTAGCCCTGGTCGGTGAATCGGCTCAGGGCGGCCCGCTGGATCTCGCCTCGGGTGTCCCCGCGTCGGCGCGTCTGGGTCGCCTGGCCAGCCATCGTCCTGCTCCCGTCCGTTCGTCTCACGTTCGCCAATCTGACTTGACGGCAGGTAAGAATGCCGCCTACCGTCTCCATCGTAACTTACCGGGCGGCTAGCAAGTAGTCCGCCTCGCCTCGGACGTCAGCCGGATCGTGCGGCGGTCTCGTCCGGAACCCCGAGCGGTGTCGCTCCCCCATCCGTCAGGAAGGTCCCGTCATGGACCCTGCAACCCCTTCCAGCCGCGTCGCGCGCACCGACGCGGCCACCTCCACAACCTGGGCCTCGTCGGCCTATGCGCCCGCAGAAGCCCCTGACCCTCGCCGCTGGTGGGGGCTGGTCGCCATCGGCTTGGCGCAGCTCATGGTCGTCCTCGACATGACCATCGTGAACATCGCGCTGCCGTCCGCCCAGGCGGACCTCGGAATCAGCGACGCCAACCGGCAGTGGGTCATCACGGCCTACACGCTCGCCTTCGGCGGGCTGCTGCTGCTCGGCGGTCGGGTCGGTGACCTCATCGGCCGCAAGCGCGCCCTCATCATCGGCCTCATCGGCTTCGCGGCTGCCTCCGCCCTCGGCGGCGCCGCGGCCAACACCGGCATGCTCCTCGGGGCCCGCGCCCTGCAGGGCGTCTTCGCCGCGCTCCTCGCGCCCGCGGCCCTGTCGCTGGTCACCGTGACCTTCACCGAGCCGCACGAGCGGGCCCGCGCCTTCGGCATCTACGGCGCGATCGCCGGCGGTGGCAGCGCCGTCGGCCTCATCGTCGGCGGACTGCTCACCCAGTACCTCGACTGGCGCTGGTGCCTGCTGGTGAACGCGCCCATCGCCGCGCTCGCCGTCGTCGGTGCCACGGTGTTCCTGCACGACCGACGCGAGCAGAAAGAGACCAAGCTCGACGTCGCCGGCGCCGTCCTGGCCAGCGGCGGGCTGCTCGCCATCGTCTACGGCCTGAGCGAGGCCACTCAGCGCGGCTGGACCTCGAGCCTGGTCCTGTCGATGTTCGCCGTCGGCGCGGTGCTGCTGGTGGCGTTCGTCGTCGTCGAGCAGCGGGTGGAGCACCCGCTGCTACCGATGCGCGTGATCCAGAACCGCAACCGCGGTGGCGCGCTGATCAGCGTGGGGCTCGCCACCATCGGGATGTTCGGGCTGTTCCTCTTCCTGACCTACTACCTGCAGGTCATCCAGGGGTACTCCCCGGTGCGCACGGGCCTGGCGTTCCTGCCGATGACCGTCGGCATGATGACCGGCGCCGTCGGCATCGCCAGCCGCCTGCTCCCCCGCGTCGCGCCGCGCCGGATCATGGTGCCCGGCCTGCTGATCGCCTCGCTGGCGCTGGCCTACCTGACCCGCATCGAGGTCGGCTCGTCGTACCTCCTGCACGTGATGCCGTCGCTGCTGTTCCTGGGCCTCGGCATGGGGATGACGTTCATGCCGGCCATGAGCACCGCGACCCTCGGCGTCGAAGGACGTGACGCCGGGGTGGCGTCGGCCACGGTCAACACCGCCCAGCAGGTCGGTGGCTCCATCGGGATCGCCCTGCTCAACACGATCGCGACCTCGGCCACCACGGCCTACCTGGCCACCCACGGCGCGGACACCCCGCTCGCCATCGCGGTCGGCACGGTGCACGGGTTCTCGGTGGCGATCTGGTACTCCACGGGCTTCCTGCTCACCGCGGCGATCGTGGCTGCGGTGATGATCACGATCGGCCCGGGCGCCCGGCGCCACGCTCCCGAGCTGGCGAGCGAGCCGGTCGCCGTGCTCGTGTGAGTCCCCGTGCTCGTGTGAGTCGCCTTGCTCGTGTGAGTCGCCGTGCTCGTGTGAGCCCGCGTGCTCGTGTGAGCTGAGCGGTCAGGACGGCACCCGGATCCACCGGAACCGTGAGCCCGCACTGCACGTCGAACGCCCCGGTCTGCACGCGTCACTCGCGGCAGACCGGGGCGTCGTGCTGTCCGACGCGGTCCGGCGAGAGGCTCCTCCGGGGCTCCACGGGGCTGTGAGTCACGTGTGTGTCCACGGACGAGCGAGTTAGTTCACGGTCCTGGCAAATCCCCCGACGGCACTTCACCCGGCCTCCACGGAGTCATGTCGACATCGTTGTCGAGAAGATGACATCGCAGGTGGGGGGCCAGCGGCCGCTTCCGGGAGCCGGTACGGCGGGTCGGTCTCGCGAGCGCAAACCGTTCACATGGCGAGACGACTGACCACGACTGGGCGATCGTCCAGTCACAGAGTCACGGAGGGCGAAAAGCGAGGACGAAGGTCCCATGTGCGCCACACCCGTCGGAGACTATGGGTGTGAACCCCGACGACAACAACCTCAACGCCACCTCCCTGGTGAGCGTGTCCAATGCCGAGATTCGCGCTGCCAAGATCGACTGGATCACCGCTCGCGACGGCGACACGCCCGAAGGCCAGGTCGACATGCTCTTCGAGTACTTCCGCATGCTGGTCAGCATGCAGGCACAGGAGATCGCCGAAGAGTTTCGGGCACAGCGCCAGCGCTGAGGCCTACCCGCACCACCAGCGTGACCACATCCCCCAGCACCACCCTCAGCACCACCCGCGGCGCCTCTCCACCGCGATGTCGGATTCCTGCTAGCCCCTCGTCCGCGCGCCGGGAGAGGATCGAGACGTGGCCACCACGATCCTCGACGAGGCGCACTGCCGGGCGGCGGTGCGCGGGCGCGACCCCCGCTTCGACGGCTGCTTCGTGCTGGGCGTCACCTCGACCCGCATCTACTGCCGGCCCAGCTGCCCGGCCCGCACCCCGCGCGACGACCGGATGCGGTTCTACCCCACCGCGGCCGCCGCCCAGGCGGCCGGGTTCCGGGCGTGCCTGCGCTGCCGCCCCGACGCGAGCCCCGGCTCCCCCGCGTGGGACGTGCGCGGCGACGTGGTGGCCCGGGCCGTGCGGGCCATCGACGACGGCCTCGTCGACCGGGCCGGCGTGCCCGCCCTGGCCGCCACCCTCGGCTACAGCGAACGCCAGCTGGAGCGGCTGCTGCTCGACGAGCTGGGCGCCGGGCCGCTCGCCCTGGCCCGCGCCCGGCGCGCCCAGACCGCCCGCACCCTGATCGAGTCCACCGCGCTGACGATGACCGAGGTCGCGTTCGCCGCGGGCTACTCCTCCGTCCGCGCGTTCAACGACGCCGTCCAGGCGACCTACGGCGTCACCCCCACGGGTCTGCGCGAACGGGCCCGCCGGCACGACGAGCCGCACGGGGGCCTCGTCGCCCTGCGACTGGCGTTCCGCCGGCCGCTGGAGCCCAGCAACCTGCTGGGCCACCTGGTCGCCACGGCCGTGCCGGGCGTCGAGGAGTACCGCGACGGCGCCTACCGGGCGACGCTCCGGCTGCCCCGCGCCTGGGGCATCCTCACCGTGCATCGGCCGGACGGTGGCGCCTTCCCCGTCACGCTGCGGCTGGCCGACGTGCGTGACCTGCCGGCGGCCGTCGCCCGCACCCGGCGGTTGCTCGACCTGGACGCGGACCCGGTGGCGGTCGACGAGGCGCTCGCCCACGACCCGCACCTGCGGCCCCTCGTCGAGCGCACCCCCGGCCGCCGTGTGCCGCGCACGCTCGACCCCGACGCGATGGCCCTGCGCGCGGTGATCGGCCAGCAGGTGTCCACGGCCGCCGCCCGCACGCATGCCGCGCGGCTGGTCGCCGCCCTCGGCACACCCGTCGCCGACCCGGACGGCGCTCTGACCCACCTGTTCCCCACCCCGGCCCAGCTGGCCGCCGACCCAGCCGCCACCGATGAGGCCCTGGCCATGCCGGCGGCCCGTCGCCGGACCTTCGCGGCCCTGGCCCAGGCCCTCGCCGACGGCACCGTGCTGCTGGACCCCGGCGCCGGCCGCGACGACGCCCGGCGCGCGCTGGCGGGGGTGCCCGGCATCGGCCCCTGGACCGTGGAGACGGTGGCGATGCGGGCGCTCGGCGACCCCGACGCCTTCGTCGCGACCGACCTCGGGGTGCGCGCCGCCGCCGGGGCGCTCGGCCTGCCCACGTCCCCCGCCGCGTTGAGCGCCGCCGCGGCCGCCTGGTCGCCGTGGCGCGCCTATGCCGTCCAGCACCTGTGGGCGGTCGGCACCCACCCGGTGAACTCCCTGCCCGACGACCCGCCCGACGACCCGAC
>Ga0302263_10000216_pt1 | contig 23231 bp, 22 predicted proteins | sample II_Fen_N1_4_FD_194564 | JGI IMG/M metagenome (GOLD analysis project Ga0302263, IMG submission 194564) | Peat permafrost microbial communities from Stordalen Mire near Abisko, Sweden - II_Fen_N1_4 | ecosystem: Environmental > Terrestrial > Soil > Wetlands > Permafrost | place: Sweden: Abisko... | reverse complement strand
CCGCTTCGCTGGCAAAAAACTGATCGACCACCGGCTGCCAGCCCGGCGCGACCGGCCAGCCCGACGGGTCGGCGCTTACAAGCTGATCGGGCGCAGCGCCCCCAGCAGACAAATCGGACAATGGCGGTTGCATAGCGTCAGCCCGCCTTAAGCCGCTTCAGCGCCAAACAGCTCGGCCAGTGCCTCGCCCGGCTCGTCGGCGCGCATAAACGCCTCGCCGACCAGAAAGGCATTCACCCCCGCCGCACGCATGCGCGCCACATCTTGCGGCGTCATGATGCCGGACTCGGTGACCAGCAGCCGCTCGGCGGGCACCTTGGCTTTGAGCGCCAGCGTGGTGTCCAGCGACACCTCAAAAGTCTTTAAATTGCGGTTATTGATGCCGATCAGCGGCGTTTTCAACGCAAGTGCGCGCGCCAATTCGGCCTCGTCATGCACTTCGACCAGCACGGCCATGCCCAGCGACAGGGCCAGCGCCTCAAACGACTTCATCTGCGCGTCGTCCAAGCAGGCGGCAATCAACAAAATGCAGTCCGCGCCCATGACGCGCGACTCATAGACCTGATACGCATCGACGATGAAATCCTTGCGCAGCACCGGCAGCCCGCACGAGGCCCGCGCCTGCTTCAAATAATCGACGCTGCCCTGAAAAAACTGCTGATCCGTCAGCACTGACAGGCAGGCCGCGCCGTATTCGGCGTAACTTTGCGCGATATCGGCAGGAATGAAATCGGCACGCAGCACGCCTTTGGACGGGCTGGCTTTCTTGACCTCGGCAATCACAGCGGGCTGACCGGCGGCGATTTTTGCCCGCAGCGCGCTGACAAAATCCCGCGTCTGCATGCGCGACTCGGCATCCTCGCGCATGACGGCCAGCGGCTTGCGGTTCATCGCGGTGGCGATTTCCTGGCGCTTGACGGCCACGATTTTGTTCAAAATGTCACTCATGGGGTTCCTGATGGGTGGGCGGGGAAGACGCTGGCGTCTGCCCGGCGGGTGAGGTGGACGGCTCGACCGAGCCGTTTTTGAGAATTTTCACGAAGACGCGGTGCATGACAAAACCGGCGACCAAAAACAGCGCCGACACGCCCAGCGCAATCCAAGTGCCCGGATCGTGCCACACAGCCTCAAGCCCCGGCCTGCTGACTGAAAGCGGCCAGCTGCGCCAGCTTGGCCCGCGCCGCGCCCGACTCAAGCGCCGCCCGCGCCAGCGCGATACCGCCCTGAATCGAATCGGCCACGTTGGCCGCGTACAGTGCCGCGCCCGCGTTCAACATCACGATGTCGCGCGGTGCGCCGGGCTGGTTGCTAAGGACGCCCAGCAGCATGGCTTTGGATTCTTCCGGCGTTTCGACGCGCAGGGCGCGGTTGCTGGTCATCGTCAAACCAAAATCTTCCGGGTGGATTTCGTACTCGGTGATTTCGCCGTTTTTCAGCTCGCCGACCAGCGTGGCCGCGCCCAGGCTGATCTCGTCCATGCCGTCTTTGCCATAGACGACCAGCGCGTGTTCCGCGCCAAGCCGCTGCAAGGCGCGCACCTGAATGCCGACCAGATCGGGGTGAAACACGCCCATCAAAATATTCGGTGCGCCCGCCGGATTCGTCAGCGGCCCGAGAATGTTGAAGATGGTGCGGATGCCCAATTCCTTGCGCACTGGCGCGACGTTTTTCATCGCCGGATGGTGGTTCGGCGCGAACATGAAGCCGACGCCGGTTTCCGCAATGCTGCGCGCAATCGCCTCGGGCGAGAGCGCCAGCGAAATACCCAGCGACTCGACCACATCGGCGCTGCCCGACTTGCTGCTGACACTGCGCCCGCCGTGCTTGCTGACCCGGGCGCCCGCCGCTGCGGCGACAAACATGGCGCAGGTGGAGATGTTGAAAGTGTGCGAGCCGTCGCCGCCGGTGCCGACGATATCGACCAGATGCGTTTTGTCGGCCACATGTACCTTGGTGGAAAACTCGCGCATCACCTGCGCGGCGGCGGTGATTTCGCCGATGGTTTCTTTTTTGACGCGCAGGCCGGTAATCAGCGCAGCCATCATCACCGGCGACATGTCGCCGCCCATGATGAGGCGCATCAAATGCAGCATCTCGTCGTGAAAAATTTCGCGGTGTTCGAGGGTGCGTTGCAGGGCTTGCTGGGGCGTGATTTTGTGGCTGTCGGGCATGGAAAAGACCTTGTTTGGCTGGTTTTGGCGGTTGGCAACAGGCGGCGCTTATCGGCTACAAAAAATAGCCCGCTTCACGCCCGCTGCTCCAGAAAGTTTTTCAGCATCGCGTGGCCGTGTTCGGTCAGGATGGATTCGGGGTGGAACTGCACGCCTTCAATGGCCAGCGTCTTGTGGCGCACACCCATGATCTCGCCATCGTCTGTCCAGGCGGTGACTTCGAGCGCCTCGGGGCAGCTTTCACGCTCAATGGCCAGCGAGTGGTAGCGGTTCACGGTGAACTGCTCCGGCAGCCCGGCAAACACGCCCTGCTGCGTCGTGGTGATGACGCTAGTTTTGCCGTGCATCAACTCTTGCGCCCGGACGATCTTGCCGCCGAATGCCGCGCCAATCGCCTGATGGCCCAGGCACACGCCCAGAATCGGCAGCTTGCCCGCAAAATATTGAATCGCCGCCACCGAAATGCCCGCCTCAGCCGGTGAGCACGGGCCGGGCGACACCACCAGCCGGTCGAGCTGGCCCGCGTCCAGTTTGGCGGCAATTTCGGCGACGGTGATTTCGTCGTTGCGAAACACTTCAACCTCAGCGCCCAGCTCACCAAAATACTGGACGATGTTGTAGGTAAAGCTGTCGTAGTTGTCGATCATCAAAAGTTTCATGGCTCAACTCTTTGGGTTTTCTTGGGCGCGCAGGCGTTGGAATTCGCCGCGCTCAAATTCGATGAAGGCATCAATCATGGCGCGGTAAGCGGCCTCGATGACGGCGGCGGGCGCGCCCTGCTCGGCGGCCATCGCGCTGACGCGGTCCACGATGAAGTCAATGCGCGCCTGGTCATGCACCAGATTCGCATCCTGCTTGATGCGCGCCGCCTGCGCGACATAGCCGCTGCGCTCGGCCATCAGCGCCACGATGCGCTGGTCCAGCGCGTCGATGTTGCGGCGCACGTCGGCCATCGTGTGGCAGTGTTCCACGGGGTGAATCAGCTTTGTCATGGTTTACTCCAGACCTTCTTCGACCAGCTCGCTGGCGCGCAGCAGGGCGCGCGCCTTGGCTTCGGTTTCTTTCCATTCGAGTTCGGCGACCGAATCGGCCACCACGCCCGCCGCCGCCTGCACATACAGCATGCCGTCTTTGATAACGCCGGTGCGGATCGCAATCGCCACGTCCATGTCGCCCGCGTAGCTCAAATAGCCACAGGCGCCGCCGTACAGGCCGCGCTTGCTCGGCTCCAGCTGGTCGATCAGCTCCATCGCGTGGACTTTGGGCGCGCCGGTCAGCGTGCCCGCCGGGAAGGTGGCGCGCAGCACGTCCATGCTGCTCATGCCCTCGTTCAAAATGCCCTCGACGTTGCTGACGATGTGCATCACATGGCTGTAACGCTCGACGGCAAAAGCCTCCGTCACCTTGACCGTGCCGGTCTTGGCGATGCGGCCAATGTCGTTGCGCGCCAGGTCAATCAGCATGACGTGTTCAGCGCGCTCTTTCGGGTCGTTGATCAGTTCGTGCTCGGCGGCCTTGTCGGCCTCGATGGACGAAGCGCGGGGCCGCGTGCCCGCCAGCGGGCGGATGGTGACTTTCTGGCCTTCTTCGACCGACTCCTGACGCACCAGAATCTCCGGCGACGCGCCGACCACATGGAAATCGCCAAAGTGGTAGTAATACATATACGGCGACGGGTTCAGCGCCCGCAGCGCCCGGTACAAACTCAGCGGCGACTCGGTGTAGCGCTTTTTGATGCGCTGGCCGACCTGCACCTGCATGAAGTCGCCGCCCTCGATCAGCCGCTTGGCGCGCTCGACGGCGGCAATGTAGTCGGCCTTGGCAAATTCGCGCTCCGCCGGGTAGCCCTGACTGGGCTTGACGACCGGCGCGGCGACTGAGTATTTCAGCTGCTCTTTCAGCTCGCGCAGGCGCTTTTTGGCGCTGGCGTAGGCTTCGGGCCGGGCCGGATCGGCATAGACGATCAAATACAGCTTGCCCGACAGGTTGTCGATGACGGCCAACTCTTCGCATTGCAGCAGCAAGATGTCCGGGCAGCCCAGCGTGTCGGGCGGGCAGGAATTTTCCAGCTTTTTCTCGATGTAGCGCACCGCGTCGTAGCCAAAGTAGCCCGCCAGACCACCGCAAAAGCGCGGCAGGCCGGGGCGCAGCGCCACTTTAAAACGCTTTTGGTAGTCGCTGATGAAGTCCAGAGGATTGGCGCGGGAGGTTTCGACGACCTCGCCGTCGGTGACGACTTCGGTCACGGCGTTAGCGCCGAAACCCGAGGCGCGCAGCAGCGTGCGCGCGGGCAGGCCGATAAAGCTGTAGCGCCCGAAGCGCTCGCCGCCAACGACGGATTCGAGCAGAAAGCTGAATTTGCCGCCGTCCTTGGCGTGGGCGAGTTTGAGGTAGAGCGACAGCGGCGTTTCCAGATCGGCAAATGCTTCGAGCATGAGCGGGATGCGGTTGTAGCCCTGGGCGGCGAGGCTTTTAAATTCGAGTTCGGTAATCACAGTGCTTCCTCTTTACGAGAAGCCAGCGCGCTGGAAAAAGGCTGGCTTGTGTCATTCACAACACCCCGCAAGTTCGGGGCCAAGATGCGCTTGCGCAGCGCAAGAGCGCATCAAAATCGGGAGGGAAAAGCGGGCGCGTGAGCCTAGAGAAAACTCAGGCCTGCGGGGCAGAACAGGGACGCCACAGCCAGGCTCCCCGGCTTTGACACGCTGTTTGATGATGGCGATGAATGAACATGTGGCCCAAAGTGTAGCAAAGCGCCGTGCACTCAGCGCCCGAGCGTCAGCGCCGCCAGCGAATCGACAAAGCCATCGGCATCGACGCCGCGCACCGGCTGGCCGTGGTTGTAGCCGTAAGTGACCAACAACACCGGGCAACCGGCGGCGCGGGCCGCTTGCGCGTCGTTGCTGGAGTCGCCGATCATCAACGTGCGGCTGGGCGCGGTACCCAGCGCTTCGCAGGTTTTTAAAAGCGGCAGCGGATCGGGCTTTTTGCGTTCAAACGAATCGCCGCCGAAGACTTGACTGAAAAAACCGTCCAGCCCTTTTTGCGCCAGCAGCGCGCGGGCGAATGCCGCCGGTTTGTTCGTCAAACAGGCCAGTTTCAGACCGGCCTGCTGCAAGGCGCGCAATCCGTCCAGCACGCCGGGATAGGCGTTGGAATGCTGGCCGTTGACGGCGGCGTAATGCTGCTGGTAGCTGGCGTAGGCCTGGGCATAAACAGCCTCCGCCGCCAGCGCGGGCAGGGCCGCCTCCGGCAGCGCCCGCACATGCGCGAGCACCGACTGCACCAGATGCTCCGAGCCTTTGCCCACCATGTGGCTGACGGTGTCGGCGTCCAGCGTGGCGGCGGCACGACCAGCGGGCGCAATGTCGGCCAGCATGCGGTTCAGCGCGACGACAAAGTCGCCCATCGTATCGACCATCGTGCCATCGAGGTCAACGATGGCCGCGTCGTACTGGCCGGGCTGCAAAAAAACGGGGTTGGCGGTGGCAAGGTTCACGGTAAAAACAGAGTTGTGCAATGAGGCCTGCATTGTGCCCGCCCTGCGGCACAAGCCCGGTTTTCGCGCAGGACGACTGAAAACCAATTTTGAACAATTGAATATTTTGGGAATATTTCCCGAATTTATGCTCCAATTGTGCTTTCCGTGTTGTTGGAGATTTCACTATGCTGTTGTTAAAGACAGGTTTTTCGCGCAGGCTGCTGCTCGGCCTGGCCGTGCTGGGCGGCTTGTGGGCGGCGCCCGCGCTGGCCGATGATTTTTTGGCGCCCGAACAAGCGTTCGCGTTCTCAGCCAAGGCTGTGGACGCGTACACGGTGCGCCTGCACTGGGACATTGCGCCGGGCTACCACCTGTACCGCGAGCGCATCGGCGTTCAAAGCGATGCGCCAGCCGCCAAATGGGAGCCCTTGATGCTGCCTGCGGGCAAGGACGAGTTCGACGCGAATTTCAATAAAACCGTCGCCGTCTATCGGCAGGCGCTGGACGTGGACATGCGCTTGACGCAGGGCAGCGCCGCCGTGCCGATTACCGTCAACTGGCAGGGCTGCGCGGATTCAGGTTTGTGCTACCAGCCAACCTCCGCCCAACTGCAAGTGGCGCTGACCGGACTGGGCGCCACGCAAAACAGCGTCACGCAGGCCACGCCCGCCGCAGACGATGCTGCACCAGCGCCAGCCCCGGCTGCGCCCGCAGCCACCAGCGCCAGCGCCGCCAAGTCAGCACCAGCACCAGCCGCCGCAAAAACCTCGTCCGAAGCGCCTGATTCCATCGCTTCGACGCTGGCTTCGGGCAGCTTGCTGCGCACGATGGGCGTGTTCTGGCTGGCCGGTTTGCTGCTGGCGTTTACGCCGTGCGTGCTGCCGATGGTGCCGATTTTGTCGTCGCTGATTGCCGGGCAAAGCGGCGTGGTCAGCCGCAGCAAAGGCTTTAGTCTGGCGCTGGCCTACTCGCTGGGCATGGCGCTGATTTATGCCGGTTTTGGCGTGGCTGCCGGGCTGGCGGGCGAAGGGCTGGCCGCTGCGCTGCAAAACCCGTGGGTGCTGGGCGGCTTTGCGCTGCTGCTGTCCACGATGGCGCTGTCGATGTTTGGCTTTTACGAGCTGCAAATGCCCAGCGCCATCCAGAGCCGGGCCACCGAATGGTCGAACAGTTTTCAGGGTGGCTCTTACGTGGGCGTGTTCATCATGGGCGGCGTGTCGGCGCTGGTGGTCGGGCCGTGCGTGGCCGCACCGCTGGCCGGGGCGCTGGTGTACATCAGCCAGACGCGCGACGTGGTGCTCGGCGGCTTGGCGCTGTTTGCGATGGCGCTGGGCATGAGCGTGCCGCTGCTGCTGGTCGGCGTGTCGGCGGGCAGCCTGCTGCCGCGTGCTGGCGCGTGGATGGAGCGCGTCAAGCAGGTGTTCGGCATGATGCTGCTGGGCGTGGCGATCTGGATGGTCTCGCCGGTGCTGCCGGGCGCCGTTCACATGCTGCTGTGGGCCGCGTGGCTGCTGACGGCGGCGGCGTTGCTGGGCATTTTTGGCCCCAACACCCCGCAGCACTCGCGCACCCCGGTGATGGCCCGGTCAACGGGTTTTGGCCTGCTGGCGATGGCCGCTTTGCTGCTGATAGGCGCGGCCTCGGGCGGGCAATCGGTGCTGCAACCGCTGCTGCACATTCGCTCGGCGCAGGCCGCAGGGCTGCCCAGCGCGGGCGCGGTCGCCCACACCGGCTTGAAGTTTGAACGCATCGCCAACGTCGAAGCACTCGACGCCGCCCTCGCCCAGGCCCAGCAAAAAGGCCAGACCGTGATGCTGGACTTTTACGCCGACTGGTGCGTGTCCTGCAAAGAGTTTGAAAGCTTCACCTTCAGCAACGCCGAGGTGCAAAAGCGCCTTGGCCCCGTGCTGCTGCTGCAAGCCGACGTGACGGCCAACACCAGCGCCGACAAAGCCCTGCTCAAACGCTTTAACTTGTTCGGCCCGCCGGGGATTGTGTTTTTTGACGGCGCCGCGCAAGCCAAAATCGTTCACAAGGTGGTGGGCTACCAGAATGCGGCGGACTTTTTGGTGTCCCTGAACAGCGCCGCCATTCCCTGATCGGCGCGTTCGGGATGCGGCGATCCCGGACTTGGTCCGGGATGCGCTTCAGTCCTACCCGATCTCCAGCTCGGTGACGATCAGCACGTCGCCACCTGCCTTGGCGCCCTTGACCTTGACTTTCAGGCCCACCTTGAGGTCGGCAGCCGAGCCCTTACTGAAGCTGGCCGAAGAGGCATCGCAGCGCTGTCCACGCAGCACAAAATCAGCCAAACTGGTGAACTGCTCGATGCGCGCTTCAATCTCCACCGTGTGCAGGCTGCTCTCATTTTCAAGCTCCACCTTGGTGGCCTTGAGCACACCGGACTGCCATGCGCCGTACACCTCGACCCGCGCTCCCTGAGCAATCACGGCCCCTGCCGGGCTGTACACGGCACTGCTGATGTCCACTTCGATGCTGCCCAGCATCAGCCGACCATTCGCAGGCATGGAAGTCACAAAGCCCTCAATTTCAATGTCACCTTCCGGTTGCGCGCCGACCAGGCCTGCGCCCAGCAGCGTGACCCGCTCCACCGCCACGCTACGCCCATCGGCCGACAAAGCGCCCTGAACCCGCACCAGTTCCCCAGCAGTCAGCGCCGCCGCCGCCGCGCCGGTCAGCGTCAGTCCATTGAGCTGGCGCTGCAGGCCCGACACGCTCACCAGCCCGGTGCTGACCTGCGCAGTGGCAGTGACCAGCGCCACCCGCGTGGCCTTCCAGCCACTACCATCGGCGCTGACCTGCAAGCCCCAGACGGCCACGCGCGAATTGATGCTCAGTTGCGCAGCCGAGCTGACGCCGTCAAACACCGTGGCGCTGTCGGTCTGCACCGTCATGCCCGCGACGGTAAATTCGGTGCCGCCCGCCGTCAGCACCTGCGTAACCAGCCCTTGCCCCATCGACCACACCTCAATGCTGCTGGCCGTGCCAAGCGCCGCACTGGTGCTGCGCTGACCCTGCACTGCCGCCACCATGCCCAGACGCAAATCGGTCGTGACGGCAGCAGCGCCATCGAGCTGCACGCTCGCCTGCACATCGTCAAACTTGATGCCGTTGATGATCACGCTGCCAAAGCCGGTGATCGAGCCTTGCGAATACACCGTCGCATACTGCCCGGTTCCGCCGGTGCCTGGTGCGCTTGCCGTGCTGCTGCTCCCGCCGCCGCAGCCCGTCAAGGTGGCCACAGCCAGCCCCAGCCAGCTGCGCCGGGTCACAGGGGGATTGAAATTTTTATGCTGACTCAGCATTCGGGTTTCCTTTTGTTTTTACGGGGCGCAGCCGCCGTGGGCAGTGCTGCAGACGCGGCAGGATCCGTAGCCTGCAGCGCGTCATGAAAATAAACACCAAACCGGATTCTGTGCCGGGGGCCGTCGCCCCCCTCGCTGCGCTGCTCGGCCACCGTCGCCGTCTGCAAGAACTGCTGCAGAACGCTGGCCCACAGGCGACGCGCCTGCAGGTGCAACTGATCGGCTTGCTCGGGCGATAAATCCTGTGAAAAAGCGCTTTGATCGAGCATCAAAGGACCGCGTCGGTCTGGTGTCAGGTTGTGAACCACGGCGCTCAAGTGGTCGCCGACATTGGCGGCAAAAAAATGGAAGGATTCGCTCAGGCCCTCGTGCGGCACAAACGCCGTGGACTTGAGCGCCACATAGCCATCCTCGCGCAAATCGACCACGCCCAGACGCGCCAACTCGTCAAGCACGGCGCGGGCGCCGACATCGCGGCTGACTTCGGCCACCAGCGTCGTGAAGTCCGGCTCACCGGCCCGGCCGCGCGTCGGCGTGCGGGCTAGGGCGCGGGCGCTCTGGTCGGCGTTTAAAAACCGGGGCTCGCTGATCCAGCGCGCCACCACCGAGGCCGCCACTGACACCATCGGGCTGGCCAAACCGGCACTGACCGGCATTTCAGCCAGGCGCTTGACATCCTTGCGATGCACGCCCGTCAGCAGCGAAATGCGCGTGTCCGAGCTGCCTTTGCCCGCCAGGCCATAGGTTTTGCCCGCCTCATCGACGAGCGCTTTTTTCAGCATTTCAACCATCGACGGCAGTTGCAGGCCGTGGTCAATCATCAGCCGCGCCAGGGGCTGCAAGACCTGCGAAATCGCCTCGGCAGCCAGCGCAGGTTCGGGAAGACCTGCGGCAGGCTGCGCGACCGAGTCAGCGGCGGATTGGGGATTTTTCATGGATTTGCCACTTTTGCATTCAGGAACGAATTGTGCCCGAAAGGCTAATCTCAACACTTTTTTGGGTTTATTTCCCAAAATTTTGCCACCTACTTGACGCATTTGTTAAAAAAAGAGAAAATTTCGGGAAAATTTCCCATAATTAACATTTACCAACCACTCAACCACCGCATCACTGCTTTTTCCATGAAAAAAACCTACGCCAAAACTGCCGCTCTGGTCCTTACTGTCCTGCTCGGCTTGCCCGCAGGCGCTGTCGAAGTCGGCCAAAGCGCGCCCGACTTTGACCTCGCCGGAAGTTTGGCCGCCGTCAAACTCAGCGACTACAAAGGCAAAACCGTTTACCTGGACTTCTGGGCCTCGTGGTGCGGCCCCTGCAAGCAGTCTTTCCCGTGGATGAACGAGATGCAAAGCCGTTACGGCGCCAAGGGTTTTCGCGTGGTCGGCGTCAACGTCGATCAGAAAACCGATGACGCCAAAGCGTTTCTCAAAGACACCCCCGCCAGCTTCGACGTGGCCTTCGACCAAACCGGCAAAACGCCCAAAACCTACGCCATCAAAGGCATGCCGACTTCGGTGCTGATTGGCGCTGACGGCAAGGTCATCAGCGTTCACAGCGGCTTCAAACCCGAGCAACGCGCCGAGCTGGAAGCACAAATCCAGCAAGCCCTTTCGCCGAAAAAATGACCCGGAACACGTCCATGAAAAAAATCATCTTCAGCGTTTTGGCCATCACCACGCTCTCGTGGCTGGGCGGCTGCAGCAACCTGGGCCAGGTCAACGCCTGGGAAAAAGGCAATCTGGCCAAACCCATGATGACCTTTGAGTCTGACCCGCTGGACCAGCGTTTTGTCCAGCACGTTTACAGCAGCAAAGAAAACTCCAGCGGCGGCTACGGCGTCGGTGGCGGCGGCTGCGGTTGCAACTGAAAACAAACAGCATGAACAAATCACCTTCCTCCTTTGCTTTGCCCGCTTCGGGCGTGCTGCTGGCCTCGCTGGTGCTGCCCGGTCTGGCCGCGCTGGCGACCTTCGCGCCGCTGACCGCTTCGGCTGAAACCGCGCCGGAACAAACCACCGTCTCGGTCAAATACGGCAACTACCAAGACAGCCAAGCCAATTGGGATCGCGTCAAAGTCAACGCGGCGCAGGTCTATGTGCAAGCGCCTATCGCTGGCGAGTGGTCGATTGAAGCCTCCGGGGTTTCCGACAACGTCTCGGGCGCCACGCCCTACGCGCACACGCAAAAATCCGGTGCCAGCAGCGGCGGCAAAACCGGCATGAGCGACGAGCGCCACGCTGGCGATGTCAAGATCACCCGCTACCTGCCACGCGCCGCCGTCTCGGCGAGCCTGGCCTATTCCACCGAACACGACTACACATCGACCGCCGTCGGTCTGGACGCCCGCTGGTCCACCGACGACAACAACCGCACCTGGACGGTCGGCTACGGCACGTCGCACGACACCATCGACAACACTTACAGCGGCGGCAGCATCTCGGGCAAGCACAAGAACACGCAAGAATTCATGGGCGGCGTGACACAGGTGCTAACGCCGACCGACATTGCCCAGTTCAACCTGACGCGCAGCATCGGCAGCGGCTATTACAACGATCCGTACAAGCTCTACGAAAACCGCCCGGATCAGCGCAACGCCTGGATTGGCCTAGTGCGCTGGAACCATTACGTCGGCGCGTTTGACGCGTCGATTCGTACCAGTTACCGCCATTACAGCGACAGCTTTGGCGTGAGCTCGCACACCGCTGGCGTGGAATGGGTGCAGCCCACCGGACGCTGGACCTTCACGCCCGGCGTGCGCTACTACAGCCAGAGCGCGGCGAACTTTTACTTTGACCCCGTACTCAACGCCCAAGGCCAATACGACCTTTCTGGCACGGTGCAGCACTTCATCACCTTGCGCGGCAACACATCCGCCGACCAGCGCCTGGCCGCTTTTGGCGCGCTGACACTGTCGATGAAAGCCAGCTACGCCTTCACGCCGAGCTTGGTCGCCGATGTCAAGTACGAGCGTTACCGGCAATCGGCGGCGCTGCATCTGGGCGGCGCAGGCAGCCCCGGCCTGGATGCGTTCAACGCCAACTTCATGCAAGTCGGCCTAACTTACCGCTTCTAAGGCCAACCATGAACCGCTGGCGCACCCTGCGTTTTGACTTCTCGGCGATGGCCTCTCCCTGCAGCTTGCAGATGGATGGCTGCGACGAGTCGGTCATGCGCCGGGCCGCTGCCGAAGCCATTGCCGAAGTGCAGCGCATTGAGCACAAGTTCTCGCGCTACCGCACGGACAGCATCATCAGCCGCATCAACCAGAGCGCCGGGCGCGAGGCGGTGGCGGTAGATGAGGAAACCGGCGACCTGCTCAACTTCGCGCTGCAGCTCTGGACGCTGAGCGACGGCCTGTTTGACATCACCTCCGGCGTGCTGCGCCACGCCTGGGATTTCAAGCGCGCCCAGTTTCCAGCACCGGACCAATTACAAAGCCTGCTGGCCAAAGTCGGCTGGCAGCAGGTGACGTGGGACGGCGAGCAGGTGCGGCTGGCGCAAGCGGGCATGGAGCTGGACTTCGGCGGCTTCGGCAAGGAATACGCCACCGACCGCGCCGCCGCCGTGCTGCACCAACACGGCCTGAAACACGCGCTGGTCAACCTCGGCGGCGACCTGCACGCGCTCGGCCCGCGCGGCCTGCCAGAGTTGAACGGCGCGACGTGGAACATCGAAATTTCGCCGCCGCGCCCCACGGCGGACGGCCCCGCCGCGCCTTTGGCACTGCTGCCTTTGGGCCGTGGCGGTCTGGCCACCAGTGGCGATTACGAACGGTTTTTCATGCACGAAGGCCAGCGTTATTGCCACGTTTTGAACCCGGCAACCGGCTGGCCGGTGTCGCACTGGCAATCGGTCAGCGTGCTCGCGGCCAACACCAGCACGGCGGGCGCGCTCACCACCATAGCCATGCTCAAAGGGGCCGATGCCCCGGCGTGGCTCGATGCCCAAGGCGTGCGCTATCTAGCCGTGCAGCACGACGGACAGGTGCTGCACAACGCTGCTTCTTTTTAGTATTTTTTAACCAACCTCTTACCCACAGGAGTCTCACTATGAAATTTCCAGCATCACACCTCACTCTCGGACTGATCGCGGCTGCCGCCCTCACGCTCACCGCCTGCGGCGGCGGCAGCGACAACGACGGCAACAGCACCCCCATGACCACCATCACCCCCACCGTCATGGATGGTCTGATCAGCCATGCGGTCGTGTGCTGGGATGCCAACAATAACGGCGTGTGCGACGCCAACGAAACCCAGGGCACCACGGACAGCACAGGCAAAGCCACGCTATTTATCCCGACCGCCAGCTTGGCGGGCGCCAAACTTCTCGCTGTGGTCACGGCAGGCGTATCGTCCGATGCAGACACCGGCGTGGTGGCAACGAGCTACACCCTGCGCGCCACCGCAGGCAAACACGCTGTCATCAGCCCGCTGACCGACATGACGCAAGCCAAACTCGATTCCGACAGCACACTGACGTTTGCCGCTGCCGAAGCCGCCGTTCTGACCGATCTGGGTTTGAGCGGCATTTCTGGCATTTCTGTCACCGACAACTTTATTGCCAAACGCGGCACTGATAGCAACTACCAAAACGCCGGCCTGAAAGCGCATGCGCTGACCCTTGTCCAGCAAACAGCGGCGCAGAACAACACACCGCTGGACTGCACCACCGTTGCCAACCAGTCCACCCCGAACATGAGCCCCGTGCTCCAGAGCATCAACACGGCGCTCAATGACACAACCCTGCAGTCGGTTTGCGCCTCGGGCATCACGGCAAGCTGCGAAACAGCCCTCAAGGCCAAAGCCGCCGCCATCGTCACCAGCTGCACCACGCCCGTCACGCCGCCGCCTGCCGGACTGACCGCACAAACCATCAGCTTCGCCGCCCCTGCGACCCAGACGATGGGCGTGGCAACGCCCGCCTTGACGGCCACGTCAACATCGGGACTGGCAGTCAGTTTTGCCTCGACCACCCCGGCAGTTTGCACGGTCAGCGCCACCACGCTGACGCTGGTCAAAGCTGGCCTGTGCAGCGTCAGCGCCAGTCAAGCGGGTAACACCAGCTATGCAGCAGCAACCACCGTTGTGCGAACCTTCACAGTGCTGGCGGCCATCACACCACCGGTGCCCGTGACATCCGCCGCCAATGGCAAACTGATTTATGCCGCCAATAGCTGCTCCGCCTGCCACGGCATGCCGCCAAGCGTGAACAAAATCCAGAACGGTGCCAACAACCCGACTCGCATCCTGAACGCCATCAACGGCGGCACGGGCGGCATGAATATGTATATCGGGAAATTCAGCACCCAGGATTTAAGCGACATCGCCGCTTATCTGGCAACACCGGGTATTTAACTCAGTGAAATAAAAAATCTCATGAACCGATTACGTCACCAATGCGGATTAAGAAATTATGAATAATTCACCTATCGAACAGCCGCTCTCGTTCGAGCGAATGTCACTTTTGACCATCTGGTCGCACTGGATTTCAGTGCTAACCATTGTTTTCGCTTTGAGCGCCATCTGGGTGCGCGAATTGCTGTCTGAAGAAACCGTGCGCGCCAGCATTCTCGGGCTGCACCGGCAACTTGGATTGATCGTGCTGATTTTCTGGACCATCCGCTTGATTGCTCGGCGCATTCACCCGAAAAAGCATTCCGGCGAGCCGCTGACGCCCATCCTGAAACTGGCGGCCACCGGCTCGCATGTGTTTCTGTACGGCATTTTGCTCGCCATGCCGCTGCTCGGCTGGGCAATGACCAACGCGCAAGGCCACACCGTCCAGCTGTTCAATTTGCTGCCACTGCCTGGGCTGGTCGCTGTGGATCCTGACTTGGCTGACAGCCTAGAGGATTACCACAAGTGGGGCTCATGGGCGCTGATGGGCATGGTGGTGATGCATTTTCTGGCGGCGATGTGGCATCACGTCGTTCGTCGCGACCATATTTTTGCAGCCATGATGCCGCTGGTGAAACCCAGGGCCAATCACAAATTCAATCCCAATCAAACCAACCCCGGATAACAACAAAAATGTCCTTTTCAAGAAAACTCAAAACGACTGCGACTGCGCTGCTCAAGCTCGCGGCCCTGTCCGCGACGCTGTGTGCCACGCAATCGTTTGCGATGCCCAGCTTTGCCCGGCAAACCGGCATGGACTGCTCGGGCTGCCATATTGGTGCCTTCGGCCCGCAGCTAACACCGGCTGGCGTGCTGTTCAAGCTCAACGGCTATACCGACAGTGATGGCGCAGCGGGCAAAAATCCGCTGTCGGCGATGCTGGTGGCCTCTTTCTCGAAAACCAAAGCCGACCAGACGCCAGCGCCTGATCACCTGAAAGCCAACAACAACCTGACAATGGACCAGGCCTCGGTGTTTTATGCCGGAAAAATCACCGACCACATGGGCGCTTTTGTTCAGGTCACGCACAACGGCGTCGATCACAGCACCAGCCTGGACGAACTCGACGTGCGCTATGCGCGCACGCTGGAGCTGGGCGGCAAGGACGTGATTGCCGGCCTGAGCGTCAACAACAACCCCAGCGTCCAGGATCCCTTCAGCACCCTGCCCGTCTGGAGCTTTCCGTTTACCTCCTCGCCTGCGGGCTTTGGCACCGGTCCGGCCTCGACCCTCATCAGCGACGGCTTGGGCATTGCGGGTCGCGTCGTCGGCACCTCGGCGTACACACTGTTCGACAAGTCGATTTACGCTGAACTGGGCACCTACCAATCCCTGTCGCCACGCGGCCAGTCTTTACTGGGCCTGGGGCAAGACCCGCAACAGCTGGGCGGCAACACCTACTGGCGTCTGGCCTGGATGAAGGACCAAAAGAGCCAGGCCTTCAACGTCGGCCTGTTCGGATGGAACGCCTCCGTTGCGCCGGATCGCACCGTCGATGCGCCCAAGGACAAATACCGCGACCTCGGCATTGATGCGAGCTACCAGTTCCTTGGAACGCGCGAGCACATCGCCACCGTCAATTTCAGCCACGTCAAGGAGAACAAAGACGAAGGCGCCACCGGCCTGAGCAGCACGCTCAAGGAAACGCGCCTCAACGCCTCCTACCACTACAACCAGACTTGGGGCGGCACGGTTGGCGTGTTTTCAACGCGCGGCTCTGACCCGACGGTCGCCACCCGTGGCTCGATTGTTCAGGCCGACTGGACACCTTGGGGCAAAGAAAGTGCTAGCGCCCCCAGCCCCTTCGGCGGCACCAATGTGCGCTTTGGCGCTCAATACTGGATGTACAACAAATTTGCCGGTGAAAGCACTGGCGCCCGCGATCACAACACCCTTTACCTGTTTGCCTGGACAAGCTTCTAATTATGAAAACCACCTTTAAAAATCTCTTTCGCACCGTCACTCCTGCGGCCATCGCGTTGATGAGTCTTGCAGCGGCCAGCGGCGCCCATGCCCAGTCCGGTGATGTGACCAAGGGCGCCGCCCTGTTTGCCACCCACTGCTCCGAGTGCCACAGCATGAAGGAAGGCAAGGACAAAAAAGGCCCGTCCCTGTTCAACATCTTTGGCACCAAAGCCGCCCAGCACCAAAGTTTCAGCTACTCCGACGCCATGCGCAACGGCCAGTTGACATGGAACGCCGAAACGCTGAGCAACTACATCGCCAACCCGAAGAAAACCGTTCCCGGCGGCAAGATGAAATACGATGGCTTGGAAAACGCCACCGAGCGCGCCGACCTGATCGCCTACCTAGCCCTGAAAAAGTAAGGCAGGCTTGCCGCCAGGCGCCGTCAAAAAGCGCCCGGCGGCAGCACCCCAATCGCCATTTCAGGTCAGGTGTTCGGCTTGCGTTGTCTCCATGTCCTTGGCCATCTTTTTGCCTAGCTCCACGCCCCACTGGTCGTAGGCGTGGATGCCCCAGATCGCAGCCTGACAAAACACCTTGTGTTCATACAGCGCAATCAGCGCACCTAGGCTGCGCGGGGTCAGCGCGTCAATCCAGATGGTGCTGCTCGGCACATTGCCGGGGTAGCTGCGGTGCGGCGCCAGATGCTGCACTTCGGCCTCGTCCATGCCGCTGGCGCGCAGTTCGCGCACCGTTTCTTCGGGCGTGCGCCCCAGTGCCAAAGCTTGCGCCTGCGCCTGCATGTTCAGCAGCACAATGCGGTGATGCTCGGCGGCGAACGGCAGCGGGCTGCGCTCGGTGCGCAGCCCGATGAAATCCATAGGCACCAAGTGCCGCCCCTGGTGAATCAGCTGAAAGTAAGCGTGCTGCCCGTCAATGCCCAGCCCGCCCCACACCACCGGCGCGGTGGCAATTTCCACCGGGCTGCCGTCGATGTGAATGCGCTTGCCGTTCGACTCCATGTCCATTTGCTGCAGGAAAGCAGCAAACTTGCCCAGCGGCGAGGCGTAAGGCGCGACGTTGTGCGTGGTGGCGCCGAGAAAATTACGGTTCCAGATGCCGAGCAAGGCCATTAGCAGCGGCAGGTTTTGCGCCGAGGGTGCGGACATGAAATGTTCGTCCATCGCGCGCGCGCCTAGCAGCATGTCCTGAAACGCAAACGCGCCAATCGAAATCGCCAGCGGCAACCCGATGGCTGACCAAACCGAGTAACGCCCACCGACCCAGTCCCAAAAACCAAACGTGTGCTCGGGCGCAAAGCCCTGGGCCGCCGAAATGTCCGGGTGCGCCGTGACCGCGATCAGGTGCTGGTGCAACTGCGCTTCGGGGCAGGCGCCGTCCAGCAACCAACGCTTGGCCGAAGCGGCCAGCGTCATGGTTTCCTGCGTCGTGAAGGTCTTGCTTTGCACGACAAACGCGGTGCGCGCCGGGTTCAGCGTGGCCAGCGTGGTGTACAAGCTCCAGGCATCGACGTTGGAAACGTAATGCACGCGCACTTTGTTCTTGAAGCTGTCGCGGGTCAGGTGGCTCAAGGCTTCGGTGGCCATGCGCGGGCCGAGGTCGGAGCCGCCAATGCCCAGATTCACCACATCGGTGATCGCTTCGCCGGTATGGCCCTGAAGCTGGCCTTCGCGCACTTTTTCGGCAAACAGGCAGACGCGGGCCAGTTCGCTGGCGACTTCCTGAGAAATGCCCTGGCCCCACGGCGGATTGGGCACATGACTGCCGCGCAGCGCCACATGCAGCACCGCGCGGTGCTCGGTGCGGTTGATGCGCTCGCCGCGAAACATCGACTTGGCCTGCGCCATCACATGCGACTCGTCGGCCAGCGCAAACAGTTGCTGCAGCACGTCGCTGGTGACACGCTGGTGCGCGTAGTCGAGGGTCAGGCCCGCGCCGCTGGCCTGTAACTGCTCGCTGCGGTGCGGGTCTTTCAGCAGCTCGCGCAAATGTGGATTGGCGTTGTCGGACAGGGTTTGCAGGGTTTGCCAGGCGGCACGGTTCTGGGGCGGAACAAAGGGGTTCATGGCGATTATTTCTGTTTGTTTTTGTCAGTTTAAAGCGCCGCTGCGGCGGCGGTGGCTTCGCGGGCCAAGCGGGTGATTTCGGCCCAGTGGCCTTGCGCCACGGCGTCGGCGGGCGTGAGCCAGGAGCCGCCGACCATCGCCACATTCGGCTGGCGTAAAAATTCGCCCATGTTCGCCAGCGACACGCCGCCGGTCGGGCAAAACCGCATATCGCCCAGCGGGCCGCCCAGCGCCTTCAGCATCGCCAGACCACCGGCCTGCGCCGCCGGAAACAGCTTGACCAACGAAAAGCCGTAGTCCCGCGCCGCTATCACTTCGCCGGGCGTCATCACGCCGGGCATGAAGGGCAGTTTGCACTGAATGGCGGCCTGCACCAGCGCATCGGTCATGCCGGGCGACAGCGCAAAGCTGGCCCCCGCCGCCTGCACCAGCGCCATTTCATGCGCCCGCGTCACCGTGCCCGCACCGACGTGCATTTGCGGCACATGGCGCGCCACGGCTTCAATCGCGGGCAAACCGGCGACGTGGCGCAGCGTGATTTCCATCACGTCGATGCCGCCTTCAAGCAGCGCGTGGGCCATCGGCACGGCCTGCGCCGGGTCGGTGATGACGATGACCGGCACCACGCGGGACGTGAAAGCCGGGCGGACAAAAGTGGGGTGAAGGGCGGTGGTCATGAGGCTCCGTGGGTATCCTTGGGTATTCGTGGGTGAAAAGTGGTTGTGCAAAAACGCATCAAAGATGCGCCAGCAACGGCGACGCGCCTTCTTCGGCGTGCATCGCGTGGGCGCGAAACAGCGCAAACAGATCGCGCCCGGTGCCGCGCTGGTTGGCCGACAAGTCGGGCGTGGGCGCGACGCGCGAGGCCAGTTCGGCATCGCTGATGTCCAGACTGAGCTGCTGGCGCTCGCAGTCGAGCGTGATCATGTCGCCATCCTGCACCTTGCCGATGGCGCCGCCGTTGACGGCTTCCGGGCTGACGTGGATGGCGGCGGGCACCTTGCCGGACGCGCCGGACATGCGGCCATCGGTCACCAGCGCGACGTGAAAGCCCCGATCCTGCAGCAGGCCCAGCACGGGCGTGAGCTTGTGCAGCTCGGGCATGCCGTTGGCCTGCGGCCCCTGATTGCGCACCACGGCGACAAAATCGCGTTCCAGTTGGCCGTCCTTGAACAGTTGCAGCAGCTCTTTTTGATCGGTGACGACGACGGCCGGGGCTCGCACATTGCGGTGCTCTAGCTTGACGGCGGAGACTTTGATCACGGCGCGGCCCAGATTGCCCTTGAGCAGGCGCAGCCCGCCATCGGCGCTGAACGGATTGCTCACCGGGCGCAGCACCGCTTCGTCGGCGGATTGGGCGGGCACCGGACGCCAGTCGAGCTGGCCGTCGTTCAGCCACGGCTCGACGGTGTAGCGGCTCAGGCCGTGGCCCATGACGGTCTGCACATCGTCGTGCAGCAGGCCCGCGCCTAGCAGTTGCTGCATCAAAAAGCCCATGCCGCCAGCGGCCTGGAAATGGTTCACATCGGCGCTGCCGTTCGGATAAACACGCGCCAGCAGCGGCACGCAGGCCGACAGCTCGGAAAAATCATCCCAGTTGACGATCAGCCCCGCCGCCCGCGCCATCGCAATCAGGTGCATGGTGTGGTTCGTCGAGCCGCCGGTGGAAAGCAGCCCGACGATGCCGTTGACGACGACTTTGGCGTCGATCTGGTAGCCCATGCCAGTTTGCGCGTCCTTGCTTTGCGACAGCGCCACGGCGCGCTGCACGGCGGCGGTGGTCAGCGCCTCGCGCAGCGGCGTGCCGGGGTTCACAAACGACGAGCCGGGCAAATGCAGGCCCATGATTTCCATCAGCATCTGGTTCGAGTTGGCCGTGCCGTAAAAGGTGCAGGTGCCCGCGCCGTGGTAGGCAGCCTGCTCGGCGGCCAGTAAGGTTTCGCGGCTGGCCAGACCTTGGGCGTACTGCTGGCGCACTTTGGATTTTTCGTCGTTCGACAGGCCCGAAACCATAGGCCCGGCTGGCACAAACACGGCGGGCAGGTGGCCGAATTGCAGCGCGCCCATAAACAAGCCCGGCACGATCTTGTCGCACACGCCCAGAAACAGCGCCGCGTCAAACACGTTGTGCGACAGGCCGACGGCGGTGGCCAGCGCGATCACGTCACGCGAGAACAGCGACAGCTCCATGCCGCTTTCGCCCTGCGTGATGCCGTCGCACATGGCGGGCACGCCGCCCGCCACCTGCGCCGTGGCGCCAACGGCGCGGGCGACGGCGCGGATGCGTTCTGGGTAATGTTCATACGGCTGGTGCGCCGAGAGCATGTCGTTGTACGCGGTGATGATGCCGACGTTGGGCTGGCGCTCTTGCTGCAGCACCAGCTTGTCGTTGATCGGCATGGCGGCGTAGGCGTGGGCCATGTTGGCGCAGCCCATGCCAGCGCGGTAAGGGCCGGGCTTTTTCGCGCCTGCCAACATGGACAGATAAGCCGAGCGTGAGGCGGCGCTGCGCTGCTCGATGCGCTTTGTCACGGCGGCCAGCGTGGCGTTCAAAGGGGTGGAGGCGGAAGTAGTCATGATGAGATCCAAAGAGCGACTGGCGTTTGGGTTTGATGCAGCACGCAGGAAACCGGGTATTGCGCGCTGATGCCTTGCTGCGCCAGTCGCAGGGTGGCGAGTTTGTCGGCGCCGCTCAGCGGCAGCACGATGTGGCGTGCGCGCAGCAGCTGGGCCAGCGGCTGCGTCAGGCGCTGGTAGGGCGCGTTGGCGGGCGGGTTCGCCAGTTCAATGGCGATGCAGGCGTGTGGGTTGCTCACATCCAGCGCATCGGCCAGATTGAGCGCGTCGGGAAACAGCGACGCCGTGTGGCCGTCAGCGCCCATGCCCAGCACCAGCACGTCGGTGGTGCCAGCAGCTTGCAAGGCGAAGCTGGCGATTTGGGCCAGCACATCGGGCGCTGGCAGCGGTTCAGCGGCTTGCTCGACCATAGGCGCGAAGCTCGCGGCGCTGGCGTTTTCCTGCAGTAAATGGGTACGCACCAGCAGCGCATTGCTGTCCGGGTGCGTGCAGGGAACGCAGCGTTCATCGACCAGCGTGACGCGCACCTTGGACCAGTCGATCAGGTGGCGGCGCAGCGCCTGAAACAGCGTTATCGGCGACTTGCCGCCCGACACGCTCAGCACAGCAAAGCCGCGCTCGGCAATCGCCGCGTCCAGCCGCTGGGCGATGTCTTGTGCCAGCTCGGTGTTCACATTGGCGCTCATTCAAGCCTCCTCGAACCAGGACAGGTCTTCACGCGCCATCAGGGCTGACGACGCCGCTGGCCCCCAGCTTCCGGCGGAGTAGCGGCGCGGCTTGTCGTCCAGCGCTTTCCAGCCGTCCAGAATCGGCTCGACCCACATCCACGCCGCTTCCAGCTCGTCGCGGCGCATGAAATGCGTCAGGCGACCTTTGATGACGTCGATCAGCAGGCGCTCGTAGGCTTCGGCGCGGCGTTTGTCGGAGGACGACTGCAAATCCAGACTGAGCTTGACCGGGTGCAGCGTCATGCCCGAGCCGGGTTCTTTGACCATCATCGCCAATTGAATCGTCTCTTCGGGCTGCAGGCTGATGATGAGGCGGTTCGGCTCGTGGTTGGCCACCTCGCCGAAGATGGAATACGGCTGGTCGGCAAACTCGATGATGATTTCCGACTGGCGCTTTTGCAGGCGCTTGCCGGTGCGCAAGAAAAACGGCACGTTCGCCCAGCGGGCGTTGTTGATGTGGGCGCGCAGCGCGACAAAGGTTTCGGTGCGGCTGTCCGGCGGCACGTTGTCTTCTTCAAGGTAGCCTTTGACGGCAGCGCCTTCGGAAGCCCCGGCGGCGTACTGGCCGCGCACCGTGTCGCGCTTGATGTCGGCCAGGTCCATTTTTTTCAGCGAGCGCAGCACCTTGAGCTTTTCGTCACGCACGTCATCGGCGTCGAGCGAAATCGGCGGCTCCATGGCGACGATGCACAGCAGTTGCAGCAGGTGGTTTTGCACCATGTCGCGCATCGCGCCCGCGCCGTCGTAAAACCCGGCGCGGCTGCCGACGCCGACGGTTTCGGCAACGGTGATCTGCACGCTTTTGATGTACGGGGCGCGCCACAGCGGCTCGTAAATGGCGTTGCCAAAGCGCAGCACCATCAGGTTTTGCACCGTTTCTTTGCCCAGATAGTGGTCGATGCGGTAGATCTGCTGCTCGTCAAAGTAGCGCGCCACTTCGGTGTTGATGGCGCGGGCCGAGGCCAGATCGGTGCCCAGCGGCTTTTCGAGCACGACGCGCGCCTGCGCATCCACGAGTCCGGCGCCCGAGAGATTGGCGCAAATCTGCGTGAACAGGCTCGGCGCGGTGGCCAGGTAAAACACGCGCAGGGCCGGTTGCGCGCACAGCGCATTCAGCCTCGCGTAGTCGCTTTGCTGCGTCACGTCCATGCCGACGTAGTTGAGCCGGGCCAGAAAGTTTTGCCAGTCGCTGGCGCTGAAGGCGCTTTCTTCGATAAAGGCGGGCGAGTGGCTGTCGATGAAGGCCACGTACTCTTCGCGCGTCCAGCTCTGGCGGCCAATGGCGATGATGCGCGCATCCGGCGTCAGCCTGCCGTGCAGGTGCGCCATGTACAGCGCGGGCAGCAGCTTGCGGAACGATAAATCGCCCGCGCCGCCAAAGATCACCAGATCAAGCGGGGCAGCGGAGGTTTGAGTAGGGATGGGCATCATGGTGATTTTAATTTAGTTACTTAAATTGTAGATATTTTTATGTAATAAAGTTACGTACCGATTTCAATTTGTCTCACGCATTGAACCGAAGAAGCATGACATCGGGGACGCCAGGCCCGTCACGGGCTTATGG